>Ga0111539_10002073_pt1 | contig 26784 bp, 22 predicted proteins | sample RhiMethybrSRZTD1_FD_79667 | JGI IMG/M metagenome (GOLD analysis project Ga0111539, IMG submission 79667) | Populus rhizosphere microbial communities from Tennessee, USA - Rhizosphere MetaG P. TD hybrid SRZTD1 (version 2) (version 2) | ecosystem: Host-associated > Plants > Roots > Rhizosphere >...
CTCGCGTTCCAGATTGCGGTAGGGATACGCGCGTCGGACAGTTCGGAACAGATCGTCTTCAGACCACTCTTCCGCAGCGACCGCGGCCACGATCTGTTGCGCCAGAATGTCGAGAGGTTTTTCGGGAATCTCCAAGCGATCCAATTCTCCACGACGAACCGAATCGATAATCGCTGTGCACTCAACCAACTCGTCGCGCGAGAGGGGAAAGATGCGGCCTTTCGGGAACCCCGCGACGGTGTGGTTCGACCGGCCGACGCGTTGCAGAAAGCTGGCTATGGAACGAGTTGAACCAAGCTGACAAACGAGATTCACATCGCCGATATCGATTCCCAGTTCCAATGATGCAGTGGCAACAAGCGCGCTCAGCTCGCCTGACTTCAGGCGTTGCTCGGCCACCAGACGTTGTTCACGAGCAAGGCTTCCGTGGTGCGCAGCGATGTTCTCCTCGCCGATTCTTTCACCGAGGTGACGTGCGACTCGTTCAGCAAGCCGGCGTGTGTTAACGAAGACGAGTGTGGTGTGGTGCTGGCGAATCAGTTGTGCGATTCGATCGTAAACCTCATCCCAGACCTCGCCCGACATCACCGCCTGCAAAGGAGACTCGGGCAATTCAATGGCGATGTCGAGTTTTCTAGCGTGGCCACTATCGATAATGGTGCAGTTGGGAGTGTTGTTGGCGTCGACGTTCTCAGTGCCGACGAGGAATCGCGCGACTTCTTCAATCGGACGCTGCGTCGCGGAAAGGCCGATGCGAACGAGCGAATGAGAATGTTGGGAAACTAGCTGTTCCAATCGCTCGATGGAAAGTGCCAGGTGCGAACCGCGCTTGTCGCCGACGACCGCGTGAATCTCGTCGAGAATCAGCGTTCGCGCGGTCTCCAGCATGCGTCGCCCGCCGTCGCTGGTCAACAGAATGTAGAGTGATTCCGGAGTCGTGACGACGATGTGCGGCGGACGCTTCGTCATCGCGGTGCGTTCGGAAGCCGGTGTATCGCCAGTGCGAACGAGAGTGCGAATGTTGACCGTAGGCTGGCCGAGCGCTTTCAACTCCTCCTGAATTCCTTCGAGCGGGACCTGGAGATTGCGCTGTACGTCGTTGCTAAGAGCTTTCAGCGGTGAGACGTAGATTACGTGTGTGGAATCGTCTAGCTGGCCTTCCAAACCAAGTCGCACCAGATCATCGATTGCCGATAGAAAGGCTGCGAGAGTTTTTCCGGATCCGGTTGGTGCGGCAATCAGGGTGTGCCGGTGTTTCTTAATTTCAGGCCAGGCCCGCAATTGCGGCTCGGTGGCTGCGGGAAAGCTGCGCGCAAACCAGCGCGCCACTGCCGGATGGAAAATCTCGAGATTCATAAGGGACGAGCATTATACCATCCACAGATTACACAGATTAAATTACAAATCTGCGTAATCTGTGGATGGCTTTTTATTCGAATTGTTTTCTGAACTGGTCGAACTGTTCCTTCAGTTTCTCGACTTCGGCAGTCAAGGCTTCGACCTTTTCTTCGAGGCTCGTGCGTCGCGGTGGGCTCGGCGGAGTTTGCTCGATGGCCTGGAGATCAATCTCGCCTGACAGTAAGTGAGCAAAGCGGCCGTCCTTCTGTCCCGGTTGACGAGGGAGCCGTGCGACCAGCGGATCGGGATCTCTCGTGATGAGTTTGTTAAGAGTCTCCTCAACTTCCTCCAGGCTTGAAAACTCGTATAAACGTGAACCATTGCCACGCAACTCACCGAGCGTCTGCGCTCCGCGCAGCATCAGGACGCACATCAACGCCATCTCCGGATGACTCAGGTGCATGACCTCCGGCATCACGTGCTTGTACTTCGGCACTCGACTCGTGCTGCCATAAAACACGTAAGCGAGATTCTTCTCGCGCAGGCTTTCCAGTGCATCTGCTACCTGGTTTTCAGAATAGGAAGTGACCGGATTGCGGTTGTTCTTCTGATTGCACGCGAGCGTAAGTGCGTTGAGCGTTAAAGGATAGTATTCCGGCGTGGTCACTTGCTTCTCGATCAGCGACCCCAGCACACGCGTTTCGATTTCGGAGAGCATTGTTTCCATTGCTTAAAAAAAAGGTCCTATTGGGCCTATAGGACCTATATTTTGACCGATGTTTACGATTCTATTGATCGTCGCCGTCAGCCGTGCTCGGTCGCTGTCCTTGCCCGCGGCCTTCGGAGCGGCCGACACTGAGGTTGTCGTAGTTCAGTGCCGCATTAAATATTAGGAAGAACTCGCCCTGCGTTTGATGTCGCCACATCGGATTTGTGGCAAACATCACCACGTGACCACGGCCGACGGGCACATCAACGATCGCGGGTTTGTTCGCAAGTTCGTTGCCACCCGCGAGCATGCCACTTACAAGCAGGTTCTTCTCATCATTCGCAAACCGCAGCACGACGCGTGGTCTTAGCTGTGGCGGCGTGAAAAATGGACTCTCGCGCAGGTCAGCATCCGGATCGGGCCGGTTATTAGGATCGAGAGGCCGTGGTTGTGGCATTGCCTGAATCACGTCCGGATCAGTAACGCCACCACGTCCCGAAGCACGCGAGGCACCACCACCACCGCCCTGACCGCCGCCACCGCCACCGCCACCGCCAAACCCGCCGCCTCCGCCGGCCTGAACCTGAAAGAGGGGCGACTGGCTGAAGTAAATAGGTAATCCTGAATCGTAGCCATAAGCAATCGGACTCTTCCGATCCGAGAAGGTGGAGTTGTAAATCGATCCACGCGCCTGGAGTTTATCTGCCTGTTGGATCGAAACACCGTTCGTAATGCCGTAATCGATGGGTACCTGAGCGACACCGCCGATGGTAATAAACAATCCGCCGTCCTCGATGAACTTTTGCAAATTGGCGACACCGGCCACATTCATTCCGCCGCGCATGTCGTCAGTCTGGTCCGGCGAGTTGGCAAAGTTTGGCGTTACTGTCGATGCCTTCCACGGGATCGCATCGCCACGCTTCGGCATGCCATTGACAATCGTCTGCGCAGAACCGCCAACAGGCGGGAAGATCAGCACGTCAAACTTCTCACGAAGATTCGGCGTGTTGCGAATCACGTGATCAGAAATGTACGTGTAAGGGATCTTAAACTTGTCGAACTCGATCCGATACCAGCCTTCGTTTTGCGTGTTAGTCCAGGTATGAACAATCGCGATGCGGGGCACTGCCAGCTCGTGAGTTTTCACCTCCGGCATTTTTTCCACGCCGACTGCTTTGAGACCGAGCTCAGTTACAGCCGACTCCAATCGCGAGCGCAAGTCCGCCGGATTGCCATCCTTCTTCAGGATGAACGAGCCGGTGTTGAACTGCTGATCGCCGATCTTGAATGAATCTTCCGCAGCACTCATCTTCACGTCTTTCAACCTGAAGCGCAGCGTTGCGAGTGTGTTATCGGTGTTGTGATTGATTATGTACGCAACCGCGGAAGCAGGACCGCTAAGCTGTCCCGTTACCTTCGCGTCTTCCGTGAGCAATGTCCCCGGCGCATCGAGCACGCTCTTGTCGACAACTCGAACGGTCTTGACGTTACGCATAGCGCCCATGGTCCAGCCGGTGTCGTCGTACGGAGCCGGATCGCTGACGTTGTAATACTGCGTGTCGAGCAGCATGTCGGCCATGCGTGAATACGGCTGGTCCATCCTGACGATGTAAGAGCCGGCCGGGTATTTCTGATCCTTCACACTGAACTCTTTCGCCGCGCGGTGCACTTCGACTCCCTGCAGGCGCAACAGGTTCACCATGTCCGCAGCTTCAACCGGACGCGGCGTGTCGCCGGGAATGATGTACGCGGCCGGTCCTTCATTCGAAGCTTTCGCGATCGAGCGTTTACTCTTCAGATAAAAGTTATTCAGAAAGCGCTCTTTTTCTTTGGCAACAAAGTTCATGGCAAACAGGATTGCCGATTGTTGCATGTTGACGTTGTTGCGCATGGACCAGTTCACACGCGGGAACGGCGGGTTGGGCCGGTACCAAACGCGCGACGTTTGATTGGATTGGAGAGTTCGCTCGCGCGTGTCGGCGCCACCATTGCCAAAGGTCTCGTAGAAGCGCCCGATCGCGTTGTGACCGGTGGCGATGTAGAGCATGTAATTGGGCGCCCAGCCATCGTAGAAACCGTGCGTCCAAACACCCGGGACACCGCGCTTCGTCATTTCCTCGATCTCGTGATACGCGAGCAATTGGAATTCGTCGATTGCAAGCGGGTCGAGCCACGCGTTGTATGGTCCCGTGCCCGTCATCGTGTAGAGATACGGCACCGACTCGTGCAGATCGTGAAGCACGGTCGGGTGGTAATCGAGGAACGTCCGCATCTGGTTGCGCGTGAGCGCGAGGGCGAGCCCCAGACCGTCACGATTGTTGTCGTGTGCGACGTACTTGCCCCAATAGAGTAGTGGCGGCGTCGGTTTGCCGAGGTTGGCTCTGTGATAGTTGTAGAGATCGACCATCCGATCGCGACCATCGACTTCAAGCGCCGGGGTGATCATGATGATCATGTTCTTGCGAATGTCTTCGATGAAGGGCGAATCCTCGACGGCGAGACGGTAAGCCATCTCCATCAGCATTTCCGGCGAGCCGGTTTCGGGCGAGTGGATCGAGCCGGACGCCCAGTAGAACGGTTTTCCTTCGGAGATCAGCGTGTGGGCTTCGGTGTCGGTGATCTTTCTCGGATCGGCCAGCTTAGCGGTGATCTCCTTGTAACGATCGAGCTTGGCGAGATTTTCCTCGTCACTAATGATCACCAGCATTTGCTCGCGTCCTTCTTCGCTCTTTTCCGGCGCAGTTAACACGCGCACGCGCGGCGACGCTTTGGCGAGCTCGCGATAGTAGCGGTAGAGATCTTTTGTGTAAGTGAGCTTGTTTGGAGTTCCGACCGCGTATCCCAGAACCTTGTCCGGAGAAGGCACCTTGTCAGACAGCGGCAGGTGATCGACGAGTTCTGTCATGAAGTACTTTTCCGTGGTGTACTCGGCGATCTTCGCACCGTAAGCTGTGTCGAGTGGCGACTTTGGTGTCGTGTACTTCGGATTGATCGGCGCATTTTTCACGGGAGTTGCCGGACTACTTGCACCTCCTGCCTCAGTGCCGCCGCGCGATTCGTTCTGCGCAAAAACGGACGCGGTTACAAACACCACAAGGACACAACAGAAGAATAGTCTTCGAAGTACTGGGGACATGATGTTTCTCCTTTGTTAAGGCAGGCCTATCCGCGTAGATCTTTCTTCAGATCCGTTAAATCTGTGGCTAACCGAAATCCCGACGTCATCCAGCGCTCATGGGCGTGAAAGAAGTTTCGGTATGTAGCTCGGATGTGCAATTGCGGCGTGGCAAACGAGCCGCCGCGCAAAACCTTCTGGTTGACGAACCACTTGTCGTTGTATTCGTCAAACTCGGACTTGAATCCGGGATACGGCACGTAGTCGGAAGTGGTCCACTCCCAAACGTCGCCAATCATCTGCTGGCAGCCGTACGCATTCGCGCCTTCCGGAAAGGCGCCGACGGGCGCAACTGACCAGAGACCGTTCTCAAACAGGTTTGTGTTGCCGCTGCTGGGGTCAGTATCGCCCCACGGAAATGCCGTCCTGACTTTGCGACGCGCATCATAGCACGCCGCCTTCTCCCATTCCGCCTCAGTAGGCAGTCTCTTGCCGGCCCACTTCGCGAATGCAGACGCTTCGAAGTAACTGACGTGACAAACCGGCTCATCTTTTCGACTCGCAGCCGATTGAAGACCTGAAAAGTCGCGAATCATCCATTCCGCGTCGTGCAATTCCCAGTAAAGCGGGGCACGCCATTGTTCGCGGTTCACGGCTTCCCAACCTTCTGAGAACCACCAGCGGAAGTTCTGATAGCCGCCGTCGTTGATGAATTCAAGAAAGCCGCCATTGCTGACCGGAGCTTTGTCGAGCGCGTAGTCCTGAAGGAAGACTTGATGACGGGGCTTCTCGTTGTCGAACGCAAACGCTTTGGAACCCGGCGGCCTTGCGCCGCTTTGGTCTGCTCCAAATCCAAGCCAGAACAGTCCGCCTTCGATCTCAGCCATTCCCTCAACCTTCGACACAGGTTTCGGCAATGGTTTGATGGACGCGTCAAACTGATCGCACAGTAGATGCTTGATGTCGTAGACAAGCAGTTCCTGGTGCTGCATCTCGTGTTCGAGCCCGAGCCTCACGAGCGACAGCACTGTTTCTGCGTCGCGCAAGCTGTCCAGCGATTCCAGCACTGAAAGCACCTGCTCGTCGATGTGCTTCCGGTAAGCGACGGTTTCTTTCACAGTCGGTCGCGACTTGGTACCGCGTTTCGGCCGTTCGATTCGTTCGCCGAATCCTTCGTAATACGAGTTGAAGTAGAAGAGAAAATCTTCTGAGTAGACGCGGTAACCGGGTTTGTAAGCCTGCAGAACGGTTTCGAAGAACCAAGACGTGTGGCCGATGTGCCACCGTGGCGGGCTCATGAATTCGGCCGTTTGGATTACGTAATCCTCGATTTCGAGCGGCGTGACGATTTCTATCGTGCGCGCTCGCACCTGCTTGTAGAGATCCGCAATTGAAACGGTATCCGGCCCTGAAATCTCACGAAACGTTGAAGCCATGGTTTGAGGGCAATAATAACTCCTCGCAAGGCAAAACAATAATGGGCGTCTCCTTGGAGTGCGGCGGCCTGACGCCGCTTTGGCCTCGAGCCGGCGTGATCGATAACAAAGCGGCGTCAGGCCGCCGCACTCCAAAGTGGCGCTCAACTCTCTATGCAGATTCGATGTAGCGGCGAGCGTTGAACTTCTTCGCCATGCTTCGCGACGTCATGTAGCGGATGGTGCCGAAGATTTCACGCTCAAACCACGGCCGGTCGTGCTTGCCGAAACACCAGAGAATGCCGGCGTAGGAATTCGGATCGCGCCCATCCAGGGCGTACTTGTTGTTCAAATGCACGAGGAGCTCGAACGCCATTTCATACGTTCGCTGCCATTCGATTACGCGTTTGCCCCAAAGCATACGCACGTAATTGTGCAACAGTCCGGTGTCGACCAATTCCCGCTGGGCGGCGTTCCACAGTTCGTCGTAGGTTTCAGCAGCCTCGATTGTTTCTTCGTCAATCAGTTCGGGATGTGGATCGTCAGCGTGTTCGCGCATCGTCTGTTGAGCCCAGGGCGGCAGCGATTTCAATGAGTCGTAGTGAGAATTGTGTCGCGTCAGGTTAAACGAAAGCTCGCGCCGGACGATTGCCTGTTCGAGAAATGCATCCTTTGTCGCTTTCGGGGCTTTCGCTTGTTCCACCGCCGCTACGATTTCCTGAATCGACAAAAAGCCAAAGTGGAGATACGGGCTCAGACGTGAGACGCCATCGACTGACGGTTCGTTATGCGTCTTGTCGTAGTGAGGAAGAATATCGTGCACAAAGTGTTTGAGACGTTTGCGCCCGGCGGTGGTGCCACCGTGATACAGGCTGGACGGTTTGACGCTGTGATCGATGTCACATTGTGCGACCAGTTCTGCGATATTGTCGGCAGTCACAGTCGTCTCAGGACACTCAACCGTGAGCATCGGCTTCTTCACATCTAAGTGAGGTGTGATGATGGTGCGAGGAAGCTCAGGAAGCAGGCGCTGGATCTTGGGACGAATCGTGTAAGCCGCATATTCCTCTTTCGGCAGTGCTGAAAGCGGAACCATGCCGTTGGCGTCCACCCTATAGACCGGAAGATTCAAATGGGCAACGCGTTCGTTATGGTCGGGAATTATGAAACAGGGATAGTCGTCGGTAACGAGCAGCGCGGCCTCACGCGCGAGTTCCGCAACAATGTGCTTCGGATCGCGGTCGTTTTTCTGCAGATAAAAAATGTAACGGATCCCACGTTCTGAAAACTCTGCCTGTTTCTCAGTGACGCCCTCGAGTATAAACGTGTGTAGCCGATCGTTTGCCCACGGGTAATAGAACTTCAGTCCCTCGTAGACGACGAGCGGAAGCCTGTGGTCGTTCGCCGTCTGGCTAGCGAAATTGAGCGCGTAGTTGTGACTGGCGCGCTTGAACATCTGCATCCAGTAAAGTACGTAACGACCTTTAGTGTTTACTTTGGAGTCGTTGAGTTTCGTAACCCTGCTGGAAAGATCCATTTCACCCGCTTGCGTTGACGATAATCGAACTGGAGGCGGGAGGAAGCACGCGACCGATGATGCGTGCGTGGGGATAATTTTTCTTGAGCGCGGCCAGGAGCGCTGCGCTTTTGGCTTCCGCGATGGCGATTAGCATCCCGCCTGCGGTTTGAGGATCAAATAGCAGCTTCACGAGATTTTCATCGACAGACGGATCGATCTCCACATCACTACCGACATACTCGCGATTTGTTTTGTCACCGCTGGTCAGCATTCCGGCAGACGCCAGTTCCAGCGCACCTTCGAGAAGAGGAACTGCCGGGGCATCGATCTCAATCGTGACTTTACTGGCACAAGCCATTTCCCAAGTATGTCCCATCAGCGCAAAACCAGTAACGTCCGTGGCGCCTTTGACACCAAACTCGCGCATCGCTTCGGCTGCGTACTTGCCGGGCGTCAGCATCGTCTCGACCGAACCCGCAACAATCGAATCTGCCGCGCGCGCTTTCTTGATTCCTGTGGAGATAACTCCCGTTCCAATCGGTTTCGTGAGAATGATCACATCGCCAGGCCGCGCGCCTGAGTTCGTCGCAACTTTGTTAGGGTCGATGACTCCGGTTACCGAGTAACCAAACATGATCTGCTCGTTATCCACACTGTGACCGCCAATCAGCGTGACGCCATATTTGTTTATCGTTTCCAACCCGCCACGCATGATCTCGCCCAGAATCGCGGGGTCAACGCCCTTCTTTGGAAAGCAGGTAATCGCCATCGCCGTGATCGGAGTTCCGGCCATGGCCCAGACGTCGTTAATGGAGTTCAGGGCCGAGATACGACCATAGTCGTACGGGTCGTCGACGATCGGAGTGAAGAAATCGAGCGTCTGCACGATTGCGAGGTCGTCTCGAAGGCGGTATACACCCGCGTCGTCGGCTGTATCAAAGCCGACAATCAGATTTGGATCGGCAGGTTGTTTGGGTAGCCCGCTCAAAACCTGAGCGAGTAGGCTCGGGCTAAGCTTCGCCGCTCAACCGGAACACGAAACCATCTCAGTCAGACGCATGCGTTTCACCTCCCTTCAAAAATTCGGTAACACGAGCAGACTTCAGGTGCAGATCCACCACCTGCTACTGCTTACTATTCCTGCCAACTTCATGTTAATCCTGTCAAATGGATTGCTTTCTGGCAAACGCGTCACTATAAGAAACGTGTAATGCCGAAACAAATTGTTCGCATCGGTCCCGCGGGTTGGTCTTACAAGGACTGGGAAAACGTGGTCTATCCTCATAAACCGGGACAGTCGTTCGACCCACTCGAATACTTGTCCCGGTTTTTCAATACCATCGAAATTAACAGCAGTTTTTACCGGCCGCCGGCAGTTTCGACAACGAAATCCTGGGCTAATCGGGTGACGGCGAACAAGGAGTTTGCTTTTACCGCCAAGCTGAATCGTATCTTCACACATGAACGCGGGAAAGCGACAAAGAAGGACGAAAAAGAGTTTCGGCAGGGAATGGATGTGCTTGTGAAAGCGGGCAAACTCGGCGCCCTGCTCCTCCAGTTTCCGTGGTCTTTCAAAAACACTGCTGACGAGCGCGTCTATCTCGCGAAACTGCTGGAACGCTTTTCTGATTATCCGCTGGTGCTGGAAGTAAGACATACGTCGTGGAACACTCCGGAGGTGTATGAATGGCTCGAGGAGCGCGGGGTTGGAATATGCAACATCGATCAACCAGTGTTTAAGAAATCGATTCGGCCGGCGGCGTTAACGACGTCGCCTGTAGGTTATGTCAGGATGCACGGCAGGAATTATCAGAACTGGTTTCGGGATAAAGCGCCGCGCGACGAGCGTTACAACTACCTTTATTCGATTGATGAGTTGGAACCGTGGCTGGTAAGAATCAAGGAGGTCGCGAAGCAGACTCGCGAAACCTATGTGGTCACGAACAATCACTTCCGCGGGCAGGCGGTAGTTAATGCGATAGAGATCAAAGCGGCTCTGAAGGAGGAACAGGTTCCCGCCCCAGAACCGCTGTTCAAGGTTTATCCGAGGTTGAAGGATTCCGCGACGCCGGATGAAGGGGAGAGTGGCCTGCTTTTCGAGTGATGGTTTACAGGATTAACAAGATTTTCAAGATGAAGAAGATTCATCCTGTAAATCCTGTCTCCTTATTAATCCTGTAAAATTGTTAATCCTGTAAAAGTTGCGCGAAGGAGACAGGCAAACCATCCGGATCGATCGCAACGGCGAGCTTGATCCCCTCGCCTTCCCGCTGCATCGGCGGCATCACAAACGTGATTCCCCGCGCTTTCAACTCCTCGTAAGTCTTGTCAACATCGTCAACATTAAAGCCAATCGAACACGCGCCTGCGACTTTTGACGGATCGCCTGCCGGCGGCTGCGTACTGGCGACGCCGCCTCCATGAAGTGCGAGCGTTGTTGTTCCCGTCGCAAACTCGGTCCAGTCAGGCGATTGAAACTTCATCGGAATCCCCAGTTTGTCCCGATAGAACTCAACCGAACGCTGCATATCAGAAACAACAATCATCGTGTAGTCGAGCTGTTTGAACATTTCCTAACCTCCGTTACTGCCGTTTGCGCGTTTTGCTGCTTCCCATAGCGACGATCACGTCAAATTCATCCTTTGTCAAAGGCATCACTGAGAGTTGCGACTGCCGAATGAGGGGCAGTTGACTGAGTCGTTTGTCGTATCTGATAGCCGCCAATTGAACTGAATTCGCCAGTGGCTTAACAGGTTTGAGGTCAACTGCGACCCATTGCGGATCGTCCGCGGTTGGATCAGCGTACGCGCCTTTCACAACTTCCGCTATGCCCACAACTTCCTTTCCCTTGCCGGAATGATAAAAAAGCACTTTGTCTCCAGGTTGCATCGTGCGCAGATTGTTACGGGCTTGATAGTTTCGCACACCAGACCAGTCGGTGCTGCCGTCCTTTACGAAATCATCCCAGGAGTAGGTTTCGGGTTCCTGTTTCACCATCCAGTAGTTGTGCTTATTTTTTGTGGTAGCTTTCATGAAAGTCACCTTGATCCTCTACAATTCGGCTATTAGACCATCTCGAACTTAAAGGACGAAACATGCTCAAAGAGGGATCGACTGCACCCGCATTCAAAACTAACGACGCCAACGGCGAAACTGTCAGCCTGAAAGACCTCCGCGGACAGAAAGTGGTGCTTTATTTCTATCCGAAGGACGACACGCCCGGATGTACAAAAGAGGCCTGTTCGTTTCGCGATGCATTTTCCAAGTTCAAAAAACAGGGTATTACCGTGTTGGGTGTTTCCCCAGATAGCGAAAAGTCGCACCAGAAGTTCGCGACCAAATACAGTCTTCCCTTCACACTTTTAGCCGACACGGATCGAAAGATCGTGGAGGCTTACGGTGTTTGGGGAGAGAAGAAGTTTATGGGACGAACGTACATGGGTGTTCATCGAACGACCTTCTTGATCGATGAAAAGGGCAAGATCAAAAAGATTTTCGAGAAGGTAAAGCCCGAAGACCACGCCAGTGAGGTACTCCAGGCGTTTTCGTAACACAGACAAACGCGGATAAAGAACGGATTTATCAGGAGGCTAGGCTGCCACCCAGCCTCCGATTTTTTCGGGTTCACCTTCCGGGTTTCTTCCAGGCATCAATCCCTGCAAACAACTGAACGAGCTCGGCACGTCCCGCTTTCTTGCCGGGAGACGTGGCTCGTCGTCCAACGTTGCAGTCTCGGCAGTATCGTTAAGGAAATAGAGCCGAGTGTTATCTACAACCTGCGTTCTGATCTCGTGAGTCCAAAGCAGAAGATTGGCTAATGCGTCTCCTATTTCGTCCTTTCCGAGTTTTGTTTCCTGGGCGATCTCTCGCTGCGTTCGCGAGCCGCGTCTAATCGCATCGCGCACACGCTCGATGGGAGACAACTTGCTCATGGCTTTCGCGTGATAATGACCGTTACTGGACGAATCACCGGAAAGCAATTCCGCAATTTCAACCTGCTGCGAAATGTATTTCTTGCGGGCAGTTTTGTATTCCTTCAAAGCGCGCCGGCTCTGGGTGACCTTTTGACGAATGCAACTCTTGCAGTAGAGATTGCGGCCGTCTTTGCGCGCGCGACAAATTCCAAATTCAGATATCGGAAGTTCTTTGGAACAGATTGGACAATTTTTTACTTGGGGGGGTAACTGTATCTCGGTCATCACACAACTCCGGCTGGGCATCAAGACCTAACTTGCAATCCGTAAACGGACAACACTACACCTTCGCCCGGCACTTAACTCCTCCGGCAAAGACACCGATTTGGGGTTTATTTTCTTGGCGAAGATCCCACTGGGCGATCGCCTAGATTGCCTTGCGCAACTCACAAAGAGTCACGCCCCAACATTTACCTGACTTACTGAGGTTGAAGGTCTCCGGGCAATTGCGAGAAAAAGATGAGAGCTAGTTAACCTTCACACGATCATTCAACAGGCCGCTGATCTAACTTGTAAATGGCAATCAATATGTCAGCGAGGGAATCGCATTATAGTGATCGAAACTTTTTTTGCAATACCTTTTTCAGATTTGTTTCGACTCAAAATCAACTCCAATTTTTTGGCGATCGATCTGCGAACCAATGTTACTTTCAAGTTACGCAAACGTCTCTCGAATGAGAGGATAGAAGATCACATGACTCACTCGAAGCGAATGTTTTCTGTTTCTGATTGTCGCAAGCTCATCTGAGAGACATACCTTTTTCTTAGAGAATTTGAATGCAATTACGTACGCCAAAAACTGTTCGCCGAATGTTTGGCGCAACTAAATCGTATTTATTTTTAGTGGTCCTACAATTAGTGGGAAGATGAAAAGAAGCATGGACCAGGGAGCAAATGTCACCGATGAGCGTCCTGTCTGTTAGGGGTTAAGACGTTCATCTGCAAAGCTTTTCGCGCACGCCGCTCACGTGTGCAAAGTGTTCTAAGTGTGCGCTTGTAACAGCTTTGTAAAACTCAGCACCAGGTTTTCCACAAAGATTTCCTCAGGATCTGTGGATAACTATCGTTTCTTGTTGAGAGATGGTCGATCCTTGAGGCGATACACAAACTTGAGTCCTGACCAGGTGTCGTCAACTGCGCAGATCTTAACATCAACGAGTCCGGCATCGAGACCGATCCTCTGTACGCGTTCGAAGGAAAGATCAGTTCCGACTCCTGAGCTTTTCTTCGGCCATGCGATCCAGATCATTCCGTTTGCAGTGAGTCTTGCGGCGAGTTTGCTGAAGTCTTTGGCGAGTGCTCGTTCAGTTGTAACGAAAAATAGAATGATGTCGAGCGATTTGGCGGACTGTTTTAGAAACTCGACCTTGGCAGGCAGGTCTTTCGGTGGGAATTGGAAGTCTTTCGGCGCGTTTACCAACGCGATTCGAGTACCTTCCTTGATTCCGATCTTCTTTGCGAGCGGGGTTCCGGAATATCCTGCCATGTTTGGTTACCACAGTCTGAGAACTTTCCACCAAGTGAAACCGACCAGGCTCCAGATGGAGATAGTTATAAACGAAGTTATTAATCCAACCGCCCACCAGGTTCGTTGAGTTGTGTAGCCGGCGCCAAAGTAGATCGGTGCGGGTGTCGTACCGTAGTGAGTTAAGGCTGCTGCCAGATTCGAGAAGTAGGCCAGCGATAGCACGGCAAGATACGGCGGCGCTCCTGCGGCAAGTATAACGATGAGGAACGGTGTAAACATCGCGGTCACGTGTGCTGTGATGCTGGCGAAGACGTAGTGTGCATAGAAATAGATCAGCAGTAACGAGGCGAGTGCGAGCCACCATTTCCAACCAGTAGTCAAACTGGCCGATGCTTCGGCAAATCGTTTGGTGGTTCCTGTTTGGCCCAGGGCTTCGGCCATGCGAATAAGTCCGCCATACCAGATGAATACTCCCCAGGCTGCCTTTTCGCTCACAATATCTTCCCAGTCGAGCACGCCTGAAATCAGCAACACACTGATTCCGAGTAGTGCTACCACGGCGTAGTCGATTCCATGGAGTTTAGTGGTCATCCAAAGGGTCGCGACCAGGAAAAAAACCAGCAGCATCATCCATTCGGTCCACTTCATCGGACCCATGGCTTTCAACTCTGTTGAAGCCAGTTCACTCGCAGCGGGCGTGTGTTTCACTTCAGGCGGAAAGAGGCGATAAAGAACCCACGGCACGAGCAAAAGGCTTACCAGTCCGGGAACGATCGCGCCGATGGCCCAACGCGCGTAGGTGATGTCTATCGCGGTTGCTTCCTTTGCGAAGCGTGCAATGATTGGATTTGACGCCTGTCCCGTGAGGAACATCGCACAAACGATCACATTGCACTGGTAAACACTCGTCATGAGAAAGCCGCCGAGGCGACGAGCGGTTGGTCCGGGGCGAGATTCGTAAGCCTCAGCAAGGCTCTTGGCAATCGGAAAGATGATTCCACCCGAGCGAGCACCGGTGGATGGAATCACCGTAGCCAGGACCGCCTCCGTGGAGCCGAGGGCATAAGCGAGTCCGAGCGAATGTTTGCCGATGGCCTTGATGAACAGAAAGGCGATACGGCGGCCCAACCCTGTCTTGATCATGCCGCGGGAAATAAAGAAAGCGGCCAGCACCAGCCAAACGACGGGATCCGCGTAGCCGGTGAGGGCTTCGTTGATCGTCATTACTCTGAAAAGCGGCAGCGCGGTGACCCCCAACAAGACCACTGCCGCACCGGGAATCGGACGAACGATCGAACCCGTTATCGTGGCAGCGAAAATCGCAAGCAATCGCCACGATTGAGGAGTAATGCCCGCGGGAACCGGAATCAGAAGAATGCCGGCTGCCACGAACAAAACGATTCCCCAGCGGATTAGTCTGCTGCGAAGTCCAAAGTTGTCGGTGGGTTCGTTGGCGGTTGTATTGGAAGCTAACGCTGATGGTTGTGCCACGCAATCGTCCTTAGACAGGGCGGGTGCTCAAGATCGTGCGTGATGTTAGTCTCTTGTAAGCTACTTACTCAAGACTTTTGATTTTTCAATCCAACGGTCACTTGCAAACCGTAAGTATTTGGCGAACCGAACGACTACTAGAGGTATTCTAAAGAGTAAGGTTTCAAAATGGCGGAAAACTCGGAAAAAGTCACAGATAAGAACGTTTACCTAAACCGCAGACGGTTCATCCAGGCTGCAGTGATGGCCGGAACAGCTACGGCCAGTACGCTGCTCTATCGTCGTCTCAATCCGCCTCCGGCCGAACGAGTCGAGGGAGACAAGATTCAGGCAGTCGCCAAATCCCCTTCCGCCGAAGGTCTCAAGGAAGGTTTCAAAGTCAGCGATCAGCTAACGCCGTTAGGCGCGATTACCAACTACAACAACTTCTATGAGTTTGATACGTCGAAGAGTGGCGTTGCTTATGCGGCAAAAGGGTTTGTTACACGACCGTGGGCAGTTTCGGTCGAAGGTCTGGTAAACAAACCCACGGTTTTCGATATTGATGAGTTACTGAAGTTTCCACTCGAAGAACGCATTTACCGTTTGCGCTGTGTCGAAGGCTGGTCGATGGTGATTCCGTGGATCGGTTTTCCCTTCCAGAAGTTGCTCGAGAAGGTCGAACCAACTTCTCAGGCACGTTATGTGGCGTTTCAGACGTTGCTTGATCCACAACGGATGCCAAATCAACGAACAGGCGTTCTCGATTGGCCTTACGTGGAGGGATTGCGTCTCGACGAGGCGATGCACCCGCTGACGATCATGGCTACGGGAATGTATGACGAAACGCTGCCGCCGCAGGATGGGGCGCCGATCAGGCTGGTCGTGCCCTGGAAGTATGGTTTCAAGAGTATCAAGTCTGTGGTGAAGATTAGTCTGGTTGCCGATGAACCTCCGACGACGTGGAATATACAGGCCCCGGACGAATATGGCTTCTACTCGAACGTGAATCCAAATGTTCCGCATCCACGTTGGAGCCAGGCGACAGAACGAAGAATCGGCGAATACAGCCGCCGCGATACGCTTCTGTTCAACGGCTATGCGGAACAGGTTGCACATTTGTATCAGGGGATGGACCTGGTGAAGAACTTCTGATGGTCCTTCGTATTTTATGACCTTTCCTAAAGTTGTTGTTTTAACCAACGCCCTTATCCCACTCGTGCTGCTTTTGTGGGATCTTTACCACAAACGAGTTGGTCCGAATCCGCTTGAGTTTGCCACCAGAACCACAGGAATGCTGACGCTGGTGTTTCTCAGCTTAACGGTCGCTGTCACGCCGGTCCGGAAAATCTTCGGTATCAATTCGCTGGTTAAGGTGCGACGCATGTTGGGCCTGTTTGCATTCTTTTATGGGGCCCTTCACTTGCTCACTTATGTTTGGTTCGATCGGCTCTTCAATCTGATTAGCGTCGTGCAGGATGTCGGCAAGCGCCCCTTCATCCTCGTCGGTATGACCGCCTTCGCACTGATGGTGCCACTGGCGATTACGTCGACAAATAAGATGGTCAAGCGGATTGGTGGTAAACGATGGGCGACTCTGCATCGTCTGGTTTATCTTGCGGCGATCGCGGGCGTGATCCACTTCTGGATGCTAGTAAAATCTGACACCCGTCTACCCCTCACATTCGGATTTATTCTGCTTTTTCTGCTCGGATATCGACTGTTTGACAAGTATGCTCCGGCAAATTCACCCAACACGAGTCTCTTCACTCGTGACTAAGTCTTAATAGTCACTGTTGCACAGCATAGTTTAGAATGGCTGAACGCCATTTGGCGTGCAGCTTGCTGACGTAGGGGATCCTCATATGTCCAACGAACGAAGAAGTAGCCAGCGAAAACGGCTTCTTCTCGAGGCGAAGTGGGAAAGTATGTCACGTACTCACGAGGCTCGAGTTGACGACGTCAGTCTGAGCGGCTGCTTTGTAAACACCTACGGGCGAGTTGAATCAAATGAGGAAATTGACTTGCAGATAGAACTTCCTTCCGGCGAGTGGCTGTCTCTAAGCGGCCGGGTTGCGTCGTATCAGCCAGGGGTTGGATTTGGAATGGCTTTCACTTCACTGAGTAAAGAGAAATTGGCGAAGCTGGAAGAGATGATTGCTACATCGGAAGAACGCCGGATTTAGTGTTTGGGACGTCGCTTCTCGTCGTAGAACAGAATACTGAAGACGAGCCCGAGACCAGCCGCCGCGGCAAGCAAAAAGAAAATCATCGCCAACCCGGGATAACCAAAGATTCGAAACGACGTTTCTACTCTCATCAGCATGGCTGCGCCTACGATTAACGCAGCGACGACGAGGCCCAGTGTGATTCGATTCGCGACTTTTTGAAGACCCTCCAGTACAACTTTTTCGTCAATCGCATCGACCTTGAATCGTAGCTCGTTGTTTCCAGCGGCATCTAGAATCCTGTTTACTCTTGGTGGCAGCTTTTCTACGAACTCTTTTAGATCGACAACACCAGACAAAAGATTGTTTGGGGCGACGCTCTTCAGAATGTTGCGTTGCAGGATGTCGTTCGCACGTTCGCGAATGATGATGTTTGGATCGAAGTTCGGATCGAGCGCGTAAACGACGCGGTCCAAGTTTAGTAAAGCCTTGGCAATCATCGTGAATTCTGCCGGCAATCGGAACCAGCAATCAGCAGAGATTTTAGTTATCTCCAGCGTTACTCTACCTGCGTTCAAGCGGCTCAACACGGCATCAGGATCATCATTAACGAGGTCCGTGATTCTTCGTACAAACGATGACCGATCAAAATTTTCTTTCTCTTCACCCATTCTCATGGCTGCATCGGCAGCCGCTTCGCCACGTCCCTCGCTGATGGCAAGCAATAGACGCAGAAGATTGTCCTGAAATGTTCGTGTGACGCGACCGACCATTCCGAGGTCTAATAATGCGATTCGGTCATCGTCAGTGATAAAAACATTTCCCGGATGCGGATCAGCATGGAAAAGTCCGTCGACAAGAAATTGTTTTAGATACGCGCTGAACAATTCATCTGCTAGTGAGCCTCGGTCAATCTCCATCGCTCGCAATGGATTTAGCGCCGTGATCTTCTTTCCAGTAATGTATTCCATCGTGAGGACGCGAGTAGTGGTGAAGTCGTCGATTGGTTCGGGAACAACGATGTATTCAAACTCTGTGAGGTTTTTACCGATGCTGTGGAGATTGTTGGCCTCGATTGTGAAATCCAGTTCGCGCAGCAAGCTCTTGCGCAGGTTGACAAGCATATTGTCGAACTCATAGCGCCGGCCGAGCTCTGTATGCTGATCGAGAAAATGTGCCATCTCGCCCAGTGCCTCGAGATCGCCAACGATGAGATCTCGAATGTCAGGTCGCTGCACCTTAACTACAACGTCGCGACCGTCGCGCATGTAGGCACGGTGCACCTGGGATAAAGAAGCTGCAGCAAGTGGTGAAGGATCAAACTCAGCGAAAGCCTTCGAGATTCTCACTCCTAGTTCGCCCGAAACGATTCGCTCGACATCCTCATAAGGGAAGGGCTCGATGTGGTCCTGCAGGCGCTCCAGAGCATCGAGATATGGACCGGGCAACAGGTCGGCTCGGGTCGAGAGCAATTGGCCGAGTTTGATAAAAGTTGGTCCAAGACTCTCGAGGTCTTTAGCGAGATCTTCGGCAGGAGCAGTCTCTGACTCTGCAGCAAGTTCATCAGGCAGAACACTGCCTTCCAAACCCGCAGCACTGATCAGGTCCGAACGGCCGTACTTGATCAGCAGCATTGCGACGTCTTTGTAACGTTTTAATCGCTCCGGTTTTAGTGAGACCACCATTGTCGGATCACCAAGATTGATGTCGGGGGGCGGGCTCGGGGAAGGTGGCGGATGTTTCACCGCCGCGATTAACTTGTAGAGGGACCCTTTGTCGCGTAAGCAACGGAAGTGTCACGTAAAGGTAACACGCGTTTCGGTTTGGTCCAATGACCGTTATCTATTGGGAAGAGACCGTTTTGACGGAATTACCCGCGGCGGCGCGATCAATCGCTGCGCGCAATCCGTCCGCACTCAAAACCCTGAGCTGTACTCCGTTGACGAATATCGTTGGAGTACTTCCGACTCCGTACACCTCGCCATCTGAAATATCTTTCGCCACTTCAGTGGCGTAAACGCTGCGGTCCAACGCAGCGTCAAACTTGACGCGGTCCAATCCCAGCTCGCTTGCGTACTTCTTCAACGATGGCACATCGAGGGCTTTTTGATTCTTGAATAGTACTGCGATGTATTCAAAGAATTTTCCCTGGGCGTTAGCCGCATTGGCTGCTTCAGCAGCCTTGCGGGCATTTTCATGTTGGTTCAACGGAAAATCGCGTACTACGAATCGAACCTTGTTGCCGTAAGACTTTAGAACCTCTTCCAGGACCGGATGCATCGCTGCACAAGCAGGGCATTGAAAATCAGTGAACTCAACAATCGTTACCGGTGCATTCGCATCACCGCGCGACGGATCATCATCGACACTGATGTTCTGAACGGGTTGGGGCGGCTCGGTCAGCACCCATCGTATATCGGCGCTCTTTCGGAGTCGCGCTGATAAATCTTTTTCCAGGCGTTGGCGGGATTCGTTCTCGAGATAAGTCGCAACCTGGTTACGTACAGCATTGAGATCGCCAGAGATGCGCGCTCTGTTTTCTGAATAGAATTTTGCTACTTCTTCTTCTGTTGGAGCTTTAACTTTATCGCTGATTTCAGCGCGAACAATTTCCTCTGGTCCAATCTGGCGGCGCCTCGCTTCGTCCAACAACAACATGTCGTCAATCAATCGATCGACACGTTGTTTTGTCAGTTCGTACGTCTCGCTTTTTAGGTTGTAGATGATGGGCTTTAATCGTTCGAGCATCAGACCGGCAGTGACGGGTTGTCCGGCGATTGTTACAACTACTGATGCGGGATTCAGGCTCGGTGAGTTGATATCAGCGACCGTCACGACAGGATACGTTTTTCTTAATCGATTCACCAGATCATCAGCGAGCTTGCTTTCCGCTTCGTCGTGCAGGTAAGCCGCAGCCTGTTGATTGGCGACATTTGGATCGATGCCTTCAAACTGGGGGCGATTTTCATCTATGAATTTTTTGATTTGCGCGGGGGTAAAAGTTGGTACGCGATTGCTTACTTCGAGTTCGTACAGACGATGCGTGTCGATGCGTCGTTTTTTCGCCTCCATCTCGAGTAGCGTGGTATTGATTTGTAGATCCAACACGCTGCGGCGCGCTTCGGCAATCTTGTCGTCCAGACGTTCCACTTCCTGACGCAGGTTCGATTCCAGTTCTGCTGTCGTCACCGTTTGGCCATTGACTATAACTAGAGCTACAGGCGCGGCGGGTGGTCGGACCGGCTGGCTGACTGGCGTCGGCTGAGCGACAGGTTGTGATGTCTGCGGCTGGGTGGTCGTCGTGGCTGGTTTGCGAGTGGTCCCTCGTCGTTTAGCCGTTTGCGATGAAGCTGTAGACCACAATAAAACGAGCAGGAGAAGGGGGCAAATTGTAAATTTCATTGCTTGTCTCACGCGTGCAGAGATCATAGGAGAACTTAGCTTAGAGCACAAATAGAAGAATGGCGCTGCCTCGCGAAAGCAGCGCCATAATTAGTTGGGCCACTGTGCTTCGACACTTAATGGTGACGAATGATACTTCGTCGACGTCGTTTCACAGGCGTGCGAATCGACAGCAGATCGCTATGGCGTCCGTTCAGGATAAAAGCTAATCCCTGGTGTGTTACACCAAGCAATCGGGCTGCGCGCGTGACGCTTCCGCCAGACTCTTCAAGCGCTCGGCGGATCAGGTTACCTTCGTAGCGAAGGACCTCCGAGTCGAGAGAAAAGTCTGGCGTCAACTCCACAGCGTCTGTGGTTGCGGGTGTTGCCTCTGCGACGTTACTTAGTGCAGCAGAAAGAACGCGTCGGGCACATTCACCTAAGCGCGTCCTGATGCTGGGATTCTGTGAATTCGAGAGAAGGGTTTCGGCAGTGCGGTAGTAGTCCTGTAGCGTATCGAGCGGAAGATGCGAACTTAACTCTTCGATCGCACTCACCGCCGCGACACCTCCGCGATCAGGATTACCAGCGTTCTGAGCGATCTCAAGAGCCTGATCCAGAACAGCTCTGGCTACATGAGTTTGGTTGAGGCGAGCAAGGGCTCTTCCGTACGTTGTGAGCGCCTCTGCCAATACAGTTTGTTCTCCGCCTCGTCTCAGGGCTTTGACGGCCCGGCTTGCAACGCGCTCGGCGTCTTCATACCTACCTTGCAATATGAACGCTTGCGCACGAGTATCTTCGGCACCTGCAGCGCCACCTTGGTCGCCTACACTTAGATGAAGCGCCCGTGCTCGCGCTAGATGCTGATGAGCTTCGTCAAATCTTCCAATGGTCGCAAAAAGAGATCCGACGTTATTTTCAACACGCGCGAGAAACCGTTTGTGTCCAGCTTGTTCAAAGTGATAACTCGCTGCAGTAAACTCCACCAAGGCACGGTCAAAATAGTCCTCGCGATTTTTTGCCATACCCAAGTTTTTAAGGACGCTCGCATATGTATTGTGAAACTTACCTTTTAGAGCGGCGTTGGAAGTCAATTCGAACAGAGGAGCCGAATCCACACAAATTCTGAGAGCATCCTGATCTCTCGTGGCAGTCCATTCAATTAGTGCACTGTTCAGTAGAGCTCGTAATCTCTGATCACTGCGACAATCATCTAAGTCATCTAGCACAAGTCGCAATGTCACTCGCGCCTCATCAAGCCCACCTTCTCGCCAATAGCAAATAGCTAAGTCAACTCTAGCTTCCGCTACTTTTTCGGACAATCCTAATCTTTGAAAATGCCCCGCGCTTTCACTAATTAGATCCTTAGCTACCTCTTGAGCACCAGGAACTTGCTTGGCGCTTCCCAACCAACCCGTAAGGGTCCCCGTTCTGAGCAATAACTCTGCCAGTGCGTTTTCCGTTAGTCCGTTCGTTTTGGGCCTATTGAGCAGGCCATTCCAAAAAGGACTGATCGTTTCTGCGGCTCGATCAAATTCGCCCGCCTCCTCAAAATTCTTGGCAAGTTCGCATAAAGGTAATACGTCTTGGGTGACTGCTGGATCAATCGTGTTTTCATAAATGGATGTTTGCAAATCCATAGAAGGTCTCCAGTTTTACGAATCGGCAAGGAACCTTGCAAGCGGTTAAATTGCCGGATATCATCACATAGAACCAATTAAGCTACTTGGTTACCACCGCCTCACAGGCTTGACTACAAACATATTGAGGAGAAGATCAATGAAATCTGTCAAAAACTTAGTATACGCAGTGCTACTCGCGTCGGTTTTAGCGGTTAACGCATCCGCAGGCGACCAAGGTACTCCAGCATCTTCTAATCCGTCGCCCAGCCCATCGCCCGAGGGCATGGTCGCTTATGATGAAACGCTGCCCGACGTTTACGATCCCAACACTGGGAGCGTGTCGACGGAAACCTCAGATTCCCTGTTTTACGAGGCCTTGGCAGCCCTTCTGTCAGTGTACTGAGAAGCGCACACCCGATACAAACCCACAGCAGCTTACGCGCTAGCGTAGTCTGGCGGCTTGTGGTTCTGTGTGTCCGGGCTCACCGATCATGTTTGAAAAGCTTGCTTGGGAGGCGGTGACGTGCTGCATCGTACCGCCATCCGGCCTCTGTGGCAATAGTAACTTTGACTATTTGCACCACTAACAGCGGAGGAATGCCACAAGCGCTACCAATTTAGGAGTCTCTTTCGTCCGTTATTCTCCTTTCAGGCGCGGTGTCAGAAGCTTCTACGAGTCGCCGCACCGTTTCAAGCGTATCAATATCGGTCGGTTTTTTGTCCGGTCGCAACCGAAGAATTCTTGGAAAACGAAGCGCGTAGCCGCTCTTATGCCGCTTCGAAGGTTGGACCCTGTCAAATGTGACCTCTATCACAATGACAGGCTCCACCACTCGAACGCGCCCGTGAGCATATTCCTGCAACGTATGCTCTTTGAACCACTCTGTCAGCTCTGTCAATTCCCGATCGGTAAGACCAGAGTAGGCTTTACCGATATTCAGTAATTCATCATCCTCAGCAGACCGACGCACCGCAAAAGTATAGTCCGACAAGAGATTTCTACGTTTTCCGTGACCAACTTCCACTGCTGTAACTGCAACATCGAGCGTCGCGATAGCCCGCTTTAGCTTAAGCCAATCGCGCCCGCGCCGCCCTGGTTTGTAGGCCGACTCAGGGCTCTTTATCATCAGCCCCTCGTTTCCGCGAGCCCGAGCGCGGTCAAATTCGTCGTCGAGCACCGCGGCGTCCCGAAGCATTTTGCCACGCGATATCCGCAACGTCCCCTGATCAGGGACTATCTGGCCCAGTAGATGTCTTCGTTCGGTTAATGGTTGGTCAATGAGAACTTTTCCGCCGGCATAAAGCAGATCATACGCCACCAGCACTACCGGAACCGCTGCGAGCAATTGAGTGCCAACATTCTTCCGGCCCAGCCGCTTTTGCAATTCACTGAAAGGTAGTATCACCTCACCATTTGCCGGCACGATCTCTCCATCAATGATGACATCCGTCTGCAGCGACTGGAGTGGACCAATCAACTCCGGAAAGCGGTGCGTGATCTCGTCCATGGTCCTCGAGTAGATAGCAACTCGTCCAGCCTGCATATGAGCCTGGGCACGAATGCCGTCAAACTTATCTTCAACCAGAAATCCTTCCGGCATGGTCCTGGCTATGTCAGTGAGATCAGCAGCCGGAGTTGCGAGCATGAACTTGATCGGATGAAACAGTCGCATGCTGATATCACGAAGCTCGCCGGCTCGTGCACGCGTCGCAGTCTCGCCAATATCGCCGAGTAGCATGTTTGCATTAGCAACATCTTCCAGCGACTTCTTAAACATTCGCGCGATTGCATCCTCAACCAAGCCTTCCCTTAAACCAATACGCAGATCGCCTGAGAGCAACTTCACCAGGTACTTCGCTTCAAGCGGAGTTGCGTGATGTAACACCGCAGTAAGCAATGCCGTCTTATTTCTGATTCCGCGGGTTTCACTCAATCTCGTGATCAGCGACTCAGTCTCAGCAAGAGTGATGGTAGGCTGCGAAACGCGCCTTGCTTCCTTTATGATCTCAGCAGCGAGGTCGCCGGGGTCTCCAAGTCGAACATAGCGCGGATAAAGATCTTCAGGACTGAAACCGGTCGCTTCACTCAAAGCCGCACTGATAATGCTACCGCCGACGTTAGTTGTACGAGCATCTGTCGAGGCAAATTGATGACCGGCAAAGTAGCGAGCCGCCCGAGTCAAATCGGTATCTGAAAGCGACTCGAGGTACCTTCCGAGTATCGATGCTTTCTCGAGCTTCTTCGTCGTTGCTGCTACAGCCTCTGCACACTCAGCAAACGCCTGCAGAGTTCCCGCGCCTTCGATTGATTTTTCCAAATTGTCGACCATCGTCTCAATGAATTTGTGCAAGAAAAAGATCTCAACTAAGATTCGCTTGCAGCGACAGCGATTTTAAGTGATCCTTGTAAAGTATCTTAATCGACCTCAGCTAAGCGCGGGCGCCTTCGGCTTTTCGCCACTGAAGCGTTACAATTTGCTGTCATCAACGAAGCCCGACTCTTTCCGGCATTCCCACTCCGGCGAGGTTTACAGCATCGCAGTCTTTAGGAAGGTAAAAACGAGCCGTGTTTTTCGCATTCATTCTGGATTCCCTAGGCAGCACCGAGTTGCTCTTTATTCTGGTCGTTGCGCTGATCTTTTTCGGCCCACGAAAACTACCTCAACTGGCCAAATCCATGGGAAAAGGACTGGCTGAATTCCGGAAAGCGTCTGACGATTTTAAGCGTACGTGGGAGCGTGAAGTGGCATTGGAAAGCGCGCGCGTGGAAGACAACACAATGCTTGAAGCCGAACACCAGCCGACCTATGAGCCCGCGGCAACCTCAACTCCACCCGTAGTTGAGACACCGGATCAAGAATTGGTTGTAGCCCGCCAGACTGCGGTCGAAACCACTCCGGAATTAATCGGCCAAACGCCTGCGAATCCAGTAGAAGTTCCGGCGGAAACGGCGCCGGCTGAAGGTCAGCCGCTTAGAAAACAAGAATGGCTCTAATACTCATCGGATCCAATGTCTGCAATTCTAAAAGCTTTATCTACAAGTAGGGGAAACGAAGAAGAACTCGGCGGACAGATGTCTTTTTTGGAGCATCTGGACGAGCTTCGTCGTCGTTTAATTCGTTCTTTTATCTTCATATTTATCGCCGCCACCGCTTCCTGGTTTGTCTCGGGCGCTATCTATTCATTTCTTGCGGCTCCTGTAGAACGCGCTTTAGCAGAGGCCCAACGCCGTCAAGTTCCCATCGCCGGCCAAACTGGTCAGGAGTTAATCGGACCACTGACATCATTGAAAGAGAACGACTCAGGAAGATACGTTTTTTCCGAAGAGACAGAACTGGGAACTGGTCTTATTCCCGCAGGAGCTTCTGTGATGGCACGCGTCTACAAAGACGCCGAAGGCAAGCTGGCGCTTTTCACCGATGAGCCGCTCATTGCCGGCAATAAAGTCATTCCAAAAGGCGTGCGTCTGACATCTGATCTCGGCTCGGTAACGGCGGCATCGGGAGTTAATGACAAACTCATCGTGACGACGGCAATGGAATCCTTTTCTTTGTATGTAAAGGTTTCCCTTTACGCAGCGATCTGCGTGTCAGTGCCCTTTTTGCTCTGGCAGATCTGGGGGTTTGTGTCACCTGGACTTTACCCGCACGAACGCGCGTACGTGACGCCCTTTATCGCGTTGTCATCAATCTCTTTCGTACTGGGTGCTGCATTTGCCTATTACGTAATCTTTCCACCAGCAGCCCGGTACTTGCTCGGCCTCGGGTCGGATTTCCGGTTGTTGTTGAAGGCAGACGACTATTTCGACTTCATCATTATCGTCATGCTGGGTATGGGTGTTGTTTTTCAGATGCCGGCAATTACTTATGTCCTGGCAAGAATCGGCTTGGTGACGGCTGGGTTGATGCTCCGAATATGGAAAACTGCACTGATCGTTATTCTAATCAGCGCCGCCGTTTTGTCCCCAACCAACGACATTCCGAATATGATGTTGTTCGCAGCACCGATGATGGTGCTGTATGTCATTTCCATCTTTATCGCGTGGATATTCAACAAACCTCGGACGACGAGCTAGAGGCCTTAAATCACCCCATTTTCGGAGTGTTTTTAGGCAACGGGCCTAAGGGTCGCAGCATCTTGACTGTGTTCCTAGCTGGATCTTAGAATCCAAGGTCTTCTTAACGATAACCGTCAGCAGTCCGTATCGCCCGAATTCGTACGCAGCACAGGAGTTTTCCGTAATGTCTTACCAGAAATTTGCTCTCCGTCTGGCCCTATTAGTGACCCTGTCCCTCAGTGCCAGCCCCTGGGTTTTTACCCAGGATCAGCAGGATCCGAGCACGAAGCCCCGCAATGTAAAGCCCGAACTCAAGAAGGCTTACAAAGACTGGCTCGATAAGGACGTCACTTACATCATTACGGACGAAGAACGTAAGGCATTCAAAAAACTAGCGACGGATGACGAGCGTGAACGCTTTATCGAGGAATTCTGGCGCCGGCGCGATCCGGATCCTGATACGGAAGAAAACGAGTTCAAAGAGGAATATTACGAACGAATCGCTTACGCCAACGAGCACTTCACCTCCGGTATCCCCGGCTGGAAAA
>Ga0111539_10002075_pt1 | contig 26772 bp, 23 predicted proteins | sample RhiMethybrSRZTD1_FD_79667 | JGI IMG/M metagenome (GOLD analysis project Ga0111539, IMG submission 79667) | Populus rhizosphere microbial communities from Tennessee, USA - Rhizosphere MetaG P. TD hybrid SRZTD1 (version 2) (version 2) | ecosystem: Host-associated > Plants > Roots > Rhizosphere >...
CGACGCCCTCCACGCGCGCCAGCGCATCTTTCATCTGCAGAATGGCGTAGTTGCCGACGTACAACTGGTCGTACACACCATCTTCCGAATAGAGAAACGCCACCATGAGCAGGTCGGGCGACTGCTTCTGCGTGGTCACGCCCAGGCGCCGGGCCTCTTCGGGCAGGCGCGCCTGTGCCACGGCGACGCGGTTCTGTGTCAGCACCTGTGCCTTGTCGAGATCGGTGCCGAGTTTGAAGGTGACGGTGATCTTCGCCTGGCCGTCGTTGGTCGAGATGCTGCTCATGTACAGCATGTCATCCACGCCGTTGATCTCCTGCTCGATGGGCGTGGCCACGGTGTCGGCGACAATCTGCGCGGTTGCGCCGGGATACGTCGCGCGAACCACGACCGTCGGCGGCACGACCTCGGGAAACTGCGCGACAGGCAGCTGCGTGTACGCCAACGCGCCCACCAACACAATCACAATCGAAGTCACCGCAGCAAAAACCGGCCGATCGATGAAGAAGTGCGGGAGTCTCATTCAGTGGCTGTCCGAGTCGGGTGAACTCGCGGGCGAGTCTGCGGCTGGAGCGGACGTCGCTAATTCCAGATTCACCGTGTGCGGCGTGATGGCCGCGCCCGGACGGGCACGTTGCACGCCGTTGACCACGATTCGTTCCGTGCCGGCGAGGCCCGACCGGATCACGCGCATGCCGTCGATCAGGCGCCCGATGGCCACGATGCGCAGACTGACGATGTTCTTGTCATCCACCACATAAACGATCCGGTTCGACTGGTCGGTGCCGATGGCGTGGTCGGGCACAAGTATGGTGTTGGGCTTGGTTTCGCCGATGAGTCGCAGTCGGACGAACAGGCCGGGAACAAGCGTGCCTTCGGGGTTGTCGAGGATGGCCCGGCCCCGCATGGTGCCGGTGAACTGGTCGATGCGGTTGTCCACGAAATCCATGTGTCCTTCGTGACGAAAGTCGGTTTCATCAGCCAGCGCCACGCGCACGGGGTTGGGCTTGTCGCGCGAACTCGGCCGGCGGCCAGCCTCGGCAAGTCGCGTGTATTTGAGGTACTCCTGCTCGTTGGCGTCGATGTAGCAATGGATGGGATCGAGCGAGACGATCGTGGTGAGGAGCGTCGCGCCGCTGCCGGCGCCACTGCTCACCGCGCCACCACCGCCGGTGACGAGATTGCCAACGGTGACGGCATAGTTGCTCGTGCGGCCATCAATGGGCGCGCGGATCTCGGTGAACTCGAGATCAAGCTTGGCCTGGTTGAGCCGGGCATTGGTGCTGTCGAGGGTCGCCTGGGCTTCGAGCACAGCCTTGCTGCGGCGGTCGTAGTCCTCTGTCGAGATCGCGCCTGAACCGACGAGCCCTTCCGATCGCTGCAGATCGTTGCGCGCGAGCTCGAGGCGGGTTTGCGCAGCGTCGACATCGGCCTTGGCCGCGGTGACGAGATTCTGGAACGGCCGCGGATCGATGACGAACAGCAGATCGCCTTTCTTGATGATCTGGCCTTCCTTGAAATGAACCGACTCGAGATATCCGCTCACACGCGGTCGGATTTCCACCGTGTCCACAGCTGCCAGCCGACCAGTGAATTCGTCCCATTCAGTAACCTCGCGCACGACAGGGGTGGCGATGTCAACCTCGGGCGGCGGGGGAGTTGCGGCCGGCGGCTTTCGATTACACCCGAGCGCAGCCGTAACCATGCTGCACAGGACCCAGCGGCCAATGATCCCGATCAGATAACTTGCTTGTCGGCCCACTCTCGCAGTTGAATCCGCGGATCGACCAATCTCAGCGTCTGCGCAAATCATCGGGTCCCTGAGTTCACGTAGGTTTATGCGGGGGCGTTCCGGCACGTGCTCACCGTTTCCTGAGCGTGGGAGATGAACGTCCTATGGTACGGTCCGTCACCGTGCGCGACGTCAACCGGCGGGGCGTATCCGGCAAGACGCACCTGCGCGGACCTCCAACGGGGGCTTGGCAATGGCAGGAGCGGCATCGCTTCTGGCGTGTTGTGCGGCCCACGGACCCCTCGGTGGTGATGCGTTCTTGGGCGGATGTTCGTGTTCTGCGTGCCGAGCACATGCGGTGCATCGAGCGTGCAGCGGGCTGCGGACGAGCGCATGAGCCCGCAGCCCACAGTCCAACGATGATGAAACCGCCATGGCGCGCTTCAGGCGATGCGGAGCGGAAACGCCGGCTGCGGTAAAGGTCAATGGGCCAGGGCAGACTCGAACTGCCGACCTCACCCTTATCAGGGGTGCGCTCTAGCCATCTGAGCTACTAGCCCGTCTGGTGATGGCGCAGCACACTGCGCCGCGGGCCGGAGTATAGCACTCGACCGAGCGCAGGAGAATCCGCAGCCTTCCTCACGCAGACCGCTTCAACGTCCACGGCCTTAGGGGCACAGGCCCCAGTTCGAGATGACCGCGAGCAGGTCGTTCACATCGACAGCGCCGTTGACGACGATGTCGCCGGGGCACGGCGAACCGCAGGGACCCCAGGTCGTGATGACCTGAAGCAGGTCATTCACATCGCGCGTTCCGTCGGGAATGATGTCGGCGTAGCACGGAACGGGGATGATCTTGAAGATCTCGCCGCCTTCCTGATCGCAAATGTACATCTCGCCGAAGTAGTCCTCGCCGAACGAGGTGAGCGTATCGATGACGAATCCGCCGCTTGGCGCAAGTTCAGCAGTGCGCGACTGGAAGTTGGCGACCGCGCCGCCGACCACGTTGAACGACCAGATGGGCGCCGATCCCGGAATGCTGCAGTTGTAATCAGCGAAGAAGTACGTCCCCTGCAACTGAGGCATGCGCGAGCCGCGGTAGACGTAGCCGCCGGTGATTGAGCAGACTGTTCCATTGTGGAAGTATTCGTGGATGGGACACAGCAGCGCGCCGCCGCAACTGGTGGTCGGACAGTTGGCGGTGCTGCAGGCGGAGTCGCTGCTGGGGTGCGTGGCTTCCATGCAGCGCCAGCCGTAGTTCCGGCCGCCGGTGCTGTTGCCGGGCTCAAAGTTCACCTCTTCCCAGGCGACCTGACCCACGTCGGCGATGTACAGGTCGCCCGTGGCGCGATCGAAGGATGGCCGCCACGGGTTGCGGAGGCCGTAGTCCCAGATCTCATCGAGACCGGCCGTGGCGCCGAAGAATGGATTGCTCGGCGGGTTGGTATGGCCGTTGGTCAGGCCGTTGCCGATGACGCCGTCATCGTCATCGGTGCCGGGTGTGTTGTCGGCGCCGTCGATATCAATGCGCAGCATCTTGCCGAAGAGGGTATTGATGGACTGGCCATTGCCGGTGGTCGGGTCGTGCTGCGCGGAGTTGTCGCAGCCGCCGCCGCCGTCGCCGATGGCCACGTACAGGTAACCTTGCGTGTCGCCGGGCTTGAAGGCGATCCAGCCGCCGTTGTGGTTTGACTCGTTGTCGGCCTGCTGCAGCACGATGTCGCCGGTGGTGTTGGAGCCCACCGCGACATCGGGATTGGCCGACACCCTGAATCGCGCGACGGTATTCGCGAATGAGTTGGCGGTGTAGTAGACGTAGAAATAGCCGTTCTGCTGGTAGTTCGGATGAAACGCCAGGCCGAGCAGGCCTTGCTCGCTTGCTTGCGAAGTGCCGCCGGCGATCTGTGAGTCGAGATCGAGGAACGGCGTGGCCAGCAGGACCGGCGGATTGACGTCGATTTTCGCCACGCGGATCAGGCCGCGCTTCTCGATGATGAACAGGCGCGTGGGATCTCCCGGCGCGTAGGTGACAAAGATCGGCCGAATGAGTGAAACCGGCGGCGTGGCGAGCGGATCGTTGAAGATGTAGCGCACCGTGGTCAGCGCTGGAATACCGGCGCCGGCAAGTCCGCCTTCATCGCCGCCGACGCGCTTCTGGGCGGGCGCCGACTGAGTCAACAATGAGAGTGTCAGGAACGAAGCCACCGCCACGCGCGTCGACCAGCGAAGTGCTTTCATGATCCTCCTCGGGGCCGCGACAAGGCGGCCGATTTCTTTCTGACCTTGTGCGTATTCGATGCGTGCGTTCGTCGCCCAGCAACTCGCGAATCGGATCCTGGCAGGCGACGTACAGGTCCTTTCGCCGGAATCGCCTCCGGGGTTGCCGGCTCATTGCGACGCCGGCTGCCACGGCAATACGTGAGCCGTGACGCGTCGCATACGCAACAGTATCCCAGGGAATGGCCCTCCGCAACGTTCAGCAACGATTGAATCGCACTCAACAGACCATCAATGCAATCGGCCAGGTTTCTCGGACTTGCCAGAATCACCTGCCTCCCGGCTGGGCGGGTTCGGCGGGTTTGGCGCTTCTGACCGCATCCTTTGCCAGTGTCGTGCCGGCTGACGCCGTCATTTCGCCGGCCAGCAAGGCGAGGCGATCGAGAATACGACCGTATTCCGAGATCGCGGTCGCGGCCTCGGCGGCGTCATTTCGCTCGATTGCCCGTCGCAATGCCGGGAGCATCCACGAGGCATACCCCGAATCGGGATCGGACGAAGCGTAGTAGTTGCGGAACCATTCTCGGCCAGGCAGCCCGGCCGGCGTGTGCGAAGTCCAGGCGCGCCACAGAGGATCAGCCGCGAGCTTGACCGCCAGTGCACGACGCGCCGCGTCGTGATCAGAATTGTCGGCTGCCATCGATTCCCGCATCACTGCATCCAGGCCGCCAGCAGCGGCAGCAAGTCGATCGACTGCCGCGGTCAGCTGGCTCAGATCGAGCGTCACGCCGCGCTTCTCGGCCCGCGATTTCAGATTCGAAATGTGCTCGCGCAGATCCGTCGCATAGCGCGTGACATCCACGGGCGCGATCTCCGCGTTTGCCAGCCGCGCAGCGATCACGTTGACGATGCGCGTCAGCATGAGCGCCGGCTCGTAGTCCTCGCCCACGGTATGGCGGTACCACGCGAGATTGTCGTAGTTGGAGTGATACGCATTCCCCGGCGCGCCGGAACCCGAGAGGCCGCACGATGGCACGCCGAGGTGGCAGTAGAAGCCGACGTGATCCGAACCGCCTCCGAGATTGCCGAAGGATGGCGCGGGCTTGTCAGCCTTCCACGTGTCGAAGGCCGTCCTGGCGGTTGCATCGCGCGCCTGCGGCACGGCTTGGGCCGCCTCCTCGATGACGCTCTTGAGCAGAGGGTCGCTCGATGAGCCGAAGTTCGGCCCCATGGTCGCCGCGTCGAGATTGATGTACGCGATCGCATGCGTTGCGATGTCATCGCCGAACTGCTCGCAGAACTCCGTCGAGCCAATGACGCCAAACTCCTCGGCGCCCCAGCAGCAGAACACGATCGAGCGCTGGGGACGAAGGCCCTGGCGCGCGAGCGACGCGAAACTTCGCGCCGCCTCCATGACAAGGATCGTGCCGGATGTCGGGTCGCCCGCGCCGAATCCCCAGGCATCGTGATGGCTGCCAATGTAGATGCGCTGGTCCGACGCGCCCTCGTCGCCGGAGCCCGGCAGCGTGGCGAGGACATTGGCGGTACGCTTCACCTTGCGCTCCTGCTTGACCATCAGATGAAGTTGCAGGTCGTTGCCGCCGGTCAGCCGGTACGCGCACGGCAGGCCGCCCTGCCAGTCCTTGATGAGATTCTCGGGCAGCGGCGTGCCGATCATGCGCGTCATGATCGCCGCCGCTGCGCGATAGCCGACGGGCTGGACAGGAATGTGCGGCAGGCCGATCTTCTCCGGATCCAGCCGCGGCGCATCCTGCGTCGCGGCGATGCCCGGCGTGAGCGGATCGCCCGGCTGATCGAAGGTGATGATCGAGCCGCGCTGAATGCAGGTGTCGTTGGCCCATCCACCCTCGGGGTAGGTGATGCCCTTGCGGTAGCCCGTGTCGTCGGGATCGGTGTAGATGATCAGGCCGCTCGCGCCGGCCTCCTCGGCATACTTGGCCTTGTAGCCGCGGAAGTTGCCGCCGTAGCGCGCGAGCACAATCTTGCCTGTGCAATCGACGCCGTTGGCTTTCAGCGTCTCGAAGTCCTCCTTGGTTCCATAGTTGGCGTACACGACGCCGGCGGTGACGTCGCCCGAGCCGCTGTAGGCGTTCCAGCCGAACGACAGACCGGGATGCGCGACGAAGGGGTCGTTGAGCAGGTTGTCTTCGGTGATGGGCAGCGCGGTCACACCGCGTCGTTGCGGCTTCACGGCATCGCCATTGGCTGGTGGATGCGCCTCGATTCTGCTTGCCTCTTCGCGCTCGCCGATGATCTCGAGTCTTGCATCGATCGGCTCGCACAGAAGCGCCCAGAACTCGTGCACCTTGACATCCTCGAATCCCATCTCGCGGAAGGCCTTCACGATTGACTCGATGACGCGGCGGTCGCCGTCAGTGCCGGCGACGTGCGGTTCGGAGGCGAGCATGTCGTGCCAGGCGCGAAGACGCTGCGGATCGGGGGTTGCGTTGAGCCGCTGCTCGAACTCGCGCTGCATCTCCCATTGCCTTGGCGAGAAGAAGCGCGAGCGAGCCGCTTCAGCCGGCTGCGACTGCGGCGCCGATGACGACGTCGAAGGCGGCTGGGCCAACGCCAGCGTGCCCGCAGTCAGCAATCCCAGGGCAACAACATTGAGAGTCCTTGGCATGGCGTCCATGATACGGCCGGCCGCTGGCAAGTTTCACGCCGCCGCTTCGCGCTTCTTCCGCCAATATCGCAGCATGCCGTCCACGTTCATTGTCAGCAGGTTGCGCGACACATATCGCGCGAAGTCCTGCTCGTTCATGCCATGCCCGGATGACTCCGTGCGATTCCAATCGATGTACTCGCGCAGGATCATGTCGCGTGGCATCTCGCGGTCGAGGCGGATCCGAACGAACTCGGCATGCTGCGGGATGATCTCCGCGAGCCGTGACAGGTGCCGTTCGACGTTGTTCACCCGACCGAAGTGGGTGAGATACAGCGCATCGAAGTTCTCGCGCCGCAGTCGATCAATGCTGGAAAGCCATGCTTCGAGATCGAACTCCGGTGGCGGCGTGGGTACGGACACGAAGGATTCGCTCACCGCCGGCGCGTTGAAGCCGCTCGCATCGCCCGCGAAACAGACTCGCTCGCCATCGATCTCCAGCGCGAAGGCGTGGTGGTGCCGCGCATGCCCGGGTGTCTCGATGGCACGGAATTGCAGCCCGGCAACCTCGATCACATCGTTGTCGCGGATCGGATGCACCTGCGCCGCCGGCACAGGCAGGGGCGTGCCCCACAGGCGTTCCATCTGGTCGCCGTAGATGCGCCGAGCGCTGTCGATGAGTTTCGACGGATCGGCCAGATGCCGCGCGCCGAACTCGTGCACGTGGAGGTGCGCGCCAGCCCTCGCCAGTTGGCCGGCCGCCCCGGCATGATCGAGGTGAATATGCGTCACCAGCGCGTGCTGGATGTCTCCCATCGCGAGGCCGAGCCGCGAAAGGCCCTCGACGAGCGTGGACATCGTGCTGGCAGGCCCGGTCTCGATCAGCACAGGTCCGAGGGCGCGCTTCTCGTCAAACACCACGAACGCCGCGAGCGCCTGCGGGATGCCGAGGTACTGCAGATCAAGGGTGTGGATCGCGGGCATGCCAGGAAGGGCGAATCGTAGGGCTTGGCGATACGCTGCGTGCATGCCCCGCCCCATGCTCATCTCGACTTGGTCCTTCGGACAGCGCGGCCATGCCGCGGCGTGGCCGGCGCTGGCGTCGGGCGGGGCCGCGATTGATGCCGTCGAGCGCGTGTGCGAGGTCATCGACGCCGATCCGTCGATTGATTCGGTCGGCTTCGGCGGGCTGCCCGATGTGCGCGGCCGCGTCAGCCTCGACGGCTGCATCATGCTCTCGCCGTCGCGCTGTGGCAGCGCGTGTTACGTGCGCCGCTTCATGCACCCGGTTTCGATCGCGCGCAAAATCATGGAGCGCACTCCGCACGTGATGCTCGCGGGCGACGGGGCGGACGCCTTCGCCGACACGCAGGGGTTCATGCCCGCCGACTTGCTCTCGGCCGACGCGCAGGACGCCTGGCACAAGTGGATGAAGGATCAGGCGCCGGTGAACCAGACGCGCGATCGCGGGCTTGCTCAGCCGGGCAAGTCGCCGCGGCCGATCGACGTTCCCGGCTCGGGCGGCCGGCTGTTCTTCCATCCCGGTCCGCCCGGCCCCTCCGGCCCGTCCTCCGAGAGTGAAGGCGATCAGCGGCAGCGCTCGCCCTCGATGCACGATGAGAATCGCTGGCGGCATCACGACACGATCGGCGTGCTGGCGATCGACTCTCGCGGCACACTGGCCGGCGCGTGCTCGACCAGCGGCACGCCCTTCAAGCTGCCCGGGCGCATCGGCGATTCGCCGATCATCGGCCACGGACTGTACGTCGATCCCGACGCCGGCGCGGCCACCGCGACCGGGGCCGGCGAACTGATCATGGGGGTGTGCGGCTCGTTCCTCGCCGTCGAATCCATGCGCCGCGGCGAAGCTCCCCAGGACGCGTTGCGTCAGACGCTGCAGCGCATCATCGACAACTTCGATGTAGGCCCGGAACACCAGGTCGCGATGATCGCGCTTCGGCCGGATGGCACATTCGCCAGCGCTGCGCTCCGGCCGGGCTATCGCACATCGGTGCGCATGCGCGATCGCGATGAAGTCATCGAGCCGGAACTCACGATGCTCTCGGATTGATTCCCCGCCCCAGGCGCGTGAATCAGAGTCCGTTGTTCGACATCAGCAGGACAAGCTTGGGCTGATCGCCGTTGATGCGCAGCGAGCGGCGGAAGGCCTCGCGCGCCTCGTTGCCAGCGGTGGTGTCGCGCTTCTTGCTCAAGAGCCACGTGTTGATCGCATTGACGCCGATGCCATTCCACGACTGCCAGTGGTTCTCGTCCAGTTTCACCGCCTCGCGATAGGCGTGCAGGCTCTTGTCATAGTTGGCGAGGCGGAAGTGGCACCATCCCAGGCGCTCCCACGCGTTGGCGCTGGGAGCGATCTTGACGAGATTCTCAGCAGTGTTGACCGCTTCCTGGTAGCGACGCTCCTCGGAAAGAACGTTGATGAGGTTCATCATCAGCGGAGCCGTGTCGTCCACCAGTTCCATCGCGGTGAAATACTGCTCGATGGCGTCGGCGTTCCGGCCGACCTTCTCGTACGCGGCGCCGAGATTCACTCGCGCCGTGCCGCTGGCGGGGTCGAGCTGCACAGCCTTCTCCGCGAAGATCAGCGCGCTCTGCGCCTGGTCCATCTGCAGATACGTGGTGGCGATCGCGAGATTGGCCTTGAGCGAATCGGGATCGATGGTCAGGGCGCGCTGGAACGATCGAATCGCCTCGACAAAGCGATTGAGCATCTGCAGCGCCAGCCCGTGGCCGAACTGGGCGTCGAAGTTGCGCGGCTCGAGTTTCGCTGCGCGGGCGTAGGCGGGTTCGGCCTTCTCGTAATCCTGCGTGTCCATGTACACGTCGCCGATACCGACGTATGCGACCGTGATCGTGGGATTCTCCGCGAGGAGCTCTTGGAACATCGCCAGCGCGGCGTCGTAGTTGCCCTCCTCACGCGCGGCTTGCGCCGAGGCGAGGGCTTCCTGCTGCTCGGGCGTGGGCTCGCGCAGGTGCGAAGCCTTGGGCTGATCGCTGGTCGAGGACGTCTTCGGCGCGCTGTGGCAGCCGCCCAGCGACAGGGTCATCACGCCGCACAGCATCACTGTTGCGATGCTCAGGTCTCTCGGATGTCGCATCTGTGTCCTTCTTCTTCTCGTGCGTCGGCGATTCTGTCCTTGAAGGACAGCAACCAGCAGTTCGTCCGCACTCATTATTCACGCCGTTGCATGGCCACGCCATCGGGCGTCGAGCGAATCTGTTATCGGTCGGCCGCCGATGCGGTCTGCGCAGCCCGTGCTGGTTTGTCGACCATTCTCCGCAGTCGCTGGAGGTTCACCCTATCCCATTCCCGCCCATGATCATCGCGTTCCTTGGGCGTTTCCAGGATCTTGGGTACGAATGCGAATGCGGCATGGTTCATCAGGAACCGGAAACACGCCCGATTGCAGCAGCCGTCGCCGATGTGGGCGTGCCGATCGAGGCGCGAGCCGACCGCGCCCCGCGAATCGTTGAAATGAAAGGCTCGCAGGTTCTCGATGTCGCAGGTCTCATCCCATTGCTGCATGACGGCGTGAGCATTGCCGGCCGTGGTCATGTCGTAGCCGGCGGCGGTGACGTGGCAGGTGTCGAAGCAGAACGCAATGCGCTGGGGCTCGCGAACCGCGCCGCGAATCATTGCCAGGTGGTGGAACGAATAGCCGAGGTTCGTTCCCGAGCCGACGGTAGTCTCCAGGCACGCGACCGTGCGATAGCCCGGCAGGTCGGCATGGATGCGATCGAGGGCGCGCACGATGCGCTCGATACCGGCTCGCTCATCGAGGCTGATCGTGCCGGAGAGATCGTTCGCGGAACCGCGCGTACGAGGCTCGCCAAGGTGAGCGCCGGGATGCATCACGACCAGCGGCACTCGCAGCGCCTCGCAGCGCTCGATCTCATCGCGCATTGCCGCCAGCGAGCGTTTCCAGAGCGTCGCGTCCGGCGAGGCGAGATTGATCAGGTAACTGTTGTGGCTGATCACGCGAGCCGGCCCGCCGTCGCTGATCGAATCCCATCCCATCGCGGTCAATTCCGCGAGCCATTCCTCCCTCTGTTGCTCGTTGGGCGGTGTCGGCCGCCATTGCCGCTGGTTGGCCGTGAACACCTGCACGCAATCCGTGCGCAGTCGCTTCGCCTGGCGCAAGGCGTTGACCATTCCTCCGGCGATCGACAGGTGCGAACCGAGCATGCGACGAGTCTAGCGAGCGCAGCGGCTACACTCTGCGCATGCCGCCGCTGACCATCGCCCACGTCACGCACGAAGCCTGCGAGAAGATCGGCGGCATCGGCAGCGTGCTCGAAGGCTTCATCACCTCGCCGGTGTACCAGCAGCGCGTCGGCCGGACCATTCTCATCGGGCCGTACCCGAATCACCTGGAGTTGGCGGCTGAGCAGCGCCTCGGGAGCGATGGTCAGGTGCTGTACAGCACCGTCGACAAGATCGATCGCGCGGATCTGGCTGGCAAACTTCATCCGATTGAATGGGCGTTCAACGTCGCGCTGGTGTATGGCCGGCGGCGCTTTCAACTGCCTGGTTCAGTCGATCACGTCGGCGACGCCGAGGTGCTGCTGATCGATGTGTTCAACGTCAATCAGCAGCGCTTGAACAACTTCAAGTACCGCCTCGCCGAGACCTTCGGCATCGATTCCACGCGCTACGAGGCCGACTGGGGCTACGAGGAGTACGCGCGCCTGGCCGAGCCGGCGTTCTACGCGCTGCTGGCGCTGCTGGATGACGCGGAACTGCCGTGCGGGCTCGTCTCGCACGAGTTCATGGGCATGCCCACGGCGTTCAAGGCCATCCTCGACGGCCAGAAGCAGTTCCGCACCGCCTTTCACGCGCATGAGTGCGGCACGGCGCGGCGAATCGTCGAGAACCATCCGGGCCACGACGTCGCGTTCTACAACGTTCTCCGCAAGGCTCGGGCCGAGCATCACTTTGTCGAAGATGTGTTCGGCGATCAGTCCGATTCCTTCCGCCATGCGCTGGTCAGCCGCGCGCACCTGTGCGATGCGATTCTCGCGGTGGGCGACTACACGGCGCAAGAGATGCACTTCCTCGGCGATCACTTCGATCATCACGTCATCGACCTCGTCTACAACGGCATTCCTCATCTGAAAGTGGATGCCGGAATGCTCGAACGCAGCCGAGCGATGATGTGCGAGTACGCGCAGCGGCTCATCGGCTGGAAGCCCGATGTGATCATGACGCACGTCACGCGGCCGGTGATCAGCAAGGGCATCTGGCGCGATTTCCTGGTGTGCGATGAACTCGACCGAATGCTGGCGCGCGAGAGTCGACGCGGCGCGTTGTTCATTCTGACCAGCGCCGGCGGCGCGCGAAGGCCGCAGGACATTCGCAGCATGGAGGATGAGTACGGCTGGCCGCGGCAGCACCGGGCCGGCTATCCCGATCTCGTCGGACCCGAACTCGATCTCGCCGCCATCGTGGATCGCTTCAACGCCTCGCACACGCACGTGCAGGCGGTGCTTGTCAATCAGTTCGGCTGGTCGGGCGAACTCATCGGCGATCGATTGCCGGCCAAGATGGACTTCGGCGACCTGCGCCGCGCGACGGATGTCGAGTTCGGCATGGCCACCTACGAGCCCTTCGGCATCAGCCCGCTCGAGCCCTTGGGCGCGGGCGCGATTTGCGTGATCTCGAGCGTGTGCGGCTGCGCGGCGTTCGTGCGCGACGCGGGCGCAGGTTTGCCGCTCGACAACGTGATCATCGCTGACTTCATACAGTTGCCGCGCGACATGTCGATCGATGAACTGAGGTCGATGTCGCAGTCGCAGCGCGATGAGGTCGAACGGCGGGTGACATCGGATGTCGCAGCCGAACTGATGCGCCGGCTGCCGCGCACCGCCGGCGATCGCAAGCGATTGCTGGAGCAAGGTCAGGCGCTGGCAGCGCGACTGACCTGGGATCGCGTGCTCGAGCGGCACCTGCGGCCGGTGGTGCGAAGGGTGATGGGCGATCGATACCCGGGCAGCGAGAGCGCGATGCCGCGGGCCGTGGACGCCGTGCGACCAGCCGCCGCCGTGCGACGGTGATCAGAACTCTCAACGGGACACGGCGCAAGAGACTTCGATCTGCCGGGCAGGCATTATTGCGATTTTGCTTAAATTCAGTCTTTGGCGGCTGGAGTGAACGTCGCCGAAAAGCGCTGTGTGTTACGCCCCCGGCAGCTTTCCCAGCTGCCGTGCGAGGGCGCGGATCGTCGCCGGTCGCGTACCGCAGCAACCGCCGATGATCGTCGCGCCCGCCGCCACCCACCGCGCCGCGTACTGCGAGTAGATCTCCGGATCGATCGCGTCGGTGCAGACCCAATCGCCCGCTGGAGTCGCCTTGCCGATGTTGGCGTAGGCGCTGATGCGGACCGGCTGCGGCACGAGCATCCGCAGCAGTTTGATCTGGGCCTCAATGGCCTGCGCGGCGACGCAATTGACCCCGATCGAGAAGGCGCCTGTCAACGATGGGAGGATGTCGGTCAGCGTCTCGCCGGAGAGGAGGATATTGGGCGGGCCGTCCGAGCGCGTGCAGAAACTGATCATCCAGAAGGCGGGAGGCTTGACCAGTTCCATCGCAGCCCGCGCGGCTGCTCCGGCCTCGCGCAGGCAGTTCTGCGTCTCGATGAGGACGCCATCGATGCCCGCTTCGAGAAGGTGCGTGATCAATTCGCGATGCTCGGCCTCGCACGCTTCCAGCGGCGGCGCGAGATCGGGGCGATAGCAATCCTCCAGCGGCGCGACCGAGCCGACAATTCTCGCACCTGGATTGACGGCGTCGCGAGCGCGCTGAGCGATCTCAACCGCGCGGTGCGTGAGTTCGCGTGCGCGATCGCCCAGGTCCGGGCCCACCTTGGCCAGCGAGCGGCGATGCGTGCGGAACGTGTTGGCGGTGATCATGTCAGCCCCGGCTTCGAGATAATCGCGATGCACCGCTTCGAGAATCTGCGGGGCTTCGAGGATCGCATGGGCCGACCACAGCGGCAGCGAGATATCCACGCCGCGCCGGCCGAGTTCAGTGCCGGTCGCGCCGTCGAGCAGGAGGATGGTGCGTTCGGCATTCACCGCATCAGCGCACGGTACGGAGCATCAGCACGGCCGTCGCGCCATAGGCGACGAGCGCAAGGGCCAGGATCACAAGCCCGATGATCAGGCGGTCCAGACGGCGTTCAATGTAGCCGTCGGGAAACTCGCCGATCGTGTGTCCGCACTCGGGGCACCGTTCGCCCGGCCTGTGCGTGTGAAGGTCGTATCGGCAATGCGAGCACCGGCGCGAGACCTGCCAATGGGCCTTGACCGATGACACGATCAGCGTGAATCCGATGAACGTGAGGATGATCGCGGTCAGGAGCGCCAGGAGAATCATCGCGTCGCTCCCCGGGCGGTTGGAGAGGCGCGTTGCAGGGTCTCGGCCATCTTTCGAGCCGCCGCACCGCGATGCGAGCGGGCGTTCTTCTCGGCTGTGGAGAGTTCTGCGCTGGTGCACTGACGATCGGGCAGGTACAGCAGCGGGTCATAGCCGAAGCCGTTGGAGCCGCGCGGACTTCGGGCGATGATGCCCGGGAACTCGCCGCGCGTCTCAGCCTGCACATTGCCCTGCGCATCGGCAAGGCACATGGCGCAGACGAAGCGGGCGGCCCGCCGATTGATCGGCAGGTTCTCCAGTTCGCGCAGCAGTTTGGCGTTGTTGGCGGCGTCGCGCTCGGCCCGCGTCGCGCCGATACCCGCGTAGCGCGCCGAGTGCACCCCCGGCCTCCCGGCCAGCGCATCGACCTCCAAGCCGCTGTCATCGGCCAAGCATTGGCGGCCGGTCGCCTTGGCGTAGGCGATGGCCTTGATGCGGGCGTTTGCTTCGAAGGTTGCTCCATCCTCCACCGGCTCGCGCGGCTGCGGTCGAATCGCGTCCAGGCCGTAGACCTCGATGCCCAGTGGCGCGAGGATCGCCTGCACTTCCTCGATCTTGTGTGGATTGGATGTCGCGAAGAGCAGGCGCATGATCCGTGAAGTCCGTGCGCGCGCCCCGGACACGCCGGGGCCACGTGATTCAGCCTCGCGCCCATTCGGGCGGCACCGTTCCGGATATGGCGATTATGCGTGAATGGATGCCGCCGCGGCCCTTCCATTCCGTGATCACCTGTAGCCAGCGCGGCGCCATCGCCTTCGCCAGGTCATCGCGAATCCGATTCGTCACCGCTTCGTAGAAGATGCCTTCGTTGCGAAACGACTGGCAATACAACTTCAGGCTCTTGAGTTCCACGCACAACTTTGCTGGCGAATAGTGCAGGATGATGCGGCCGAAGTCGGGGTGGCCGGTCTTCGGGCACAGCGAGGTGAATTCCTCGTTGATGTGTTCGATGACGAACGGCGAATCGACCGGGGTGGGGAAGACCTCGAGCAGCGATGGATCGGGCATGGAGCATGGATTGTACGAGACGCGCAAGGCGGCGATCGCGCGTTATCCTCTGTGCATGAGCAAGGCTGCGGCCCCCCCACAGGCGCAACAGGCGAAATCCACGAGCGCCGCGACTCCGCTGCGATCCGCCGTGGCCGAGTACATTGAGCTGGCCAAGGTGATCCGTGCCGGCGGCGGGCCCAAGGGAGCCGAGCGGCAGCACCGCCACAATCGCCTGACGGCGCGCGAGCGCATGGACCTGCTGCTCGATCCCGGCTCACCGGCGTTTGAATGCGGCCTGTTTGCGGCGTGGAACATGTATGCCGAGGCCGGCGGCGCGCCGGCAGCGGGCGTCGTCACCACCATCGGGCACGTGGGGGGGAAGTTGTGCATGGTCATCGCCAACGACGCGACGGTGAAAGCCGGCGCGTTCTTCCCGATGACCTGCAAGAAGATCATCCGCGCGCAGACAATCGCCGAGCGCGCCCGGCTGCCACTGCTGTACCTGGTGGATTCCGCGGGCGTGTACCTGCCCATGCAGGAGGATGTCTTCCCCGACACCGACGACTTCGGCCGCATCTTCCGCAACAACGCGGTGATCAGCGCCCAAGGCATCACACAGATGGCGGCGATCATGGGCAACTGCGTCGCGGGCGGCGGCTACCTGCCCGTTCTGTGCGACACGCTCCTGATGACCGAAGGCAGCGGGCTGTATCTCGCAGGGCCGGCGCTGGTGAAGGCCGCGATCGGTCAGGAAGTCGGCAACGAGGAACTGGGCGGCGCGTCGATGCACGCGGAGATCTCCGGCACGATCGACTTCAGGGAGAAGGACGATCCCGCCGCGCTCAAGCGCCTGCGGGCGCTGATGCTGGCCAATCAATCGGCTCATGTCGCGCCGGTGCCGCCCTTCGAATCGCACAAGGCGAAGCGCGCGGGTGAGGATGTGTTCGCGATCATCAAGGGCACGGCCGGCGGGGCCGAGCAGTACGACGTGGAGGACCTGCTGGCGTGCATCGTCGATGACGGCTCGTTCAACGAGTACAAGGCCGACTACGGCATGTCGATCGTGTGCGCGTATGCGCGCATCGGCGGCTGGCCGTGTGGCATCGTCGCCAATCAGCGCAAGCTCACGCAGCGCAAGATGCCCGGCGGCAAGGCCGGGCCATCCACGGCTGTGAACATGCCGGCGGTGATCTATGACGATTCGGCCGACAAGGCGGCGCGCTTCATCATGGATTGCAACCAGAAGCGGCTGCCGATTGTGTTCGTGCACGACACGACTGGCTTCATGGTCGGCCGCGACAGCGAACAGGGCGGGATCATCAAATCGGGCGCGAAGATGGTCAACGCCATGAGCAACTGCATCGTGCCCAAGATCGCGCTGATTGTGGGCGGCAGTTACGGTGCTGGCAACTACGCCATGTGCGGGCGCGCGTTCGATCCGCTGTTGACGCTGGCCTGGCCGGGCGCCAGGTGCAGCGTCATGGGCGCGGCGCAGGCGGCTGGCACGCTGCTGCAGATCGACATGGCCGCTCGCGAGCGCAAGGGCGAGAAGATCGATGAGGAGATGCGCAAGCAGTTGCTCGCAGCCATCACCCGCAGTTACACCGAGCAGCAGGACATACGCTACGGCGCAGCGAGGATGTGGGTTGATCGGATCATCGAGCCCGACCGCACACGCGACGAGTTGACCATGGCGCTGCAGATTGCGTCAACCTTCCCCATCCAAGGCGCATTCAAGACCGGCGTGCTGCAGGTGTGACTGCCGGCGTCACGCGTGCACGGGCGTCTCGATCGTAATCTCGCATTTCACCGAGTTGGCGATAAAGCACGCCTCGTGAGCCTTGTGGTGCAACTCGTCGAGGACGCTGGCATCAGGCTTCGCGCCGCTGAAGATGACGTTTGGCCGCAGCGTCACGCGCGTGACGGCAAGTCTGCCGTCAGCGTTCTTCTCCAGCGCGCCTGTCGCGTCATCCTCGTACGAGTCGACGACGAGTTTGCGCCCCGCCGCGAGCGCGAGAAACGACAGCATGTGGCAACTGGCGATCGCGCCCACAAGCATCTCCTCGGGATCAATCGCGTCCGCGCTGCCCTTGTAGGCGAGCGAGGCGGACATCTTGATCGGCTTGCCGCCCTTGAACGACGCTTCGAGGTCGCGGTTGTAGGTCTTGAGATCAAAGTCAGGCGTCTGACGACGCCATCGCAGTCTGGCGATGTGGTCGGACATGATCGCCAACGATAGCGCGAGCGGCGGCGCGTGCGCGAACGGGATTTCACCCGGTTCTTGCGCTCGGCCGTGACTGAGAATCCTGTGCCATGAAGCCTTCTCGCTTGAACGCCTCTCACGTTCGCCATACCCTTGCCTCCCCTTTTTCATACTCGATCCGGAGTCATCACCCATGGCCATTCGCGTCGGCATCAACGGGTTCGGTCGCATCGGTCGCCTTGTCTATCGCCTGGCGATGGAGCAAGGCGGAATGGAGATCGTGGGAGTGAACGATCTGGTTCCCGCGGACAACCTCGCATACCTGTTGCGGCACGACACGACACACGGGCGCTACCCGCACGACGTCAAGGTCAGCGACGACGGATTCGAGTGCAAGGGGGTCAAGACCAAATGCGTAAGCATCAAGGATCCCGCGACGCTGCCATGGAAGGACCTGAAGGTTGACTACGTGCTCGAATCGACCGGCCTGTTCACCGACTACGAATCGTCGATGAAGCACATCACCGCCGGCGCCAAACGCGTGATCATCTCCGCGCCGACGAAATCGACCGACAAGGTGCCCACCTTCGCCTACAAGGTGAATCACGAGCAGTACGACCCGAAGCAGCACACGATCATCTCCAATGCCTCGTGCACGACGAACTGCCTGGCGCCGATCGCCAAGGTGATTCACGATTCGTTCGGGCTGGAGGAGGGCCTGATGACGACGATCCACGCCGTCACCGCCACGCAGCCGACGCAGGACGGGCCTTCCAAGAAGGACTGGAGGGGAGGCCGCAACGCCTACCAGAACATCATCCCGTCCTCGACCGGGGCCGCGAAGGCCGTGGCGCTGTGCATTCCCGCGCTCAAGGGCCGGCTCACGGGCATGGCCTTCCGCGTGCCGGTGATGGATGTCTCCAGTGTCGATCTGACCTTCCGCACCTCCAAGCCGACGAAACTCGCTGACATCAGCGCCGCCATGAAGAAGGCGGCGGACGGCCCGATGAAGGACGTGCTGGGCTACACCGATGAGGAGGTCGTCTCCAGCGACTTCATCAGCGATTGCCGTTCGAGCATCTACGACTCGCTGGCGGGCATCGAACTCAACGACCGCTTCTTCAAGGTGGTGGCGTGGTACGACAACGAGATGGGCTACGCGGCGCGGTGCGTAGACATGCTGCGGCTGCTGGCGTCGAAGGACGGACGCTAGCGCCACGTCAACAAATCAAGAAGTAGAGATTCGAAAGTCGAACGAGGTTACGTCGCGTTCGATTTTGACTTTTTGACACTTCGACTTTGTGATACGACATGCCTGACGAGCAAGTGATCGATACGCGGCCGTGGGAGCGTCTGCACGAACTGGCGCAGGCGGGCGATGCGCAGGCTCTCGGCGCGTTCATCGAGTCGTTGCCAGTGGCGGAGACGGTGCGCGCCGTGTCGCGCCTGGATGCCGACGAGCGCACTCGAATCATGGGCATGCTGCCAGCCGGCCAGGCGGCGGCGGTCGTCGGAGCGTCACCGGAAGCACAGGCGCGCGAGATCATCGGCCGGCTCACCGCCAGGCAGGCTGCATCCATCCTTCAGGAACTGCCCTCGGACCAGGTCGTGGACATCATCGCCGGCGTCAACGACGACGCGGTGCAGGCAATTCTCAAGGAGATGCGGCCGGACGAGGCCGCCGACGCGAGACATCTGGCCCGCTACGAGCCGGACGAAGCCGGCGGCCTAATGGTCACCGAATACCTCTCGTATCCGGAGTCGTACACAGCGGCGGATGTGCTCGACGACATGCGCGACAACGCCGAGCGCTACGCCGACTTCGACGTGCAGTATGCCTACTGCGTCTCGTCCTTCGGCGATCTTGTTGGCGTGTTGCGGCTGCGCGACCTGGTGCTGATGCCGCGGGCTCGCCGGTTGACTGATTTCATGATCCGCGAGCCCTTCAGCGTGGACGCGCATGCGACGCTGGATGACCTGCAGAAGATGTTCGCCGAGCGCAGTTATCTCGGCGTGCCGGTCGTGGATGACAGCGGCCGGCTGGTGGGCGTGGTCAAGCGCAGCGACGTCGAGGCGGCACTCAGCAAGCGCGCGGGAAGCGACTTCCTCAAGTCCAGGGGAATCGTCATGGGTGAGGAACTGCGCACCATGCCGGTGCGCGTTCGTTCGTCCCGCCGCCTGGCGTGGTTGTCGCTCAACATCATCCTGAATCTTTTCGCTGCCAGCGCCATCGCGATTTTCCAGGGCACCCTGGAGCAAGTCATTGCACTGGCGGTATTCCTGCCCATCATCTCCGACATGTCCGGCTGTGCCGGCAACCAGGCGGTCGCGGTCAGCATGCGCGAACTCGAACTGGGCATGATCAAGCCGCGTGAACTGGCTCACGTGTTCTGGAAGGAGATGCAGGTCGGCGTGATCAACGGCGTGGTGCTTGGGCTCATGGTCGGCACGATCGCATTGCTCTGGAAAGGCAGCGCCTGGCTGGGCCTGGTGGCCGGCGGCGCGCTGGCGATCAACACGGTCATCGCCGTTGGCGTTGGCGGACTGCTGCCGCTGATTCTGAAACTCCTCAAGAAGGACCCCGCGCTGGCAGCCGGGCCCATCCTCACGACCGTCACCGACATGTGCGGCTTCTTCCTGGCGCTGGGTTTCGCGACGCTGCTGCTTTCGCGACTGACGTGAGAGGCGATGTGTTCAGCGCGTCGCCGCCACCGTGCGATCATCGGTGTGCACGGGCTGGCTGGTCTCGATGGGCCGGCCGCCATCGTGCGCCTGTCGCGCGCCTTCGATCTCGATGTCATCCTCGATCCAGCCCAGCAGCACCGGGGCGGCCACAAGGAGCATGTACGCCGTGACGACGAACGCGCCGATCGCGACGACCTCCCACGGCAGGGTGAAGCACGCGATCAGCAGGGCGATGACCATGACGCCCGCGAGGATCGCGACGCCCGTCGTGCCCTCGCGCTTGACCAGGTGCATGGTGTCAGGATGCACCTGATCCATTTCGGCGGCGTCTTCCATCATGTCGGCTTCGCCCGCCGTCTCGCGCGAGATGAAGGCGCGGTCGGCAACGGGGTCAGCCCGCTTCTCCACCTCGCGTGTCAGCATGAAGAGGATGTACGACGCGATGAGGACCAGGGCCGGGATCGGCGAGAGAAAGAGGAACGGAGAGACGAGCACCGCCAGCGTCGCGATGAGGCTGATGCCGATGAGCCAGCGCAGCGCGACCCGGCCCTCGCGGGCCATGTAGTGGAGGAAGCCCTCGTGTTCCAGCCGGACCCGTCCTGGCTCGACGTGAATCGTGGGTTCCATGCGGCGGTCTCCTTGTCGACGAACAATTCGTCTCCTGCTCGCCTCCGTTGCTCAAAGTCTCTCTGGCGAGGCCCTGAAAGCAAGGGTTTCGCCAATTCGTTCTTTTCCGCACGAAGTCGAGATGCACGCACGGGTGCGTGGCAAGGGGTCGGTACGGTCCTCTGTGAAAGATGTCACAATCCCGCAGCGCGGTGTCATCGCTGAACCCAGCCCGGCGCTTGGCAAAAATAAAAGAGCCCACGGACGGAACAGGCGCCGTGGGCAAGGAGGGGAAGAACATCAGCAGATTCGCAGGGTCGCGGAATCCGGTTCCGCTCTGTCGCGAGATTTTTTTCGCCGCCGGCCAGCCGACGCGATGTAACCGTCTCAAACCAAGGGGGTTGCGCTATCGGTGCCGGGCTCTCCATGGGCGTCCTCAGGCCTCCTTGCCGGCTGGAACCCCGTCCCAAAACACCCGCGAAAGGGACACGAGTTCATACCCACTAACATTGGGCGCAACCAGTGAAAGGCCAAGTCGCGATCCTCATGATGAAGGCAATGGAGCCCATCCCCGAACCGCGCCATGCCGCAGCTACACGCCGCCGCCACCGCCGCTGGGGGGTCGGCGTGGCGCTGATCGCCGCCGCTTGGGCGATTGCGTCGCGCGGCTGCGCGAACTGGGTTGCGCATGCGCTCGTGGATGCCCCCAACGCCTATCGGGCCAGCGACGAGGTCATCAACCTTGACAACACCGCGCTGCCCGAGGGCGTCAACGAGCACCTGCGCATTGATGTCGGTCCGTCCGCTGCCTCGCTCTCTGCATGGATCATGGACCCGAAGTCCGGAGTCGGCAGCGACGAACGCTTGACACCGCGCGCGACGATTCTCCTTCTGCACGGCATTCGCGATTCGAAAGAGTCACAACTGGGCTTCGGCCGCGCACTGGCGGCTGCGGGCTACCGCGCCGTGCTGATCGACCTGCGCGGGCATGGCCGCTCGAGCGGCAGGTGGATGACGTACGGCATGACCGAAGCGCGCGACCTGTCGCAGGTGCTCGATCATCTCCAAGCCTCGGGCCGCCTTGCGGGTCCAGTCGGCGTATTGGGCAGTTCGTATGGCGGGTCGATTGGCCTGCAACTGGCAGGCATCGATTCTCGCGTGAAAGCCGTGGTGGCCATCGCACCGTTCTCGCACGTGCGCGATCTCATACGTTGCTACGCCCGCCAGATGAACCTGAGCTGGCTGCTGACTGACCAGGAGATCGATGAGGGGTTCCGCAAGGCGTGTGAACTGACCGCCTGCGATCTGGATCGGATCGATTCGGCGGAATCAGCGGCCCGCTCCACTGCGCATGTGCTGCTGATCCACGGCCGCGATGATGTGAACATTCCTTGCGCTCACAGCCAGCGCATTGCCGCCGCTGCCGGTGACCGAGCGGAACTCATGCTCCTCGAAGGCGAGGATCACATGAGCATCTTTCGCGATGAGCGCGGTGTCATGCGCGATGCTGCGCTGGACTGGTTCGCACGATGGACAGCCTCGCCTCAGGCGGCGCCGTGATCAGGCGAGTTCAGGGAAGGTCTTGCGGACAATGCCGACGAGATCCTTGACGTGGCTGATGGATTCATCCATGAGCTTCTTCTCGTTGCCATCCATCTGAATCTCGATGACCTTCTCACAGCCGGCGGCGCCGAGCACGACAGGCACGCCCACGAAGTAGCCGCCCACGCCGTACTGCTTGTCGCAGTACGCGGCGCAGGGAATGATGCGCTTCTTGTCCTTGACGATGGCTTCGACCATCTGGATCGAGCCGGAGGCCGGCGCGTAGTACGCGCTGGTGCCCATGAGTTTGACGATCTCGCCGCCGCCTTGCTTGGCCCGCTCGACCATGGCGTTGATTTTGTCTTCCGGCAGCAGCTGGCTCAGTGGAATGCCGTGCACGCTGGTGTAGCGCGGCAGCGGCACCATGTCGTCGCCGTGACCGCCCAGCAGCAGTGCGGAAATGTCTTCGACGCTGCAGCCGAGTTCCATGGCGATGAAGGTGCGGAATCGCGCGACATCGAGGGCGCCAGCCTGGCCGAGGATGCGATTGGTCGGGAACTTCGACGCCTTCCACGCCGTGTACACCATGGCGTCCAACGGATTGCTGACGATGATCATCACCGCGTTGGGCGAGTGCTTCGCGACGTTCTCCGAGACTTCCTTGACGATCTTGACGTTGGTGGCGATGAGGTCATCGCGACTCATGCCCGGCTTGCGCGGAATGCCTGCCGTGACGACGACGACATCGGAGTTGGCGGTGTCGGCATAGTTGGCTGTGCCGGTGATCTTCGAGTCGAAGCGCTCGATGGGCGAGCACTGCGCGAGATCGAGCATCTTGCCCTTGACCACGCCCTCCTGGGCGGGGATATCGAGGACGACGATGTCGCCGAGTTCCTTGGAGGCTGCCCAGAGGGCGCAGGAGGCGCCGACGTTGCCGCCGCCGATGATGCTGATTTTCGCTCGTCGCATGAGGGTGAGAAGTCCGGAGGTGAGGTCGAGTGCGGGAAGAAAGGGGCGACATGATAGTGAATCGCCTGCGGTGGGCAACCGCAGCGCTCAGCAACCACGGCCGATTCCTCGCCCGACTCCGCTAGCGCCTCGCCTGCGATACGATCCGCTCGATTACCTTCGGATCGTTCGGAAGCAAATCCGGCTGCACGAGTCTCGGAACCAGTTCCGCCCACGCCGGCTCCTTCTGGAACACCTCGCGGAAGATCGGCAGCGACTCGTCCACGCGGCCGGCCTTGGCCAGCGTCACGGCGTGCCAGAAGCGCACCTCGACGATCTGCGGCGCGAACTCTTCAGCGGCGGAGTATTCCTTGCCCGCGAGGTCGAAGTCGCCCTTCTCCACAGCCAGGTCGCCCGCGTTCATGTGCAGGTACGCGCGCTGAATCTGCACGAGCCGTCGCAATTCCTTGAGCGGTTCGGCGTGATCCTCCACGCGCAGGTCGAACTTGCGATCGATCCAGGGCTTGCCGGTGGAAACGGGATTGACGATGAGCAGAGCGGCTGACTGTTTGCCGCGGATGTCGCCGCCCACCGCCTGGGCCGCGTCAAGAGCTGCGAGCATGCGGTCGGCAAGATCACCCTTGGCGCTGCGGTACGCCTCCGCCATCGCCGGCCAGACTTTGTCGTTGGCCATGAGGTTGGCCTCAACAGAGAATTGATTCGTCTCATCGACGACCATGCCGGCGTCGGCGATGCAGCGATCGCCGGTGTGAGCGGCGATGCGCCCCTGCGAATCGATCATCGCCACCTGCCGCACGGCACGGCCCTCGTCCGCTGCAAGCAGTCCCTTCAGTGCATCCGGCGCGCTGCGGCCGAGCGACATCAGATGCAACCCGAGCGGGCCATACGAGGGATCGACGAGCGATTGCGTCGCCACCGCGCCCACGCCGGCCTCGGCCCACGGCACCACGCTGCCCACGCTGAACCAATGGCTCTGCACCGCGACCCCCATCTCGCCGGTGGCCGGATCGCGCGCGACGATCGAATACGTGGCCACCGGGCGGCGCGGCTGCGCAGGTGGCGAGGTTGCAAGGCTGCCGCTGCTCGGCCCTGTGGCGCAGCCTGCAAGCGCGGTGATCAGAGCGAAGGCGACGAGAACGCTCGCGGAATGCTCCAGCATGGTGAACTCCTATCGGCTGGCGCATTCTAACTGCCGCCGCCGGCGCGCTACCATCGCTCATGCCCGATGCGAGCGGCCTTTTTGTGCCCGAAGTGCTGGCGGTGTTTCGCTCGCAGAAGGATCTGGCGGACCGCGCCATCGCGCAGGTGTCCGACGCCAATCTGCACGTGGCGCTCGACGCCAACACCAACTCCATCGCGGTCATCATGAAGCACATGGCGGGCAACATGCTGTCGCGCTGGACGGACTTCCTGACCAGCGATGGCGAGAAGCCCGGCCGCAATCGCGATGAGGAATTCATCGATCGCTTCACCTCAAGAGCCGACGTTCTGGCGCACTGGGAGCAAGGCTGGGCCGCCCTCTTCAAGACCTTGGAGTCGATTGCGCCGGGGGATCTCGCGCAGACCATCACGATCCGCGGCGAGCCGCACAGCGTCATCCGTGCGCTCGACCGGCAACTCTCGCACTATGCCTACCACGTCGGGCAGATCGTGCTCATCGCGCGCATTCTCGCGGGCGAGAACTGGACAACGCTGACCATCCCGCGCGGCGGCTCGCACCAGTACAACCAGCGCGTGTGGAAGCGGTAGGCTGTGGGAATGCGCCAGGGCGTGACGACGATTCCGGCGACCGCCGCGCGGCGAGCGCTGCTCGAGGCGCAAGGATTGCTCGATGCGCCCGACCGTCGTGCATCGCCGGCGACGCTGCAGCGACTGGTCGAGCAGATGGGTTACGTGCAGATCGACACGATCAACGTCGTCGAGCGGGCGCATCACTTGACGCTGTTCTCGCGCCTGCACGAGTACGAACCGCGCATGCTCGCGCACCTGCTGGAGCGAAAGCGCAGCCTGTGGGAGCATTGGACACACGACGCATCGGCCATCCCCACCATGTGGTACCCCCACTGGAAACACAGATTCGAGCGCTACCGCGGTCGCATCCAGCGGCACGCCTGGTGGAGGGCACGGCTGGGACATGATCCGGAGCGAACGATCGCGATGGTGCGCGAGCGCATCGAGCGCGATGGGCCTCTGCAATCGCGCGACTTTGAACACGATCATGCCAATCACCCATTGCCCGAGGACGGCTGGTGGGGCTGGAAGCCGGCGAAGGCGGCGCTGGAGCACCTGTGGCGCGGGGGCGAACTGGTCATCACCCGGCGCATCAACTTTCAGAAGGTCTACGACCTGACGGAGCGCGCCATGTCCGAACTGCACGCGTTGCCGCCCACGAGCGCAGCTGAGCACGTCGACTGGGCGTGCCGATCGGCCATGGAACGGCTGGAGATCGCGACGCCGGGCGAGATCGCGGCATTCTGGCACGCGATCGATCCCCCCGCGGCGCGGCGGTGGTGCGAGGAGGCGCTGCGCCGCGGCGAGTTGATCGAGGTGATGGTCGAGTCAGCGGATGCAGGCAAGCCGCGAAGAGCGGTGGCTCTGTCCTCGCGCGAGGCAGCACTGCGACGATTGTCGCGGAGGTCCGATCGCGATGGGCTGACTGACAGCGGGGCGATGAGGATGCTCTCGCCGTTCGATCCGGTACTGCGCGATCGCAAGCGCTGTCAGCGACTCTTCGGCTTCGACTACCGATTCGAGGCGTTCACGCCCGGCCCGAAGCGCCGCTTCGGCTACTACGTGATGCCGCTGCTGCAGGGCGAGCACTTGGTGGGACGGATCGATCCCAAGTTCCATCGCGACCGCGGCGAGCTGGTCGTGAATCGCGTGTGGTGGGAGCGCGGCATCAGGCCGACGAAGGCACGCACGAACGCTCTGAGCGAAGCGTTGGAGCGACTGGCGGGATTCATCGGGGCCGATCGCGTGCGCATCGAGCGCGCGTGACAGCCGGCTCCCGGCGCGGGGCGCGGCGTAAACGTTCATCCATCGAGAGCGGTCAGGCTCGACTCACGCTCCGGGAGGCGTGTTCCTGCAAACAGCGGGAATCCCGAAACCCGGAGGGTAAGTTAGCGTATACTAAGATATGGCCCTGGCGGATGTCAACCTCGTCTTCGCGTGGTGGTGGATGACGTGCGGCGCCCTGTCCGGAGCCGCTGCGGGGCTCGTGTTTCATCGCGAGGACGCCTGCGGCGGGTACGCGTCGTGGAGGCGCAGGCTGATGCGCCTCGGGCATGTCGCGTTCTTCGGCACAGGCCTGCTCAATCTTGGGTTCGCATTGACCGCCCGCGCTGTTCCATTGCCCCTGACCACGATCACCAGCCTCGCATCGCTCGCGCTGCTGGCCGGGGCCGTGGTCATGCCTGTGACCTGCTACCTCGCGGCGTGGCGGGCGTCGTGGCGGCTCCTCTTCGTTGTTCCGGTCGTGTTCCTTGTCGCGGGGCTGGCGCTGAGCGCGGTCTCCGCGATGCAGTCTCGTTCATAGGACCTACGTGTGATGCGCATCGGATTCATCGCCATGAGCGGCGTTCGCGCCTGCGATCCGGAACTCCTGCGGCTGGGCCTGACGCTTCCGGGGTTCGTCGAGCGCAGCAAGACGATCGCCTCGCTGCCCAGTCTCGGCTTGCTCACGCTCGCCGGCATGACGCCGCCGCCGCACGAGCGCCACTACATCGAGGTCGATCAGGTCAAGGATCGCACGGAGTGGCCGGAATTCGA
>Ga0111539_10002079_pt1 | contig 26752 bp, 29 predicted proteins | sample RhiMethybrSRZTD1_FD_79667 | JGI IMG/M metagenome (GOLD analysis project Ga0111539, IMG submission 79667) | Populus rhizosphere microbial communities from Tennessee, USA - Rhizosphere MetaG P. TD hybrid SRZTD1 (version 2) (version 2) | ecosystem: Host-associated > Plants > Roots > Rhizosphere >...
CGAAACGCTGCTCGCCCGCGCCGACAAGGTGATCGAGTGAACGGCGGAATGTCCGCTTTTGGCCCTTAGCAGACATCCTTAATTGCACTGCACGTGTCCGGGCGTAAAGCTGACATGACTTTTTGCGGCGCAAATGTCTGCTTATGACCCAAAGCGGACATTGACCGGTAGTTGAAAGTGGTCAATTTTGAACAGACTGGATGGGGGCGATCAATTACCTTGGATTTTCCGAAATATCCGGCTCGGGGAGGCGACGTGCTCAGGAGGTCGTGATGTCAAAAGTAGTAACCGTCGGAGCGACAGCACTCTTCGCCTGCATTTTGTGCGCAAATCCCCTCTCGCTTCGCTTGTCGCCCGAGGGAAACGTGGCGTTATCCATGGACAGCGCCTCAGCGAGGATTGGTCGCCCCCTCACTGCAACGAGCGTTGCGGGCGTTAATCGCAGGGTACATCGGCGCGCGTATCGGCAAGGGTACTACGGTAACTCTGGTTACGGATACGGCGCATACCAGCCGTCGTACGGATATGGTTACGCGTCTTCCAACCGCTATCGCTATTACCAACAACCCTACTACGGGACTGGGTACTCATACGGGTCCCAGCCTTGGTGGACGCGCTGAAACGGCGCGATACCGGCATACGCCGTCGACACGCTATCGATATGGCTACAGGAATTGGAGCGTTCTAATCCTTGGGACGGGCAATTTACCTAGGAGATCGCCGATGTTGAAAATAGTAGCGGCCGCAGCGACGGCACTCTTCGTCACTGCATCCCCGATTGCCCACGCGCAAACTCCTCCTGCTGCGACACCGGAACGGTTAAAAGTAACCGACCAGAATACACTGACGGACTTGCGGATTGATCTGGTGAAGGCCGCGTTGCAGCTGACACCTGACCAGCAAAAATATTGGCCGGCTGTAGAGAGCGCTATTCGTGGCAGGGCGGAGGATCGGAAAGCCCGTCTTTCGAAAATCGCAGAAACAGTGGGTAAACGGGCCGACGAAAATCCTGTCGAAGTCATGCGCAATCGTGATCCCATCGCCTTCTTGCAACGACGCTCGGAAGCATTGGCCCAACGATCAGCCGATTTGGATAAACTCGCCGAGGCGTGGCAGCCACTCTACAAAACTCTTAGTCCCGAACAGAGGCAGCGCATGGCAGCCCTCGCAATCTTTGTACTCCACGATATGAGTGATGCGGTAGAACGGCGTCGCGCGCAAACTGACAACGACGACTAGGACGTAGGGTCAAGACAAGCATTTGAACAACCGCGTTGGAGCCGAGTTCTCGCAAGCTCAGGCTGCCGCAAATTCGGCGGCAGGCTGAGGCGCGGGGCTGTCGGTGAAATCGATATGCGTCGAAGAGAAGGCCGTCGTCGAAGCACGACGGCTGAGGAAGCTGCACCCGTCTAATGTGCATAGTTGGAGGAAAAACATGATCAAACTAGTCGCTGTTGCTTTCCTTCTAGCAATTGCATCCCCCGCACAGGCGATGCCGCGTGCTGCAGTTCAGCAACCCGATAGCCTCGTAACCACTGTGCGCGAAGCATGCGGAGCAGGTATGCATCGTGTTAATGGTGTCTGCGTGCGTACACCCGCTAGGCGTCAAGCAGCCCGGTGCGCTGCAGGATTACGCTACGTCGGCGGCCGCTGCATCCGATAATACGAAATCCCTCCGCAGGTGTTCGTCCCACCCGCTCTGCGCTTGGATGGGTAATTGAATTGAGAGGCTCGGTCCCCGAGGGATGCCCCTTTTGGACGGGACCGCGGCGACCTTGGCTGATGCTGGCATCGGCCTTGGTCGCTTTTGATCATGATATGAGCAAATGTCCGCTTTTGGGGGCAAAGCGGACATTATGAGATGTCACCGAGCTGAAACGTTACAAAATACGCTACAAAACGTCGAGTCACGACTCAAAATTCTGTTGCGATTTCAAATGCTAATGAGCGAGACGGCCGTTTCCTCTCGACCGCACCATTGAAAAATTAAGCTCCTCATTTCATTTCCTTTTCGGAGCCTGTACACGCACCTTTCGCCTAGGTGCGTGTATAGATGTTTCAATTTCGTTCTTAGGCTCGATCTTCTCCATCGCCTCGTGTGCCAGCCGTTTGCGGTCGGCTGCCTGTTTGTAGAGCGATGCCATGGCGGTGCCAGTCCATCCAAAGATCGCGTTGAGTGGTGCGACCGTGGTGCCATTCTCTGCCGCTCTCGTTGCGCCGATCTTGCGGCAGCCATGTGCGGAGCGATTGTGCAGGCCAGCGATCACGCACGCCTGTTTGAATGCGTTGCCGAAGCTTTCTTTTTTGAACGGATTGCCGTTCTTACCGCAGATGAAAGCGAGGTCGCCAATCGGGCCCGCATCAAGCGTCCGCCGAAGGACGGGCGGGATAGGGAGGCTCACCGTTATGTCGCCCTGGAGAACCTCGCAGGACTGCAATCGGACTGCCGGCGATGCGCCGATAAAATTCCATCTCCTCCTCCTTGGTGTAAGGAGGTTCGTGATAGACCGTGCCCTTGTCTGTTATGACCGTTTGCGGTGCGAATGTCTGCTTTTGACCCAAAGCGGACATTGCCAATTGTTGAGAGGCTGACAGAATTGGCCCCAGTGGGGTGCATCATGCAATTCGACATCGACAAGATGGCGGCCATGGACCGATATGAATTGTTGCTCGGAACCGTTGTGCCACGGCCGATCGCTTTAGTTACGACGATCTCAGGTGACGGCACCATTAACGCAGCACCGTACAGCCTTTTCAATGTGATGGGGCATGACCCGGCGGTCGCAATGATTTCGGTTTTGGCGCATCCAGATGGAAGATTGAAGGACACCGCCAACAATATTTTGGCGACAAAAGAATTCGTCATCAATCTCGTATCGGAGCCGCTTGCAGAGGCGATGAACATCACTTGCATAGACGCGCCGCCCGGAACAAATGAGTTAGAGCTTGCAAAGTTGAAAACTGCGCCCTCGATAAAAGTTAAGCCGCCGCGAGTAAACGAAAGCCCCGTCGCCTACGAATGCCGGCTTCTCACGTCACTGTCCTTTGGCCCAAACCAGGCGATTATCGCGGGTCAAATTGTTCATGCGTACGTCGATGACCGATGCGTGCGCGATGCGACGCGAGGCTTGATCGATACGCCAGAATTGAAGCTGTTTGGCGGGATGCATGGCGCTAGGTGGTACGCAAAACTATCCGACCTTTTCGCAATGGACCGCCCGACTTGGGCGGACTGGGTACGGCAAGGTAAGGCTGGTTAGTACACCGTCCGAATGTCCGCTTTTGTGGGTAGAGCGGACATAGCGATCTAAAGACGGCCAAGGCACTCGGACTGATTATCCCGCCGTCGCTGCTTACGACAGCCGATGCTGCAATCGAATGGGCTGCTCTTCGCGGGCAGTGCATGAGCCCTGTCTTGGCAGGAAGCAGACTGTCGAGGCCACCGACCAATGTCTGCTTTGAGCTGCCGGCGTATCATCCTCCCCCCTTGCCTCCAGTAGAGTAAGATGGCCGTGGAGGGAATTGCCAATGGCCATCACCGTCTGTCCCGTCACGCGCAGTTTTGCTGCTGAAATCGGCGACGTCGACTTATCGAGATCGCTCGAACCGACCGACCTCACCGCCATCAAGGATGCGTTCACGACATACGCGGTGCTGATCTTCCCCGATCAGCACCTATCGCAGGATCAACATCTCGACTTTGCGAAGACGTTCGGTCCGCTCGAGACCACGATCGCGCTGTACCGCAAGGACGCGAAACTACGGGTGCGTAAGGAGTTCGCCGACGTCTCCAATCTCGATCCCGATAATGAGGTGTGGGGCGAGAACTCGCGGCAACGCATGTTTCAGCTCGGCAACCGGCTGTGGCATACCGACAGCTCATTCAGGCGGCTGCCCGCGCGGGCGTCGCTGCTCTATGTGCGCTCGATCCCCCCGATCGGCGGCCATACTGAATTTGCCGATGAACGCGCCGCCTACGACGCGCTGCCCGAAAACATGAAACGCCAGCTCCACGGCCTTGTCGCAGAGCATTCAATCTTCAACTCCCGCGCTCGCCTCGGCTTCACGGAGTTCAGCGACGAGGAGCGCCAGGATATGCCGCCGGTGCCGCAGGCGCTCGTGCGAACCACCCCGGAAACTGGCCGCAAATCGCTTTACCTTGCCTCTCATGCCGGCCGCGTCTTCGGCATGCCCGAGCCGGACGGCCGCGCGCTGATCGACGAGCTCATCGCCCATGCCACCCAGCGGCAGTTCGTCTACACCCATCGGTGGCGCGTTCATGACTTGGTTATCTGGGACAATCGCTGCACCATGCACCGCGGCTCTGAGTTCGACGACCTGCGCTGGAAACGCGACATGCAGCGTGCCACGGTGTCTGACGTCGCCAATTCCTGTGAGCAGGAGGGAATCGCCGTCGCAGCCGCCTAGGCGCAAGCGGCACAATGTCCGAGTCGGGCACATTGCGGACATGTCAGTGGCACGGCCGAATGTCCGCTTTCGGGGGCAAAGCGGACATGACTTTTTGCGGCGCGAATGTCTGCTTTTGACCCAAAGCGGACATTGGTGGGCTTTGATGCTAATTTTCTTAGTTGCTCCGGGGGAGACAACATGTCTTCTGACATAAGCTTGGCGGGAAGCCATGATGGTGGTGCCGCTCTTGGACATGAAGCGGCAGAGCATGAGCGCCAATTCCGCGAGATACTCGATTTCTGTCCAGCGGCGCTCTTGGTCGTCGATGAAGACGGCCGCTTGCTGTTCCACAACGCGCGCTTGCGCGAAATTCTCGGTTACAGCAAGGAAGAGCTCGACCTCTGCGATACCCGCGTTCATTGGCATGACCTCGCGCAACGCGAGCGGATCATCAAACAACTACGGGATTACGGCGGCCAGATTCTGAATGAAAAGGTGACATGGCGAACCAAGAAGGGGGCGCTAGTTCACTTTCTGATGTCATATGTCCAAGTGGCCTACCGTGGAGGCCATGTCAGCTTTGTGGGCGGTAAACGGGTTGCCTGGGCGTACGACATTACGCCGCTGATCGAGCACCAGGTGCAAGTTGTCGAGCAGGAGCGGCAGCTTCGCGAAATTCTGGATTTCTGCCCCGCCGGGCTCTCTGTCGTCGACGAAGATGGGCGGCTCGTGTTTCACAACTGGCGGCTACGAGAGTTGCTTGGCTATGAGAAGGAGGAACTGCATCTCTTCGATACCCGAAAGTTTTGGTACGACCTCAGCCATCGTCAACGTATCGTTGAGCTGTTGCAGCAGCGTGGTGGACAGCTTCTTAATGAAGAGGTGATCTGGAAGACCAAACTTGGTGAGCAGCTCAATATGCTGATCTCCTACGTCCAAGTGGCATATCACGGGGGCCATGTTGCGGTTGCTGGCGGCAAGCGGCTCGCTTGGCTCTACGACATTACTCCGTTGCGCCGCGCTGAGCAGGCTCGGTTGCGGAGCGAACGCCGGCTCGCCGAGGCAATCGAGAGTATTTCTGAAGGCTTTGTCTGTTACGACGGTGAGGATCAGCTTGTGATCTGTAACTCATGCTATCGCGATCTGCTCTATCCCGGTCTGGACATCGATCTGAGCGTCGGCACGACCTTTGAAAGCATCATCCGCCGGGCCGCTCAACGCGGTTACATCAAGGATTCCGAAGGCCGTATTGAGGAATGGGTTGCGGAACGGCTGGAACAGCACCGCAACCCAGGGCCGCCGCAGATACAGCAGCGCAGCAATGGCCGGTGGGTGATGGTCAGCGAACGCCGCACCGAGGACGGCGGCACCGTTTCGGTCTATTCCGACATTACGGAGCTCAAGCAACGCGAGCAGGATCTGACTGAGAAGTCCAATGCATTGACTGCGCTGTCTGCCAAGCTTGCAAAATACCTTGCGCCGCAGGTGTACGATTCGATCTTTACCGGCCAGCAGGACGTCGAGATCGTCAGCAAGCGCAAGAAGCTCACGGTCTGCTTTTCCGACCTCGTCGGTTTCACCGAGATTACCGACAAGATGGAGTCAGAGGATCTCACACAGCTCCTCAACCACTATCTCACCGAAATGTCGAAAATCGCGCTGCAATACGGCGCAACGATCGACAAATATGTTGGCGACGCCATTGTAATGTTCTTCGGCGATCCAACGACGCTTGGTGTGAAAGAGGATGCGCTCGCTTGCGTTGAAATGGCGATCGCCATGCAAAAGCGTGCCGCTGAATTGGCGCATGAATGGGCCAAGAGCGGTATTGCCACCCCGTTGCGCTGCCGGATCGGCATTCATACCGGCTATTGTACGGTAGGCAATTTTGGCAGCGATGATCGCATGGACTACACGATGATCGGTGGGACGGTAAACCTTGCTTCGCGGTTGGAGCATGAAGCGCCTCCTGGCGGGGTCCTGATTTCATTCGAGACCTACGCCCTGGTGAAAGACCTCCTGCGTTGCGAGGAGCGCGGGCAGGTGCATGTCAAAGGTATTGCGCAGCCAATCACAACGTACGCCGTGGTCGGGCTGAACAAGAACATCGAAGAGGCTGGGACGGAGCATCTAAAGCTCGAGCTTGAAATCGATCGCATGTCGGGAGACGAGCGCAAAGCAGCGGCAGATGCGCTGCGTCGCGCTCTCGGATTGCTCGAAAATGGCGAACAAGGTTAGCTGACCTCATGACCGCTTTTGGCCCAAAGCAGACATCCCTAGCCGCACCGCACATGTCCGCTTTCGGGGGTAAAGCGGACATGATTTTTTGCGGCGCAAATGTCCGCTTATGACCCAAATCGGACATTGAGGTCGCAAGGCTAGCCTTTAAGCCTTGCATATCTCCCCGCACTGACCGGGGTTTCACGCCGGGTCAGTTTTTTTGCTTTGTAAAGGCGCCCACCAGTTCCGGGATATCGCGTAGCGGCGCTCCAATGGCCTGCATGACCGCGATGGGCTCGGGCGTCAGCCCGACGCGCGGCGGACTTTCAAGATAGGCGCCAAGGAAGCGCGCACGCGCAACCATAGCGGAGCCGAAGGATTTCGCCCGGGCCTCATAGGTGGCCAGCGCCGCATCAATGTCGTCAGGCGTCGCCGCGAGCGCATCGGTCAACCAGGCGGCATTCAAGGCGGCCTTTGTGACGCCGGCAGCGACATGCGGTCGCGCAACGAAGGCGGCATCGCCTAGCAGCGCTACACGGCCAGTCACGATCCGCGGCGAGTCCAGATCGAAGATCGGTTGGAAAAACGGGGCGGGCGTCGCTTCCGTCAGCGCAACGTACTGCGGCGCCAGAACCGCACGCACCTCCGTCCTAAACGCGGCTATCACTTCCGGACGGATCAGCGGCGGTGGAATTCCGCCGTTGTGGCGCCGGCCGCTCGCATCGGTACAGAGGGTTTCCAGCTCGGCCGAACGCACCGGATGATACCAGATCCAGTTCAGGCGCCTCCTTCCGGAGCGGAAATCGTCATCGGCACCAGGCTGCCAATAGGAGAGCACCATCTCGCGCGGTGTCAGAAAGAAGGCATAGGTGTCGATCAGGTCACCGCACCCGGCCGCAGTGACCGCGTCTTCATCGACCACGCCACGCCAGGCCACGTAGCCCGCATAACTCGGCGCCGGGCCTCCGAAGACGCGCGAGCGCACCGTGGAATGCGCGCCATCGGCACCGACCAGAAGATCGCCTTCCACCTCTATGCCATTGGCGAAAAACGCGGTGACGCAGCTCGCATCCTGGGCAACGTCCTCGAGCTGCATACCCAGCCGGTAGCACGCGTCCGGCAGACGCCGCCGCAGCGCTCTGTAGAACAGCGCCCAGGAGGTCAAAGTTTTCTCGAATGGCAGCCGCGCGACCACGGCGCCGTCGCGGTCAAGGCAGATACGCGACGTGACCGCGACGCCGATGCGCTCATCGACGGTGATGCCGAGCCGGCGCATGATCTCAAATTGCTCGACATGCGTCCCGATGCCGACGCCGCGGCTTGCGAGATCGCCGCTGCTGCGCTCGAACACCGCGACGTCCCAGCCGGACTGCCGCAGGAGCAGCCCCGCAAATAGTCCGCCCAGCGAGCCGCCGATGACCAGTGCACGACCCATCGCAATTATTCTTGCCTGGACCGAAGACAGGAGCGTAATCCCGGCCCTCGCGTTGGGCAATTTTTGCTATACCTCGCGGCCCCAAGGCAAAACCATTCCAGTGTGAATGAGCCTCCCTGGCTCGCCATACTGAAAAATAGCACTCAGCAAAACGAAAGCTATGTGAGCCACCTCACGCGAAATCACTGGGACCAGGTCTAACTCATAAAGCGTAAGCGCACTCATCAAACCGTAGCGTGCGTGACTCTATCGGGAGGTGGGACGAGAAGGATTATCAAAGTGTAGGAGGATCACATGGCCACGAGTGTTCCAAAGTCCTATCAGGCCCCGAACGGTAAAATGGCGCATCTCGGCAGGCATGCGACCGTCATCGGCGCGAGCATGGGCGGGCTCTTGGCCGGTCGCGCGTTGGCTGATTACTACGACGAAGTGACTCTTATTGATCGCGATGCACTGCCTGTTGGATATGAGCCTCGCAAAGGCGTTCCGCAGGGAAGACATTCGCATGGCCTTCTCGCTCGGGGACGAGAAGTGCTTGATCAGCTGTTCCCGGGCTTTACCGCGGAATTGGTAGCTGAAGGTGCAGTGCCCGGCGATGTCGCTGACGCCGTCCTTTGGTTCAACCACGGTTTTTATTTGCGCAACGTACATAGCGATCTTTCTGGGCTAGGCATCAGCCGCCCAATGCTGGAGGGCTGCGTGCGCCGCAGGCTGCTGCAATTGCCCAACGTTCGGATACGTCAGTGCTGTAATGTATTGGGGCCCATCTGCGACCGTGATCGCAACCGTGTAACCGGTGTTCAGGTTACAGCGCGAAATGGTTCGGACGCAGCCGAAACGATCAGCTCTGACCTGGTTGTCGATGCCAGCGGTCGTGGTTCGCGTAGTCCGTCATGGTTGGAGGCTCTGGGATACGCCAAGTCGCGTGAGGAGCAGATCAAGGTCAATATCGGCTACAAAACTCGACTCTATCGTCGTCGGCCGGAAGACCTGCATGGCAAATTGGGAGCGGTTATTGCGGCGTGTCGGCCTCATTGGCGTTCTGGCGTCATTTTGGCGCAAGAGGGTGAACGGTGGACTGTCAGCCTTTCAGGCTACTTCGACGATGAAGTCCCAGCAGATGAAATCGGGTTTATTGAATTCGCGAGAAGTTTGCCTAAGCCGGAGATATTCGACGTTATCAAAGATGCAGAACCACTGGGTCCAATCTTGACCTATCAGTTCAGCACAAATCAGCGCCGCCACTATGAAGAGCTGTCCCGCTTTCCCGAGGGCTTCATAGTCTACGGTGACGCTCTGTGCAGCTTCAATCCGATCTATGGTCAGGGCATGACCGTGGCTTGCACAGAGGCCCTGACGTTGGGTGAGTGCCTGGCGGAAGGTTCGGATAGAATTGCACGTCGTTTTTTCCGCGCGGCAGGTCGACTGATCGACATTCCCTGGCAAATTGCTGTGGGCAGCGATTTGCAGCACGAGCGTGTCGAAGGTAAGCGGACGGCTCAGGTGCGCTTTGTCAATTGGTACATCGGGAGACTGTTTCGGTCCGCGAACCGCGATCCCATTCTTGCAACGAAGTTCCTGGAGGTGGCAAACTTGATGAAGGCACCTTCAACATTGCTGAGCCCAGCAATAGCACTTCGAGTCTGGACAAGCTGACTGCGGACGTAGATTGAATGACCTCGAAGGGCCGTCATGTCCGCTATTGGCCCTTAGCAGACATCCCCAGTTGCACCGCACATGTCCGCTTTCGGGGATAAGCAAATATGACATTTTGCGACGCAAATGCCTGCTTTTGACCCAAAGCGGACATTGCTACTCAGATGCGCGGTGCAATTCCCGGGAGGCAGTCGCCCTGTCTGGATCGCTACGTTCTTGTCTTTCATGCCGACGAGATGGTTCTCACCAAAGCCGCTGTGCAGAAATTTCTCGAAGGCGCAACTTTCCGGACGCGGTTATTTACCGATGTCGTGCTTGGTTTGTCATACGAGCACGGCGGGTATCCGGCGTTTCGTTTGCAGCTACATCGCGGCTGACACCCTTTCTCAAGACCGCAAGCTGCCCTCGATGAACTGGATAAGGGCATGCGCGACTAATCGCTGACCGGGTCAAAGGAGCCAGAAAATGAAGGTTAGAACATCTTTGATCTGCCTGCTTGTTGTCTGCGGTATCAGCGTCTGCAGCATTGGCACGGCCGCCGCGCAGCTGGCGGGTCCACCCGCTGGTTACAAGATCGATCCGAAATTCACCAAGACGTCGCCGGATGGCGCGATAACTATCGAGCAATACGTGAACAAGGATACGGACGACTACAAATGGCAATTCTGGGTGCCGGCAGGGCACATTCACGCTGCTTGATCCGGAGCCGGCCGACTATCCCGCGGGATTTCTCTTCACCAACGATCTAAAATGGATCGTTCGCGAACAAAAGATCGGCGCGGGCACTTCGACGCTCTATCTGTACCGCCTCGCTCCGCACGGCTACGTTCCCGCGAGCAAGAAGCCGCTCGGCGACCTGGCGTGGGCCTTCTTGAAGACTCACCCTGACTGGCGAAAGATCGCGAAGGAGCCAGAGTATCACGAGTCGGCGGATCTGCTGGAGGGGCTTGAAGAGAACTATCGTTGGCTCGGCGTCGATTGGCCGGTGAACCGCTATATTCTGATCACTCTGTCGGGGGATGCCGACATTAAGAGCCGCAAGCCCATGCAGACCGTCGTGGTGCACGGCTGGCGCTGCAGATATGATCTGCAGACCGGTAAGTTCGACGCGCCGGCACTTTTTTCCGATAACAATGCGAAAGCTGTCGTGCCCGAGCGGCCGGGAGCCTTTTGATCATCGCCAACATCTAGTTTTGAGCGGACACCCGCTCGCCTTCAAATGACGCTGATACTCTACCCGGCCAGAGAGGTCCGCTCTTGGCCCAAAGCAGACATGTTCATCGCACTGCCGAATGTTTGCTTCGGAGGTAAACCGAAACACCAACCTACTTTGAATCTAGGACCTGAGGATTCTCGGCAACTTTTGTTCGGAATCATCTGCTGGCGTCCCGTATTGTCGTTGACGATCATTGGTCGGTCTGACCAAATCCCAATCCTTCGCATGGCGGGCAAATGGGTGCTCTGGTAGTGGGCTGCCGTCGTTCGGGGCGCGGCGAGCAGCAGTTCCTGGGGTCACAGGGTTGGGGGGCGTAATGGCATGGCGTGTCGTCGTCGCCGCCGGGCTTTCATCGGCGTTTCTAGGGGGATGCTCAAGCAGCGGCAATGAAAGCATCGCCGACGCTTCGCAGCAAACCGTATCCGGGCAATTGGTCAAAGGAAGAACTACCCAAGCGCAAGTGCGCCAACTGTACGGCGATCCGATAAAGACCTCCTTCACCGACAGCGGGAATGAATCATGGGAATATGAATTCTCCAGACTGCACTCGAAGCCCACAAAACTTTATTCCCTATGTGAATCTAATTTATAGTGGCTCCGAAGGCGATAAGAAATCGCTTGTGATTTTTTTCGATAAAAGCAAAGTCGTTCAGCAATATACGATCAGCTCATCGAAAGTCGATATCAGCCGAGGCCCAATCACGCGATAGAACGCTGAATGTGCGTGCCGAGGTGCGACACACCTGCTCGCCGCCCGTAGTAATTCGCAAGATCGGAACTGGATCGGACAAACGAAATTTGAGCTGGTGATAAATCTCAAGACCGCCAAAGCGACCGGCATACAAATACCGGTCTCGCTGCTCGCCCGCGCCGACGAAGTGATTGAATAGCGCCGGCCATGTCCGCTTTTGGCCCAAAGCAGACATAACCCAGTGCAACGCACATGTCCGCTTTCGGAGCTAAAGCGGACATGACGTTTTGCACTGCAAATGTCCGCTTATGACCCAAAGCGGACAAGTTCCCCCGTGACCGCGAGGCCACACACTGCTGGTCTTGTTGAGTGCAAGCCGAAAGACATTTGCGGCCCTGTCGCCGGCGGCTATTCTTTTTGATCACTAGGCTTGGGGGCCTATACGAGATCTGCCACCGTACTGACGGCGAATGACTCTCGTTTATTGGCCTCCCGCGCCAATGCTTGGGGAGGCGATGATGGAAAAGCCGCGCGCTGTAATACTAGTGCTATTCGCTTTAGTGCTCGTATTCAATTCAGATCCGCTGATGGCGCAGACCGCCGACCCAGGCGCAACGACCAACCAAAAATTAGCGAACGAAATCGTTGCGCTTCGTAAGCGGGTCGAGCAACTTGAAAAACAGAACGCCGAGCTTCATGGCACTATTCGCGATACGAAAAATAAACGCTCGGTAGAACCGACAAATATGAACGGCGCCGTCGCTACAGCCGATGCAAATGTTTATGCGGCTGATCTGCCGCGCAAAGCGGCGCCGTTTGTCCCAGCTCAGGTTTCGGACTGGTCTGGAGTCTATATGGGCATCGAGGGCGGCTACGGATGGGGTAAGCAGAGCACCGATGCTATCGATCCCGGTGCTCCGTTTTCCGCTGCCTTCACATCGCCAAGCCTGCACCCGGGAGAGGTGGCATCACTGATACCTCCTACCTCGTTTCCCGATCTTGCCATCCCGTCCACAAAACAGAATGGCTGGTTGTTGGGCGGCTTCTTCGGTGCTCAGAAGCAATGGGGCAGCTGGGTGCTTGGCATTGAGGGTGACATCGACGGCGCTAACATCAGGGGATCGGGCTCATCAACTGCAAGCTTGACTCTTCAGACACTCACTTTTGGTCCATTTCCCGCCAGTCCGAGCGTCACCTTTACCTGTCCGGGACCGTGCGCCACCCTCAACCACGACCTTTCGATCGAGTCCAAGATCGATTTGCTCGCTTCGCTGCGCGGCAAGGTCGGCTGGTCATTTGCGCCGGATTGGTTGCTTTACGGCACAGGCGGCGCGGCGTTCGCGCATGCTAAGACCACCGTCAGCTCGACTCAGTCGGCTGCCGTCAGCCCTTCTGTGACAGGCGCTACTATCATTAACGCCGGCCCTTTGGCACTTTGTACCTAGCGCCTCGCCTAGCCTGGCCGCATCAGGTGGGACAACAATGTTCGGCTGGGCAGCTGGCGCTGGTATCGATTGGAAGTTCTGGCACGACGCGGGCTCGGCCTGGGTGTTCGGCGTCGAATATCTGCATTATGGCTTTCCCGAGCAGACGATCACGGTCAGCAATAACGCCGGAGGGAGCCTCGCCTTCAGTGCGAGCGAGCATATCGACACCGTCAAGGCTCGCATGAGCTATCAGTTCAGCATCCACTAGGCTTGGCTCATCAAATTTGTCGCGCAGCACTCGAATGAGATGATGTCCGCTTTTGGCCCAAAGCGGACATCTGTAGTTGCACCGCACATGTCCGCTTTCGAGGGTAAAGCGGACATGACCTTTTGCGGCGGCCCGCTTCGTCCTTGTTTTGGTTCGTTAGGCGTATTTTGCGGCGGTGTGCCGGTCGATGAACTCGCGTACGATCTCGTGGCCTGCGCGGGCGCACCATTCTCGCAGTTCGCGCAATTGGTTCTCAGGGTTTTGGCCGCGGCCGTCGGTGCTAACTCTCGCGTAGATCGCAACTCGCATGATCGCCTCCGCTCAGTGCGGGAATAAGGGGGCCTAATAGGGCTTGAGATCGCCTAATGCACCATGCAGGCGTCGTGCATTTGCACTCGGCGCTCGCATTGCGTCTCTGAGCTCATCCCAACAGGAGATTAACTTTTGGACATGTTTGCACGGCAATTTGAATTGCTCCGCCCATAAATCCTCACGTGCTCGCAGTACATACAATTTATGGGCGACGCCACAACGAGGGCGTCACAATGCAGCACTACGAATCCATTCCTCTTCAGGAAGGTTTCACGCATCCAAAGTGTCCGAAGTGCGGAACACGAATGTTTCTCACGCGTATCGAGCCTGACAGGCCAGCATATGACCGTCGCACCTTCGAATGCATCGAGTGCGGTAGCGATGTCGTCGAGGTCGTAAAATACAATTAGGCTAATCCGAAATAGCGGACGCCGCACATATCGTGCATTTGTCGTACGCGATCACATCGCGCAATTTACTCCCGCAGAACGCGCAGGGAATTGCAAGAGGCGCGTGAGCAGCAGACGGCGATTTCGGAGGTGCTGCACGTCATCTCGCGCTCTCGGGCGAGCTTGAGCCGGTCTTATTGGGCAGCTCTGTTCAAAGTTCCGGGAACCTTAAATTCCTGTAATAAACAGAAACGGTCCCCGCCGAGGGGCGTTGACAGTCTGTACGTAAAAAAGAGGCTGTTATGAAACGGATTCTCCTAGCAGTGTCGGCGCTCGCGATTGCGGGTGCGGCAACGCTAACATCAGCGAACGCGCAGGGCGTGGGCGTGCAGGTTGGCCCGTTTGGCGCGGGCGTCGGCGTCGGCCCTTATTGGGATGGCGGCTACCGTCATCGACATCTGCACGATTATGCGTATGCGGGTGACTGCCGACTGATCCGTGAACGCATTGAGACGCCAAGCGGTCGCGTGATCTTCCGTTCGCGTCGGGTATGCGACTAAAAAATTGAACCTCCTAAGCTAAAGCCGGGCGCGGTCTCCGCGCCCGGCTTCTATTATGGCACTAGAAACATTTGATGATCGCGGAGCCATCAATGCGAGCTGCGGCCTCGACAATCAGCGGATAGCGCTTTGACCGGTTCGCGCCGTTGATCTTGTAGAGCCGCAGATTGGGCCTTTCGTAAGGACGAAGGTGAGCAACCTAGCTGGCTAGGCGAGCAATTTTTCGGAAAGCCCACAACGAGGCAATGCCGCTTAGGGAAACTAAGATGGCGAATGCGGCGACGACCAAAGCTTCGACATGAATGGCAATCTCGAGCGTACTCATGTAGGCAAAACGAGAACGCAAGCTTGGGGTTCCATGGATGCGCGAGACTCTGCGGAGCGCAATTAGTTCGTGCCACGCAACCCATCGTATGCGGACGGTTTTGCTTTCGATAAATCTTGGGAACTTTGCCGGAACAATCTGCCTACTTTGCGATCAAGCAGTCCTGTTTTTGATTCCGCCGCCCGACGGCGTGTGGGAATCGCCTAGACGCTCATGCAGGCCGCTCAGCTTGGCGTGGTTTGAACCAGATCGACGTAATGCCAGAAAATCGTTTATCCAGTTTCCGCCTTCATCGTGATCTCAGGGGTCCAGCCGAATTAGCTTCAGCTGCAAAAGAATTGTCAGCCCTATAGCGGCAAGGCTTGCCAAAATCGCCGGCCAGCCCCATGGCTGAGATTGAACTGCACCCTGCACGTAAACGCCGACCGCAGCGCCGACGCCAATGGCAATCGCAATGCCTGCAACAGTGGCCAGACGCTCTAGCCGAGCTATGCGCGTTTCCAGATCTTCCCAGTGTGCCAAGCGTTCCAGCCGATCAATACGGGCAGAAACATTTGCGTCAGTCATGTGAATGTCTCCAATGCGACTAGCAGGCTAAGCAGATTCTCACCAAGCCCGGTGGTAACGGAGACGGGATAAGACCACCGTTCCTTACTCGCGAAATTTGCTGATTGTTGCCACGGCCACTAGGCGGCTGAGAGACGACAATTGGCTGGCATGGATGAATGAAAACAGCAGGCGCGCGTTTGGTGGCCTGCCGCGAGTCGCACGCAATACCATGCTGGCGATATCGGGCTTGAGACCAAGAATTCCGTCGATTGCGTCGGGTTGTTGCGGGAGAAAGAACCGCAGAGTTGTTGCCGGACACACTGCGGTTCTTTCCGTGCTCCCGCCGATCTAGGGACACACGCTGGGGGGCGAATATCCGGCGGAAGCTTCGATGAGCCTACCCTCGCGAAGGGCCTCGCTCAGGAACAGTAAATTCTGGCGATCAGGCTGGAAAAAATTATCTAAAACGTTCCGTCATTAGTTCGTGTATCAGCCGGCGCTTTCGGGTTTTTGACTTTGACCTACCGGTCACACTTTCGATGCGTAGTGGAATCCCATCACTACGGCGAATACGAGAATGCCCATTGCCAGCCCTATAAAAACGGTGCGGAAGTTTGTGGTCATTTGTCGCTCGAAGCAGTTTCGAGAAGCCGGTCCGTAACCGCGGGTCCAACTGCGGCCCAGCATCGGCCCGCGGCTATTTTTTTAGCAATGATGAGTTGGCCATTCATCTACAAAAGAAACACCCTCCGTGATTTTGCTGAGCAGTTGCCGATGGGACACAATTGTGCGAACGACAAAGCGAACAACAAGCTAGAAAGTCGATTGCTCGCTGCTCCATCCGCTGCAATTTTTTTCCACAGTTGCGCCCGGGTCATAGCGGATACACAGTTCACATGCGAGTGTGAGTGCTGAGCGGGGGCTGGGGCTTAGCTTTCCGCTTTGAGTTGAAGCATGGCGCCGCTTAGCGGTTGGCAGCGTCATGCTCCTCATCGACTGCGGGCCGCGCTGACCTCCTCCCAAGCCAGCGCGGCCCCCTTTCGGTCAGCGGCGTGGTCCGGGGAACTGGGTGTCGCTCACCGCGTTGAGTTGCGGGGTTGGAGCGCGGCAATGCCAATTTTCAACTTTTTGGTCGCGCTGATTGCATTGCTTTTTGTTGCGGATGCAACGCTAGAGCCCGGATCGCCTGTGATAGTCACTAGCCAACGCTCCGGTTTGCCAGAGCCCCGACGTCCCGATGTGATACAAACGCTTACCATCAGGCCAGTACCCGCGCCCGACATGACGTCGCAAGCTGAACTTGCTGCGCAACCCAAGTCGCCGCCTGACGCGTTGGCGAAGATCGATTCCGCTGCGCTTGCGGCGCGGGCCACAGCGCCACACAAAGACAAGCGGGTCACCGGCCACCAACAGACCCGCTTTTTCGATAGATTTTCTATCAAGGGATATTAGGCTCTGGGCGCGGCTTTTTGAAAGTATGTCCGCTTTTCGCCCTCAGCAGACATGGCCTCTTGCACTGCACATGTCCGCTTTTTGACCCAAAGCGGACATGCGTTCCACTTAAGCCGACAGACGCCGACCCATATATTCAACGTGAGTCTATTCAGCCCAGCGATCATCAAATTTTTCAGCCAGCGGGCGTTCTTCGTGCGTTTTGAAAGCGGGCGCGTTCCAGACCAGTGATACGAGCATCAACGCGATGATGCCGACGTCGAGGAGGATGACGGCGATCCTTCTAAAATTGTCTTTCATTAAAAATGGGTACGTCCGTTGGCGAGACGACTGGCAGAACCGCAGCGGAAAGATAGCTGTCCGATCGGCATCAAGCTTGAAGACAACCGGGATTTTTCGTTGAGAAGGCCCTGAAATTTGGTTGAGGCACGGTCTCAAATTAGGTCAGGTCGGGCCTGAATGTCCCCCTGGCCTTTCGCGGACATTCCAGTCGCGGGGGCAAAGCGGACAACACGCGGACACACTGTCACACGCAAGACAACGCGAGTTTTCATCGCCCCGTTGCTCGTTATGCACCAGCAAAATGCCCGACTATCTGAGGTCGTACAGATTTAAAAACGAGTCCGCATCTTGGGCGAGCTCACTCCAGCCGCCAGCCTGAATTCGGACGATCGGCTTGTAGCCCCCGTTTCCGTCTGGTTTGAACACGGACGCTTCACCCTCGCGCACGTCGAACCAATCTTTGCCGAAAGCATCCAAGATGTTCGGCTTGTGCGTGACCACAATAATATTAGTGCCAGGAGGCGGCACAGTCGTAACGATCCTACGTAAGGCGGCGGCGCGTCTGTTGTTCTCAATCGGTGTAACCACGAGCCCGCCTTCGGTATAATCGACAGACGCCCTGACCTCGCCGAAACCCATCAGTGCGCCCGTGTCGATTGCCCGCTGGAACAGGCTGGTGTGGACCTGTCCAACAGGGATGCGGAGTTTGCTCAACGACTCGCCTATCGATTTTGCAAGTGTACGACCGTCGTCGTTGAGTTGGCGTTGCTGGCCGATGTTCTTCGGATTGAGCGGGTCGGTGTCGGCCTGATCTTGATAGGTTGCACCGTGGCGGAAAACGATGACGAAGCCGCCGTTGTGCAATGCATTGATCCATTCAGCTTCTGATGGCGCGGGCTGGCTGCTCGTGGGTCCCGACAAAAATGCCAGGAAGGCGAACATCGATGCCCATCGAACAATCGGCTTTACCATGAGGTCTCCTTGTTTTGAGTGAGAGGCCACGCGGGGGAGCTCAAGGGCATGGCCTCTCTGTAAGAGCAACCGCGCGGTGCACGCGGTCACTCTGGGGCGTTCGGATCACGTATTTTTCCATTCCATTGTGGTGCTCATCGGGATCGGGCAGCAGGTGGCTGTACCTTTGAATTATTCGATCTGCTCGTTTGCGCTGCGACCGCTCGATCGCGGCATATAGCTTGGCAAGAAACCTTCTAAGTCCAACCCAAACAGAAGTGTGCTTTCGAGGAACAATGTTTCCTGCCATCAGTCCACAATCCACGTTCGATCCAGATTGGGAGAATCGGTTTTGTGGCTTTTGGCGACCGTCCACGAAGATCACTGTGAGCGGCGCCAAGTCGACGATGACGGTTGGCAAATTCTTCAAGGCGGATCCTTGTGACGCCGAGAGACTCGGCAACCGCAACAACGTGCGCCTGCCATAGCCGTCGGGCTCCCGGCAATCTTGAAGAAGCCCTTGATTTATTGTTGTGGCGGCCCTGATTTTTTGTCGATCCGCTTCAGAGGCTAAAGCAGACATTGTGATCGAATGGACAAATGTCCGCTAATGATCCAAGGCGGACATCGCAGAGCGGAGCGTAGTGATACTTCCACAGTCGGTATACTTTACGTGATTACTCGGCCTTGATGCCGGTGGTCTGAATCACCTTCGCCCATTTTGGGATCTCGGTCTGGATGCGGCTGGAGAATTCTTCCGGCGTGCTGTCGATTGTATCAAAGCCCAGCGACGCGAGTTTCCGAGCAGCCTCCGGCTCAATCATCGCCTTGCCTATCTCGCGATGGAGCAGTTCGACAATAGGCGGCGGCGTGTGGGCAGGGACGACAACGCCCGAGATCGTGTCGGACTCCTGGTCGGGCAGCCCGGCTTCCGCCATCGTCATCACATCAGGCAGCGCCGTCGTGCGTTTCGGCGTCGTCACGGCCAATGCACGCAACGTTCCTTCTTTAACTTGCGGAATGGCGGGTGTGAGTACGGTGAAGGCAATCGGCGTATGACCGGCGAGCACCGACTGGACGGCTGGCGCCGCACCCGTGAACGGCACCGACACGAGATCGAGACTTTGCGAACGTTTGAACATTTCTCCGGACAGATGTGACGTGGTGCCGATGCCCGAATGGGCATAGCTGTACTTGCCGTTATTTTCCCTGAGAAACGCGATGAGCTCTTTGACGTTGCTCGCTGGAATTGACGGATGAACCAAAAGGACATTGGGCGTTGTGGCCGCCAGGGTGACGGGAGCAAAATCCTTGACCGGGTCGTAGGGAGTTTTCGGGTAGAGGCTGGGATTGACGATGTAGCTCGTGCTGACAACCACGACGGTGTAGCCGTCGGAAGCCGCGTGCGCTCCGGCCCTCATGCCAAGATTTCCACCAGCGCCCGGTTGGTTTTCGATGTAAAAATGCTGACCGAGATTGCGAGAGAGATTGCCTGCGATAATCCGGGCGAAAATGTCGGTTGGGCCCCCTGGCGAAAACGGCACGATCACGCGCACGGGCCGCTGGGGATAGGTTTGCGCCTTTGCAATCCTCGCAAACGGTACAGCGGCGGCGCTTGCAGCCAGAAATAGAAATCGGCGTCGTCGAAGGTCCATTCAATACTCCTATCAGTGCAGCCCAACGTGTCCGATCAGGGTCCGCCGGCGATCAGCAGGACAAGCAGGACAAGCAGGACAAGCAGGACAAGCCGATACCCCCTGATCCGGTGACAATCTTGAAGGAGTCCTCCATTTTCCCTTCAGACGGGCCTGATTTTTTGGTGATGGAACCTTCAAGCCTGAGAATAATTCTGATGTCATGCTTCATCGACATGCGCGGATCGAAGCAGGTGCTGCATAGCTCGTCTCAAATCTCATTCAGCAAAGGGTCGTGCAATGAGAAGGCATTCGGAAGTCTGGTTGCTTGCAGTCGCTCTGATCACCGCTACCCTTCAATTCCGCCAGGCGTACGCGCAACAAAATGACGCGCGTGTTCAAACGCCCAGCGTCAAAGATTCGTTGTCACAGAATTTTTTGGCCCAGCATGAAATCGGACGGCGGTTTCATATCGACCCAGCAGAGTTGCCACCTCCGAAGACTGGAGCAATCGTCACCAATCGGCCGCTGACGATCCCCTATAGCGGCCAGGTGCCGCAAGTGCCTTCGGGTTTCACGGCGACACCGTTTGCGACCGGACTTGTCAATCCGCGGCGGCTGCTGGTTCTTCCCAACGGCGACGTGTTGGTCGCCGAACAAAGCGCCGGATACCTTACCTTGTTGCGTGATGATGGCAGCGGACACGCAACATGGATTAATCGCCACGTTGAGGATCTAAACAAGCCTTATGGACTCGCTTGGCGGGGCGACCACGTCCTTGTGGCCGATCAAGATGGCATCTGGAGCATTCCGCACATTCTCGGCGCTCTTCGTGCCGGCAGGAGCGAGACAAAACGTGTAGATGAAGTGCCGCCAGACGAACGCAAGCCAACACCGGGCGCCTATGGCGCAAGGATGATTACAAAAAAAGCTGTATTCGGCATTGTCCAAGGTCACCAGAATCGGGCGCTCGCGATCGATCCGAAGACCGGCTCACTGTTCGTAGGCGTCGGCTCCTCAGGCAACCTAGGTATCGAGCCCGATCCAAAGGCGACCATCCAGCGCTTCGACGCCGACGGCTCCAATCAAATGACATTTGCCAGCGGCACACGAAATCCGACAGCACTCACATTCAATCCGGAGACCGGTGATCTCTATGCGCTGGTGCAAGAGCGCGACGGGCTAGGGGATCACCTGCCATCCGATTACCTGATACGCGTGCAAGAGGGAGGCTTTTACGGCTGGCCTTACGCCTACATCGGTAAACACCCGCAACCTGGCTTTGCCAACCGGGCTCCGGACAAGGTGCAGGCAACAATTACTCCCGACTTGCTATTTGAGGCCCATTCTTCCGTGCTCGATCTCGTTTTCTATGGAGGTGACCAATTTCCGCCGGAATACAAAGGGAGTGCTTTCGTAGCTCTCAAAGGTTCGTGGAATCGTTCAGAACCTGTCGGCTATAAGGTCGTGCGCGTACCGTTCAAGAACGGCAGACCTGAAGGGTTCTATGAAAATTTTGCCACCGGGTTCTGGATTTCGGGTGAACAGCGAGCAGAAGTGTGGGGACGTCCGGCCGCCCTCGCGGTCGCTAAAGATGGATCTCTGTTGGTCGCTGACGACACGGGCGGCACCATCTGGCGCATTGCATATACTGGCAAGAACGAGCGTTCAAATCGCGTAGAGTCGATTCAAACGAACAGTAAGTGACTGGCAGGGCACGAAAGTAGAGGCCCTCATGTCCACTTTGGGTCATTAACGGACATTCGCGCCACAAAAAGTCACGACCGCTTTACCCCTGACAGCAGACATGTGCGGTGCAGCTAGGGATGTCCGCTAAGGGTCACTAGCGGACATACCTTCTCATTCGATCACTTCGTTGGCGCGGACGAGCAAATTGTACGGGATTGTAAGGCCGATCGCTTTGGCGGTCTTGAGATTGACAATGATCTCGAACTTGGTCGCCCGCTCTATCGGCAGATCGCCCGGCTTGGCGCCCCTCATAATCTTGTCTACGAATTTTGCGGCGTGCCGGAACATGTCGGGAAAGTCCACTCCATAACCCATCACGCCGCCGCCGGTGGCGAAATCAGGCCAGCCGCATGAAGGCAAACGCTGTTTCAATGCGAGTGCGGCGACCGCTGGAGCATTGGCGATCAGCATAGCATCCTCGATAACCACGAGCGCGCCAATGCGCTGAGCTCCCATGGCTGCGAAAGCCGCTTCGAAGTCGGCGGGTGAGCGCGCGTCGAATTGGTGAAGTTCAAGCTTCAGCGGCTGCGCGATACTTTTCATTTGCGGCAAGATCGGCTCGTTGATCGGATTCGCCGAATTCAACAGTATCCCTACGTCCATCAGGTCCGGCAGGATCTCCTTGAGCAATTCGAGCCGCTTTGCAGCGAGTTCCGGATTGAAAAACGTCAATCCGGTCACATTGCCGCCCGGCCGCGCGAGGTTAGACACGATACCTGACCCGATAGCATTGCCAACGACCGCACAGACGATCGGGATCGAGGTAGTGGCGCGTTTGGCGGCTAAAACGCCCGGCGTTCCATGGGTGACGATTACATCGACCTTGAGGCGAATGAGGTCGTCCAATAGGGCCGGAAGCTGATCGTAGTTGCCGTCCGCCCAGCGATACTCGATCACAAAATCCCGTCCCTCGCGATAACCAAGCTCACGAAGGCCCGCGCGAAAGGCTTCAGGGCGTTTGGGGAGGCTGTCAGCCGTGGGCAAACCTAGGAAGCCGATCCGAAAGACCTTCGTCGATGACTGCTGTGCGATCACAGCGCGCGAACAAGGCAAAGTCGCTGTCGCCGCGCCGCCTAGAAGCGTGATGAACTCGCGCCGCTGCATCGCCCCTCAAAACACACCGTTGGTACAGTTTAGCAGTTTACGACCGGAGGGCGGGCCTGGGTAGTCGATCAGCTTTGATGTTTTCTTTGGGTCAAAATCGGACATGTGCGGTGCAACCACGGATCTCCGCTAAGGGCCACAAGCGGACATCGTCAATCTATCGTTGCTAGAGCTCGACAATGCTGTCGCCCCGCGTGGACGCCGTTTCGACGCCGCCAACACTACCGTAATATCCTGATGCGGCCTCCTCTGGGCCGTTCTTGGATCGAAGCCAGCAGCTTGAGAGGCGATCATGAATTTGCAACTGCGGCATAGCCTTAAGTGGCAGATGATCGGACCCATTCCACTCATGCTGATCGCCGCGACTGCAGCGGTCTGGTTCATGGTTCCGCGCAAGGTTGCCGAGAGTGCAACCGATCAGGCAGTGCTCGCTGGCCGCAGTATCGCAACTCAATTCAAAACTCTTCGCGAGTACTACACTGAAAACGTCGTCGACAAGATCCTCAGCGACGGAACGTTTAGGGCTTCGTCCGATCACAAAGGCGATGCCAAGGCGATCCCCCTACCGGCGACGATGATTCTCGATTTAAGCACAATGTTAGCGAAGCAGAATACGGCGATCAGCCTCTACAGCAAGTTTCCATTTCCCAACCGAACGAACCGACCGCTCGACGCATTCCAACAGGAGGCCTGGGACTTTCTAGTGAGGAACCCAGATGACACGTACTCCCGCCGAGAGATACTTGACGGAAGGCACGTAGTACGTGTGGCCGTGGCAGATACCATGGTGGTGCAGGCCTGCGTCAATTGTCACAACACAATTGCAGAGTCGCCAAAGAAGGATTGGAAGCTTGGCGACGTGCGTGGTGTTCTGGAAGTCACCTCGATCATCGATGCGGAGCTTGCTAACGGCGCGGCGTTGAGCCGTTCCATCATCATCGGTGCAGTTCTAGTTGGGCTGGGATTGCTGGGTATGGTTCTTCTCGTGGCAGGTAGCGTGACACGACCAATTGAAAATTTAATCGGCGCAATGCAAAAGGTAGCGGCCGGCAATTTCAAGACTGTTCTACCCGGCCTCGGCCGCAAAGATGAGATCGGTCGGCTCGCAGGCGGCTTCAACCACATGGTTTCTGAACTCAGCGCTGCGCGCGAGCGTGAGGTTGTGGATCGAGCCCGCACCGCGACGATGCAGGCCGAGCTCACCCGCGTCGCGCGGTTGACCTCAATGGGACGATTGGCCGCCTCGATGGCTCACGAGATCAACCAACCCTTAGCCGCGGTCGTGGCGAATGGGAATGCGGGCTTACGCTGGCTTGCGCGTACGCCGCCGAATTTCGACGAAGCGCGGGAAGCTTTGGATCAAATCGTGAAGGACGGACATCGTGCCAGCGACACTATCGAGGGCATTCGTGCGATTTTCAGGAAGGGAGAGGAGCGACGGGCTCCTCTCGACGTCAACGAACTTATTGGAGAGGTCCTACAGCTGACGCGCAGCGAGATTCAGAGCGGACGAGTCTTGGTTCGGACCGAGCTGATCAACGATCTTCCCAACGTGGTCGGCAACCGAGTCCAATTGCAGCTGGTCTTCCGAAACTTGATCGTGAATGCCGTCGAGGCGATGAGTTCCGTGACCGACCGCGAACGAGTGCTGCACATAAACTCCGCGATCACACCGTCCGGCGTGCGGATAGCAGTAGGAGATTCCGGAACGGGCATCGACCGAGAAAGCATGGACCGTATCTTTGATACGTTCTTCACCACCAAATCTCATGGAATGGGGATGGGGCTTTCGATTTGTCGGTCAATCATTGAAGCGCATGGCGGGAGCCTGTCAGCGTCGCCTTCTCATCCATACGGATCGATCTTTGAAATCGACCTACCTGCGGCGAAAATGCGCGACCAGTGACAAGAGCTGGGCGAATGTTTCACCGAAGGCGTGCATATGTCCGCTTTGGGTTATGAGCGGACATCTCGCAGTGCAATTGTCATGTCCGCTTTACCACCGAAAGCGGACGTGCGACGCAATTAGGGATGTCCGCAAGGGCCATAAGCGGACATAGGCGTCTTATTCTAGAACGTCGTCGGCGCGCGCAAGCACCGCGGGCGGCATGGTGAGACCAAGGGATTTTGTCGTTTTGAGATTGATTACGATCTCGTACTTGGTCGGCGCTTGTACCGGCATCTCGGCCGGCTTCTCGCCCTTTAGAATGCGATCGACGTAGCCGGCCGCTTGTCGGTATTGGCCGACAAAATCCGGTCCATAGGAGATGAGGCCACCATCGTTGACGAAGAGGCGATAAGGGTAGACGGCAGGCAATCTGAACCGGGCAGCGAGCGCAATGATCAGATCGCGATGACGCGTCGCCAACGCGCTCGCCGTCACGATCAGACCGCCATTCGAGGAGCGCCCGAATGCCGTGATGGCGCGCTCGATTTCGCCGGCATCGCGCACGTCGACTGCACTCAAATCCACCCCCAGCGATGGCGCCACGGCCTGGACGGCGGCGAACTGCCCGATCCCGGAGGCGATGGTCGGATCCCGAAGCACCGCCGCCCGCGTCACGGTGGGCGCGATCTGCTTCAGCAGCTCCAGCCATTTTCCGCTCATGCTGTATTCGAAAGTCGTAAACCCAGTCGCGTTGCCACCCGGTCGCGCCAGGCTGTCGACGAAGCCGGCGCCGACCGGGTCGATGACCAACGCGAACACGATCGGCACGGTGCGAGTCGCCTGTAGCAACGGCGCCACTGTAACGGTGCCAGTACCAGCCAAGATGACGTCCGGCGTGAGTGCGGCTAATTCAGCCGCGTGCCTGCGAATATCGTCGGGCTTGGTCGTGGCCCAGCGCGTGTCGATGTGCACGTTGCGACCGTCGATCCAGCCCAGTTGCTGCAGGCCCTGGAGGAACGCCGCGATGCGGGCTAGATATTCCGGATCGTCCGCGCTCGAGGCCATCAGCACGCCTATGCGCCGCACACGGTCGCTCTGCTGTGCGCGCGCCGCGAGGGGCCACATCGCTGCGGCCCCGCTGAGCATCGTGATGAACTCGCGCCGTCTCATTGCCGCCCCTGAGGGTCAGAGCATCGTAGCAACGCTTGCCTGAGCTCAGGAAGAGGGCAGACGGAGCCAAGAATGTCCGCTTTGGGCCAAAAACAGACATGCGGCGCCATTCGGTCGCTAATCTCACGGGGCCTTGCTCAATTCCCAGTATCGTCTGAGCGATTCTCGCCACCGCCGTCGCCACCCATGCGAAGGCAGTGGCCGTCAAGGTCTTCAACAGTCATTTCGCGTACTCCCCAAGGATAGTCTGCAGGCGGCTTGCGAATGATTGCTCCGGTTTTTTTGTAGGCCTCGTAGAGGGCGTCGATGTCCTGCACGAATATGGACATCCACATCCCCGGGCCTCCTTGCGAGTTGAGAGAAAGAAAGAGTTCGACCTCCTCGCGGCCGACGCTGGCAAAGTCCGGCGGATCGCCCCACTCCCATTTCTTCTCAAAACCGAGCTTGTCGACGTAGTAGGCGATCGACGCGGCCAAATTTTTTACTGCCAGTATAGGCACCACATGCTCGAAGCGATTTGCGGACCGCTCGTTCGGGTCGGCGCCAGCCGCGATCAGGGCCGCTGCAATGTCTGAATTTGTCTTTGCGGTTGCGAGGCTAAGGGGCGTGTAGCCGCGGCTGTCCTTGGCCGAGGCGTCGGCGCCAAGCTCCAGCAGTAATTTGACCATCTGCGGGTAGTTCTTCAGGACGGCCAAATGCAACGGAGTGCGATGGTGTTCGAAGCGGCTCATCTTGCGCACGCGTAGAAGCCTTGGATCGTCGGCAACAAGCTTGCGGACGAGGTCAGTACGATTTAGCGAGATCGCGGAGAAGATGGTCGGCTTTGCACCCCGGGCGAGGAGATAATTGGCCGCTTCGGTGCGCACGTGCTTGAAGCATGTCGCCCATCCGATCACGCCGATCTGGTGCTCGTCTCCCTCACCGTCAACGTCGGCGCCCGCATCGAGTAGCCGTTTAATCACTTCGACCGTTCCAAATTGCGCGGCCCAATGCAACGCGGTCGCATTGTCGAAGGTGTCGCGTGTTGCGATATCAAAACCTCGCCGCAGCAGGGCATTGACGCA
>Ga0111539_10002080_pt1 | contig 26740 bp, 14 predicted proteins | sample RhiMethybrSRZTD1_FD_79667 | JGI IMG/M metagenome (GOLD analysis project Ga0111539, IMG submission 79667) | Populus rhizosphere microbial communities from Tennessee, USA - Rhizosphere MetaG P. TD hybrid SRZTD1 (version 2) (version 2) | ecosystem: Host-associated > Plants > Roots > Rhizosphere >...
AGGATTTACACGATGCCTACTTTCACATTACGATTCCCTCACATGTGCTCCCGTAGCTCAGTTGCATAGAGCGTCCGCCTCCTAAGCGGAAGGTCGCGCGTTGGAATCGCGCCGGGGGCACCATTTTCCTAAGGAAATTAGCACCTCGCCTTCTCATTGCAGGCTTTGCCCCGCAATTTGCCCCGCAAATTTTTCTGGAGTCTGTGGCACGAGCCGTGAATACGTGCCGGAGGCAACATGAAAAATTTCTCGACCAGCATTCAGCGAAGAAAGCGCGGTAAGCGAACAGAGTACTACGCCAGACTCACTTACTATGACCAGACTGGAAAGCGCAAAGGCGTTTCCAAAAGTGCAGCCACTCTCTGCGATGCGAAGAGGGAACTTCAGGACCTGATCGATCAACATGAAGCAGGCGGCTCTAAGGTTCTGGAAGCGCGTAACATGACCTTTGCAGCATTGGCCCAGCATTGCAAAGAAACTCGCTATTGTGAGGCGTTCTACGATGAGCAGGGCCGTAAGCTGTACGGAGTGCGTGAACCGAAAAAGTTCGCGTCAATAATCAATCGGCTCGTGAGCTCATTGGGTCATCTAAAGCTGACTGACATCACGGTCAGTCATTTACAACAATACCGACGTAAACGCCTTAGCACCAAAACAAACCGCGGCACTTACACGGATGTCGCGACCGTGAATCGCGAACTCTCGACGTGTCGGGCAATGCTTAATGACGCGATCATTAATGATTGGCTCGTTCGTTCTCCCTTCGTTAAAGCCAAGAAGGGCGAACTAATCGCTGTCGCACATGAGACAAAACGTCAAGTCGTGCTCTCTTCTGAGAATGAACTGAAGTTGCTCCAGGCCTGCGGCACCAGCAGGCGGAGGCACTTAAGGGCCATGATCATCGCCGCTATCGACACCGGTTGTCGTCAAGGCGAATTGCGCCGCCTGAGGTGGTCAGATGTCGATTTGCAGGCCAACACGCTTAGAGTGACGAGCTACAAGGGTAAGACCGTAAACAGACGCCTTGTGCCGATCACGGACAGACTCCGAGCAGCGTTGTTGGACCTTCGTACTAAGCCTTCCGTGGCGGCATTTAGAAAACTAAGAAATGGCGACACGGCAGATAACACCTTAGTCTTTGGCGTCGTAGATAGCGTAAAAAAATCATTTGACGCAGCTCGTATCGAGGCTGGTCTCCCGCACATCCGATTCCATGATTTGAGACATACCGCCGGCACCTTTCTCGCACACGGTGGCATGAACATCGCGCTGGTCGCCGAAATACTTGGGCACTCTGATCCAAAGACCACTCGACGATATATCAACGCGACTGTGGACACTGTGGAGGCCGCGCGAGATATCCTCAATAAACGCCAAATCGTGGCCAGCGTTTAAGGGATCATGGAGATTACCATCATTACGGCGAAGGCGCTTTGGCTTGCCGCTCGGCACCCGACAGATACTGTTCGAGATGCCCGGCACCGACAACGCGCCTTCGACCTATCTGATAGTAGCCAAGTTTACCGCTGTCCATGAGACGCGACACCGTTGAAACGTGTACGCGGATGAGCTCGGCTACCTTGCCCATCGAGAATTTTGGCTCTATCACTTTGGAGGTTGCTACTGGATTCGATTCGTTTGGTTCCTTCATAACTCGTTTCCGAACCTCACGCCAGGTTGTGCATCCATCGTGCCATTTTGGTGAGCACATCGTACCCCACCCCTCTTAGGCCCCCATTCTGCCCAATCGGCGAAAAGTAGAGTCTTCAGCATGGAGCCTGATTAACCTTAGTGGCACCTGCTTTGCACTGTGCGTCTGCCAATTTGCTTAGGTCAATAAGCGCAAACGAACATGGAAATGTGGTTTCACTGGGCCGGAGTCACTAGAGCCGCGTTATTCGACAATGCTTGAAAGCGGTTACGGAGGGTGTTGTAAGTTACACACACCTGTTGTGATTTAAATACACGATGCATTCAGTATGGCAAGGTGCGTGAAATGCAATTAGGCCACGAAAGTTCAAATAGCCTTAAACCGATCGCAGACCAGCAGCTCATTGATGGAGTGCAGCTTCACGCGCGGCGAAGTAAAACTAAGGATTCTCGGCTCGCGAAGCTGGACCTCATGGTCCGCGGTCAATCAAAGGTAGTGCGTAACCTGAAGGAATCAATTCTCAGAGCGGCCGACTGCAGCTCGACTGTTTTGATCACCGGTGAAACGGGCACAGGGAAAGAATTGATTGCGCGCTCGATTCACGACTTAAGCGCACGGAGACAGGAATCATTCTTGGCTATTAATTGCGGAGCTCTTACGGAATCACTGCTCGAGTCCGAACTCTTCGGGCATGCTAAAGGTGCTTTCACCGGCGCGACTAACTACAAGAAAGGTATGTTCGAGTCAGCGGGTAAGGGAACTATCTTCTTAGACGAATTCGGAGAAATGTCAGCATCGATGCAAGTGCGCTTACTGCGCGTGCTTCAAGAACACAAAGTTCGCCCTGTAGGATCGGAAGACGCGAAAGAGATTAACTTCAATGCGCGAGTAGTGGTGGCCACGAATCGTGATCTTCGACGAGAAGTTGCCGAAGGGAGGTTTCGCCAGGATCTTTATTACCGCGTGAACGTTTTTCCCATTAAGTCGCCCGCCTTGCGCGATCGACTGGACGATTTACCGCTCCTTGTCGATGTTTTGCTAAACAGAATCGTTGAGCGTGGCAAGCTCGTCCGTACAATTCACTTTGATTCAGACGCTCTGGACGTGCTGCGAAGATACGCTTGGCCGGGCAACGTCAGGGAGCTGGAAAATGTTATCGAGCGATTAGCAGTCAATGCTCCTCAGACCTGTGTCGTTTTTGGTCCTGACGTCAGTTTAGATCTTGAAAACAATGGCTTAAATCAATCTGACGAACACCGGGAAATCATACTTGCCACAGGACTGCGCTGCCTGACGAGTAGCGGAGTGACGGTGCGTCATCTATCCAGACGTCAGGAACTCGATTTGTACCTTCAAGAACTTGCACAAGCTGGCGGCGATGTCACAAAGGCAGCACGCCGACTGGGCATCAAGCGCACAACTCTTCACATGCGCATAAAGCGATTACAACAAAACTGGCGTCGCTGCCCATAAGCACCGTTCGAACCAACCACGGAAAGTCTGGGTAATGATCCGTGTAATCGCGACGGAGCGCCGGCGCCACAACCAAGCAAGATAATTCTCAAAGCCTGAGAGTAGCCGACAAATCAAAATCGCGCGGCTCGGGGAGAAATGCGTCGTCTAGTTTGACAAGATGGCGTTATTTCTTTTATATTGTCGAAGAAATGAGCCCTGAGGACAAACAACTATATTTGGGGGAGTTTGAAGAATTGGTATTGTTGGCCATTCTTCGACTAGATGACAACGCTTACGGCGTCTCGATTCGCCAAATTATTGAATCCGAGACCGGAAGATCAACGTCTATCGGTGCCGTTTACACTACTCTCGAGCGACTCCAAGGTAAGGGCTACATTCGATCTAGGCAAGGAGAAGCAACTCCGGAGCGAGGAGGTAAGGCGAAACGCTACTACGTCGTGGACGGGGCTGGCGCCGAGGCACTGGAAAGAGCTATAGCTGTTCGTCGCAAGATGATGGCCGGAATACGGGTTGATTGGCTCCCGCTTCCGACCTAAAGGAACGAGAACTTGTAAAGTGGAATTCCCATATAAACAATTGCCCGACCCACAAGTGATGAGCTGCGCAGCGGCCAAGCGTGCTGCGCAAACACTTGGGGAGCAGCTCAGGCATCGTCGAGTTGCCGCTGGCTTGACGCTAGAGGAGGTGTTTCACCGAACATACATTCCAATATCGACCCTAGACGCCATTGAACGGGGCGAACTTGGAAAGCTTCCTGGAGGTTACTACGATAATACCAAGTGGACCATGAATGTGTATGTCAAGGGATTTATTCGGGCGTATGCTAAGTCAATAGGCTTTGAGGGCGATCCTTTGAACGACTTGGCCGTCGCTGAAACCGCTAGTTCGCTCACGCAACCAATACTGGAATCCCGGTCACAATCACCATCTGCCGTTGTGGATCAGAGTGGACCACCCAAGTTAGCTCAGTACTTGCTATATCTATTCCTCACAAAACCCGAGCGAATTTATCTAATTGGCGATCTGGAGGAAGAGTACTCGGAGTTAGCATCAAAGTTTGGTGTCTGGAAAGCAAAGCTATGGTTTTACAAGCAGGTGTTCGATTCTCTACGTCCTTTGATGTACAGATCTTTATCGAGAATTAAGCTCGTGATCGCTTTGGCGGAAGGTCTCAATCATTTACGACGCATGCTGTCCTAAGAGTGAGAACTTTAACGAAACACGCGCAGATGCTGTATGACTGGTTTGATTCATAAATATCGCCGGCGAACTGGAGTTGCGAAAACAAACCAACAACGAAATCAACGGCGATACAAAGATAATTGGTGCGCGGCTCTCTTCGATTCGCCAATATCTGAGTCGAAAAAAAGAAGCTATTTTTCATGTTCCTTTTTCCTCTATGAGTGACATCTACGAAACTGGCTCAGTACTTGATGAGCCTCATTTTGACTGAAAACCGAGTGACTGAGGTGAGCTGGCGTCTAAAATTGGCATCTAGCAATCAATACGTATGAGTGAAATAAAAACGGATGGTTTGACTGGACCAGAGCCACAGGATCAAAAGCGACAGATCTTCGCGGGTGACCTCTGGGCAGTATTCTCTGCTGATAGCCCGTTTGCGCGGCATAAAAATTTTCTAGCACGTTCGCCCAGCGCTTTAAAGCAATTTGTTCATAGTCTCTTGCTTTACAAAGAGGTCGTACTCCCCACACAAGATTTCGTTAATCTCGTGGTGTTGGTGCAGACCTTTGGTGAGCACGCCGTCTTAGAAATGCTTGAAGCAGATCGGCTTAGTTTCATACGGTTCCCCAGTGCTCTTGTATACGGAGGAAATGGAGGTGGCCTTGCATCCATTGGATTAAGTACTGCTGACGGAAAACAAGATCCGATGTGTGCGCCAAGCGATGCTGCTGTTGAAGGGATTTTCAATTTTCTCCATGCATCAACCATTGATCCCAAACTGGTGCAACTGGTTCTTCAAAAAACAACTGAAGCAAACGTATCAGAAGTTATGGAAGCGGTGCGCCGCGAGACTTACAAAGATATTTTAGAGAGTTGCTGTCTTCGTAACTACTTTGCAAAACACAATACGAATCTTGATCACCTGCGTGGAATTGAACCTAACCAGGTAAGGGTTTATGACACGAATCGTTCTTGGAACATGGATGAAATAAGCATTGTATTAGCGATGGCGAAAGCTAATTTGGAATTGCGTCTTGGCGAACTCGCATCATGTTCCGATTCCTCGACGGCCACTCCTATTACACAACTAATGACGGCTAAGGCTGAGCGGACCTTTGACGGCTCTCACGCAGCGGAGTCTTTCACAACACTTTGTGAAATAGCTGATATTCCAGACATCGGGGAGGCGGTGTTGAAGGAACAAATTGCCCTTAAAGATTTATTGAGGTTGTCGACAACAAGAGACTCAGAACAGTTTCAGGATTGGTTCCATTCAAACTGTCGTGACAATCCGATAAGTACGGCAAAGGAATACGCTAAGCTTCTGAGAGATGCCTCGCGAATCCAGACACTTCCGGCTAAGATAATCAGGTTTGTTGTTACCAGTGGTGTCGGAATGATACCTATCGTAGGACCAGCGGTTGGGTTGGTAGCTGGGGCAGTTGACAGTTTTTTTATCGAACGCTTGTTGAGAGGTAGTTCTCCGAAATTCTTTATCGAAGATCTTCGTCAATATCGGACCGCGAACAAAGATTAGTTATTGGTTTCGGTATGAGGAGTGGCCAAACACGCAGAACCGGCGTGATCGCATCATTGAACGGCGCTTACTGAGTCGCTGGACTCCCAAACGAACTAAACGTGTATATTCAGTGATTCTAGAACGATAAGAGACGGTGACCGGTAGACCTCTAGTCAAATGAATACTGCCTCCGCAGTGCGAATTAGACGCCCGGCAAAAACCTAAGTGTTTGCCTTTTCCACAGTTGCAGCCACCGAGGAAAATCAAGGGTTTTTACGTTCTTTCCCATTCCTTATCATCGCGTATACGCCGTGTGCTGTTATTTTTGGCCACGTATTGGCCAGTTAAAATCCTAAAATGTTAGGAGTTGGTTGTTTGTGATCTGATCTCAGTTCGGCGTTGAATTTTCTTCATTCACCTTGCATTAAGCTTATTGATCAATGCCTCAAACTCACTCTTATATCTCTCATCCAAACGCAATGGTTCAAACTCTTTCTCGTAAATTTCAAAAAGATTCCCGCTTATTTGCTTATAGGTGTTTATCTTCTTTGGGTCTGCACAAATCTCCCTGAGGTAGTTCATACATTCCTCTAGCTGGCCTTTCAATAGATGAACAATGGCCAGGTTAAAATAGCCAACGTAGTGGTGTGGCTCTAAAACAATGGCGTTTCGGAAGTACTTAGCGGCCTCAGTTAGGTTCGCTTCCGATCCCGGTTCTTTTTCCAAGACTGGTTTTAGAAGAACATATCCAAGCATGATCTGCGCCATGTACCATAGGGGCGCTGCCTCTATTAGCTCTTTGGCTTCAGCCAGGGCATCCTCTGCTGAGCCGGTGTCGCTGAAATACTTTGCAACAGCTCGCATTAGAACTGGATTGTCAGGATATTTTCTTCTGAATCGCAACCATTGAGGCACTAGTTTGTTCCAGTTAACATCGCTCATTGCTGATTCAAGTTTGATAGTTACCTCACCTTTTTCTATATCTTCCGGCATGATTACCATGTAGGTTTCTAAATGTTCGACCGCAACCGCTGATACCGTATTCCTTTCGGCATCAGGGTTGACGTGTACGAACTGGGGAGATGATCCGATAAATCTGTCATTGAAAAAGATGTCAGCATTCTCCGGGACCACGGAAATCTTAAGTGGCTTGGATCTTTGTCGTAAGTATTCGAGTTCCTCTATCACGCTCTCACTCATTATCTTTAGTTCCGGGAAAAAGTCTGGCTGGCTTGTCTCATCCATTGCCATCGTATTCTTTATGCGCTCAATCAGCGCCGGCTTTAATTGGGGCAACTTACGATCGCTATATTTAAGGTAGCGAATGTTCTTTAGATCGAAGGGAACATCCTGCTCATCTTGTACAAGTATGACCACAGGCTTTTTAGCAGCGTGGGCCAATCCGAGTTCATAGAGGACATTGGGATTTCGGCCAGAAACATCCGCTATGATCATGCGTGCGTTAAAAATAGAGTTGGTGATGTCTTTTACGATTGCGTTTGTGCCCAGACTTTTTTCGTCAGCTCGCAATGGCTCCAACCCCGCCTCCTGAATAGCCGGTTTAAAAGCTAGTTCCCACTGATTATCAAAATCTTGAAAGGGCATTATGGCGAAACAATTATTGTTCTTCCTCGACATTGTGACGACCTCCGTCAGACCAGAAGTGATTTGAGTTGACCTTGAGTTCAGCCGGTTGAGGCTGAAGACTGGTATCCCAACACCATGATGAGATTCTCGACTTCATTATCCTGCAAGTTGGCGCTGATGGGACCGGTCATTTTCAACTGCCATAGCACCGGCGGATTCGTGGGCACGACCGCAATCGGCGAAACGTCCATCGGGCCGAGGTGTAGACCGCCATACTCGTTAACTTTTGGCAACGAGACAGTCCATGGGCCCGCTGCGGGGAGCGTCAACACGATATCGTACGGTCGTGCATCCTTGCACCGGGCCAAAAACCAGATCTTATTGATCGTCAGGGTCTGGTCCATGTCCTTGAACTGAAACAAACTGGGCGACATCTCAAACTCAAAGATGTTGGGTCCGGTGAGATTAGTCGGGTTGACAAAGCGATGCCACTGGCTGGGAAACTCGTGCCGCAGATCCAGCATTCGCAGCGAGGGAGTAGGGTTTCCATTCTGGCCGAAGTAGGTATGGAGATTTTCGATCGCTTTAGTCTTGAATGGACCAGCGTCTTCTCTCGCCGTGTATTTGACGTGCACGACAGCGTCCGAAATCGTTGTGTAGTCGAATTGGCGTAACTGCCGTCCAAAATCGCCTGCTGACGGGTCAGTGAATAACTCCAGCGACCACGCACTAATGACGCCGGCACCTTCGAAAGGTAAATAACGATCGTCGCGGAAGTTGAGCTCGAATAGTCCGCTGTCGTTTTGCGCGCTGCTCGCTGCTATGCCTTTAACCGGGATGTTGTTTTCGATGAAGCGCGTGTCATCCGCCGGCAGACCGCCATTAGAGTTATGGGCGTACCCGTTCGCGGTATTGGGGGTTATACGGGTGGCTATGCGGATCTCGCTATTTAACAAGCGCAGAGTGCAGGAGATTGTCGTGTACGGACCGGTGACGCAAGGCAGCGTGAGACTCACCGACTTGATGCGGCGGAAATAGTGTCCGGGATAGTCGAGGTCGAATAGTTCTTCCGGAAGTTCGAAGATGCATCTGCCTGTTTCTCGCAACATGATCAAGGCCAGCGGATCGAGCAGGGCCAACGAGACATGTTTGGTCAGTTCATATTCCCGGCGGCTCAAGTCAAGGTAGGCCGCTTCCATGCCTTTGAGGTCGCGGGAGAGCCGCTCGCCTGCAAGCAGCCCTTTCTTCAAGCTGTCCCAGTAACCGAACTGGATAAAGTTCGAGTCGGTCAGTCCCAGCTCAAAGCGGTAGGCGCGCTCGGCGCGCTTGGCGAGGTCGTAAGTCAACTGGTAGCTCTGGAAGTAGATTTCCGAGATCTGCGAGACCATCCAGTCATACAGTTCGCGATTGGTGAACTTGCCGCGCATGAATTCATCGACTTGCTTTGCGTTTTCGATCTGGAGGTCGTGGTTTTCCAGTTCGCGTTCGGCCATGGCCAATCGGATTTCGGCGGCGGCAATCTGCTTCTCGATCTGCTTTAGCTCCTTTGTCGCCAAATCGGCTTGATGCTTCCAATCCTCTATGCGGCGCTGGAAACTTCCCATCGTGCCGCTCAACGAGGCGGTCGTGTTGAGCATTGACGCGGCTACTCCCGCCGCGCCACCAAATGCCTGAACTGCGCTAGCGAGATTTTGGCCGCCAAAAGTGGTTCCAGACGAAGGTGGGATGGCGAGCTTTGTATTTGGGATTAGGTGCAGGATGGCGGCGGTGATTTCGGCTTCTAACTGTGCTGACATTGGCACCAGGCTTGCGGCTGAAAGCGCCAACTGCACAGCCTCAAAGGTATTGGTGAACTCTCTGCTGGAGTAATACTGATAGCGAGCGTTAACCGTATCCAGCGATTTTTCCAGCCCTTCGAGTGTTACCTTGGCTTCTTCAATCTGCTTTTCTTTGATCTGCGTTACCGAATTAAGAACATTGATCTCATGAGTTGAGTGTAACAATGACAACGCCTCGGCATCACGTTTTTCAAGCGCCGAGAGCAGCGCCGCACCCAATGACTTTAGTTCCCCGCAAAGCTCGGTAGCCTTCTGCGACATCACGTTGAAGCGATAGTGCGGCAGCGGAGCGTTGATGTCGCTCAGCACCGCTCCGATATCAAGCCCCACAGCAGTGGCTTTCACGAGCAAAGCCGGATCAATCGGCGGCTCGAACAACGGCAACTGCCGCACGACGCCTTCGATATTCATGCAATGTCGAATCTTGAAGAGCCTGTCGGCCACCATATCCCAATAACCGAGCAGCTTGTCGTTGCGCGGGATACAGAAATACAGGGTTGTCGGCAATGAAGAACGCGATATCTTTTCGGAATAGTTTGAAGTATCAATGTTCGATGAGACTGTAACGACGTGTTCAATCTGGACCAGCGCATTGGAAAACTCGTCGAGCTTCGCTTTGACTGAGTTGTATGTCTGCACTTCTGGCGCCACCGGCGATTTTATCTTCTCGGGCCGGGGGCCGAGAATTTCCGCCGCCAGTATGTAAAGCTGCGTCGCTTCATTAATGGACTCGATCGTGTCGCGGCGGAATAGCTGGTCGCCCCAGGCAATCAAGTTGTCCATGTATTTCATCACTACGGTCTTTTGATAAGCCGTATTCCGCATCCGCGCGATCAAGTGCGGATTGAATGGATGCTTGCGCCACTCACCAACCTGCTTTTCAAGCTCCGGGTCGCTCTTAGCCGGAGAATTCATCAGGTTTTGAATCTGCTCCTTTTGATAATCCTTGCCGGCTGTCTCGAAGAATGGCCGGGGCTTCCAAAACTTCTGCGGAACTGGATTAGGGGACGTATCGGTAGGGTCGAAGATGTAATGAAACCACTTCTGAGCCTCTTCGAATTGCTGATTCTGGCTCAGCCGATTGGCTATCAGCAGAGGTGCGTGGAAAAACAGCTCCCAGTTATAAGAGGAGTAAGCACCGCCGAATGAGAAATCGAGGTCTTCAATCGGATAAGGCTGCGCAACCACCCACGTCGGGATGTACGTATTTTGAAAGTCTTTCTTCAACGACTCGGAGGTCTCAGGGGGATCGAGAAGCAAGTACGGTTCGACGGGCAGGGGACGGCGGAACAGGCCGTCGACGCCATAGCGGTTAAGCTCACTTATGAACAGGCATAGGTAGGGATGGTAGAACGTATGAAATTCGTAGAATTTCAACTTGATGTCTAAATGAAAAGAACCTCCGAATCCGAAGCTCAGGTCGCTTTTGAACTCAAGAATCTTTGGGACTATGAAGAAAGTTCTCGGGTCATCCTGGAAAAAGAAGGGGCGTCGCGCCGTCATTTGATAGTCCTGATGGGCCATCACCAGTGTGAAAAAACTTAGGCTGTTCTTTAACGTCCACGTATTTTTGCGAACGTCTTGGAAATCCTCTTCCCACCCACGGTCCGAATTAGAGGGGAAATCACCTTCCAGAATCCATACACTCTTATCGCCAGGGCGTTCATCTTCATCGTATTTGAGTGCCATATTAAACTGCGAGGTTAACCAGGGCTCGACGATCGGGCTGTTTCCCTTCTCCTTGTAAAGCTCTGCCAGAGATCTCCCGAACGGCTCATCGTTACACCCCAGAAAACGGAACTCAAACCATGGCCATAGCAGCTGCTTTGGGTGCAGGTTACCCCTCCATTCAGGATGCGCGTAAACCCTTACTGACAATTCACCGCCGATGACAATTCCTTTAAATGCCAGATTCTGTTTGGCGTACGGGACGGCCTCAGTAGAAGATATATCGGGTGAGTCAACAAGCTCAGTCGACACCTTCTTTGCCGTCCATTTCTTATTTTTATACTCACTCCAAGCGATCTTAATTTCCCAACACTTGTGATTTGCATTGCCGATCTTCCTGGTCTTCTCTATAAATACAGGCCACAACAACCGCACCCTCCGATTCCACACCACCGGAATCAGATGATCTCCTTCGATGTCCAGATCGACCTTCTCCCATTCCGTCCAGTAGGCGGAGTCCACTCTGCGGCGATAGTAGTAGAGGTGAGGAGTACCTTTGGTGCGACCGAAAACGTGCAGAATATCTACCGACTTCTTGCCATCAACATCACTCTCTTCCTGATGGTAAATCCCGGAAATCTCCAGCCGCGAAACCGCGTCGAGCTTTTCCAGGTAGTTCAACAAGGCCGTCTCCGCAGTATCGGCGGTAACTTCGTTCTGCAATAGCTCGTTCTCGAGCTCCTTGAAGAATGACGATTTGTTGTCGCGAAGCTCCGGTTCGATCCAGTTCTCAGGATAGAGAAAGACTTTGCGATTGGCTTCCCACACTCGATAATTCTTCATCCATTTCCACTCACGCCATTCGGGCTGGACGTCGGTGTTGATAATAATCTCCGTCTCCAGATTCATCAGGCAGCGTTGCACAAACAACTGAACCGAGCTGATAGCCTGCTTGATGCGCGAAGTCATCTGGCACGGACTCATTTCGACATCAATCAGGAAGTGGGAGTAAAGGTCGTTGGTGTCTTTCCAGTCCCAGCTCCTGGAAGGATCGGGATGAGCAACCAGATCGGGATGAGCAACCAGATATGAAACCAACGAGGCTCGTTGCCTTTCTCGCAGTTTGTCGCGGAGCGGTTTGGCGATCTCCAGCCATTGCGCTTCGTCGCATTTGGCCCGAACTGCCAGCTTGATAATGCCTGCGTCGTCGGCGTTCAAATCGGCCTTAGCCAGGTCGCGGCATTGTTGCGCCGGTATGCCCATGCCCTCGCTCATTTCGAGAGCGGCTTGCAGCCTCGCCAGCGCGCGTTCATCCTGATATTCCTGTGGGAAGGCGACGTTGAGTCCATTTGCACCGGCTAGGTAGTCAAGCTGGCTCGCATTCCAACCGGTTCGGAAGCTCCATCTCTTCAACAACGCAGACTGTGTTGTGGCTGCCGCGCGCGACATTTCAAATATTTCGTTCAACGTATTTTCGCCGCCCGGCATCGAGTCGCGCAGCGCAAACAAATCGTTCAGTCGTTCCCACCGGTTGAATAACGCTGGCCCCTGCACCTTCTCTGTGCTGATGTTCATGTCGATAGCAACAACACCTCCGCCTGATGATGAACCGGAGACTGAACCTGCGGGCAATGAATTCGGATTGAGCCAGCCGGCGTCGGAGGAATAAGTGAACAGCCATTTCAATTGACCTTGCGTGACGCCGTACCTGTTGATGAGGACTGCGGTCTTGTGAAGCAGCGTCAAGGTTGCGAACTGCTCGGCAAACGCTCCAGAGGTCAAAGCTGAATCGCTGTTCGTGAAGGCATCGGACAAAAACACGGTCATCGCTGAATGTCCGAAACTAACCGGAGATCGGACGCAATCTCTCAACAATGACGCCGTCGTCTCGCCACTCAGTTTTAGATACTCACTCAAGCGTTGGATCAGCAGGTCTTCGTCGAGCGCACGACGCAGGTATTTGAGCAGCCCTCTAAGCGCCGTCTCCTTTGTCGGAACAACCCAACGCTTGCGACTGCTGTCGTTCGAATTCGGTTCCGGCTCCTGAGGGGTTTCGATTACAAACCTGGCGAGCGTATCCGAATAAACCTTGTCTTGCGTGACGGGATCGCGTGCCCAAGCGTGCTCGAGCAACGCCATCGCCTTCTCTGCGTCCGCACTTCCCAGGGCCAGCGTAAGTTTCTTTCGAAGCAAGTCGTCCAACATCGGCTGCTGGATCTGCTGGGGCGAATCCGGCACAGTGTTGTCGTTCGCGATTTTGCGCAGATCGACGCGCAGAGCGCTCAACACCAGCGCGACGTCCGATTCGGTTAATGCGATCTTTGAAGACGCGCTGGGCTCATGCCTTAGCAGATAATCCAAATCATCAAGGCTCCAGCCCCAGGCGCGAATCTTTCCGACAACTTCAATAAACCGCAAAGTCTCCGCCGTGTTTACTCCGCTGTTGTCGTCAACAAATGGATTTATTTTGGTCAGGCTTCTTATCCGTAGAAAATCCCGTATCGTAAGTTTCAAGGCGCGGGCGAGCGACACTGTTCGGTACATCCGCGACAAGTTGTCGAGCGTGAGATTCTTGTTGGCTGTTGCCACCTCATCGATTAACAGAATCAAATCGCCATCGCCGATCTGGAATGCGGCGCGCAACGTTGCTGGAATCTTTGCGTCCGCCCGAAGCGAATTCGCGTTACTCGTCTCGACTCGCGCAGCATTGAGCGTGAAGTAGTCAGTCTCGCCGGGTTGGAGTTTGATCACCGTCGGGTTCTGGAAGAGTGTTTCATAGAGTGATTTTATCCGTGCCCCTGTTTGGTCGGTGTACAAAGTCGTGTCCACCGGCGCATACCAACTCAACGCCGTCGTAATCGAAACTCCGAGTTCTTCGCGAAACTGGCGCACATGGGCCAACTGAGTCAGGAACGCCACGTTTTGTCTGACCGCCCGGTCCTTCAAATCATCCGTCGTGAAGATTGATGATTGGTCCATGCCTGGCGGGTTGAGCGCGATAAACGCCTGGTCCAGTTCGTGCATCGTCCATCCCAGCGCTCGCCACAGCCGGACGAAGCGCGGAATGCGGCCGATGTGATGAGCGTTTAGATTGGCAATTTCCTGTTTTTGGGTGTCACAAGTGCCTGGACTATTCGGATCGCTCGATACAATCGCCAGGGAGTTCTGAAAGTTGATCCATCTGCATTTGAGCAAGTCGATCATCTCCGAATAATTCAATCCGGATCTCTCCAGGAAAACTCGGACTTTGTTTAGCTCCGAACCGCTGAACTGCGAGTTGGGCGGATACCCCCATAAGTCAAGATCTGAAGTTGCGGATGGGCTGGTAATGATTTGACGCTCAACCGTCGTCAGTCCCAGATATTCTCCGACGATGGCGATTTCAGCCGGATCGTTCTGCGGCCGCCGCCGCTGAAATGTGCGCATTAATTCGTGACGCGGCACACCCAGGCGCTGCAAATAAATCCGCGCTTCCTCGTTCCACAAATTGAAGGGCAAGGTCCACGGATAGAATTGTTTGCTTAGCAGATCGTATGCGCCGGAATTTAGATATTGCGGGTTGGCACCGAGCTCTTCCATCGAGCCGGCGGTCTGGCGATCGACATCGGATACCGCGGTTGTTGGCGACACGGCGTTCTCGAGCACCTCGTTGACCAGATCGACGTAGGGCACGGGTGTGTTGGTGTTGTCGCAAGTCAGGGCGATATTGCCGATGTCCGGTCTGCGCGTGAACAAAACGGACGTCGCGGACTGGTTGTTCGACACGCGGTGATTCAGAAAGGACAGCGCGTCAACCAGATAAGCCGCCGGGCTATAGACCGAACGGCAATGCTCGCATTCGCAAAGATCGAGCGAGCCAAACAGCCCCTGCCAGTCAGGTATCTCTTTCAAATTTGCCGTCGAGGGCAGGACGTTGTGATCGAGTTTGTTGAATGCCGCGCCATAATTTGCGAGCAGATGCAATGACGTCGCCGATACCTGAGCCGCGCGTTGAAAAACCGTTCTGGCGCGACCGGCGTCCCCGATTGAACCGGCATATTTCGCGACGAAAGCCGATTCGCCCATCCGCGCGATCGAATGCGCCGAATCGATTCCGTCAGCCATCAATGGGCGCATTTCAGAATAACGCGGGGTGAGCCTGGACAACCGTTGCATACCACTGAGTTGGTCGGTCAGTGCGGACGGATTCGCTATCCGGGCATTCGACGCGCTCGCATGTATGGCCTGTTTGTCTATGCGAGAGGTTGCGAGATCGAAATTGGGGTTGGCGGCGAAGAAGGCTACAAGGTCTGAATTGCCGGACAGAGTGTCTTTCTTGAAACGGCTTGCAATGGCGGCGGTTGGGAATTGGTCCTCGACGAATCGAGCCAGGCTTGCTGCATAGTTTTCGATCTTCTCTTGATCGTTATTTCCCGGAGTGTCAGACGGAAAACCGACAATGCTTCTCCCGACTCGTGTTGTAATAATTTGCTTCCAATCATTCACATCGCGACTGGCCAAATCGCGCACGGTCTTGATGCTGTTGTTGCGTTTCATCCCCTGAATCTGCTGGACCATCGGGAGGAAGTTCCCAGTCAATGCTCCCACTTGAGCACTGAATTGCAGATCGTCAGCCACAGCCGCCAGGCTCTGATTCGCGCGCACACTCTTCCATAATTCTTCCGATGAGCCTTCGTGTTTGACTTGTAGTGTCAGGAACTCGGTTAGTTTGCTATCCGGAATACCGGAAGTTTTGAGTAGTTCGCCGGGTGATGCTTTGCCCGGCACGGTCGAGATCTCGAATGCCTGTTTCACAACCAACTGCTGCAACTGTTCGAGCGTTTGATCGATGGCCTGCCCGAAGGCGGACGGAATGATGTTTGCGCTGACTGCAGCTTCGAGTGCGTTGCGATGGATTTGTTTGTTCTGCGCCAGCAGCGCTGAGAGATCGGTCGACAGATTCTGGCGCGCAAAGCCGTAGAAGATCTCAGCCGCCAGTCCGGTTGTCTTTGCGACTTTCGCCGCCGCAGCGAAGTAAGAGATGTGCTGCAACTCGAGTCCGGTGGCGCCGGCAAGAAAAGCAATGTCTTCGTCAGTCAGCGTTGCAGCTTCGACGTTGGAAGCAGGGGGCACTCCTTCCAGCAGAGGTTTCAGTGCCGCCATTATTTGTTCGTATTCCGAAGGTCCGCGGAGTTCTGCGTTGCCAACGACGAGGTCAACGGTTTCGACCTCCTTCGCGTTGAAGACGATTGCAGAGCTAGCGATCGTCTCAGTGGTGGCAACTGCCTTTTCATCCTTGTAGACGCGCACTAAAAGATCGGCCGACTGCTTCTGTGCGCGCGCGAATTGAGATGGCGGATAGGAGATCTCATAACGCCCGGCGTTGTCTGTCACCGCGTGCCCCAGCAGTTGTTCGCTGCGCAGCTTACGGTCGTGAGCCTGCACGATGCCGCTCACTAAGGGCTTGCCGTCGACAAGCACTACCTGGCCTTTCACGAGATTGACCGGCTCGGCGTTCGGAGCGCTAACGGTGAAAATCCTGGTCGGTGGCTTTGGGAATTCTATATTGATGACGACTTCCGAATCCGGCTTGTCTCCGTCCCAAATGACCGATGCTTCGGTGCTGGCCGCTAGCTCAGCGCCGCGAAAGATTTTGAAGAAAAGTAATGGTTTCCGATCGAGAAAGAGTTTGCGAAAGCTGAGTTCTTCCAACTCAATTCGAAAAACACCTTGCGGGTCAGCGACCGCGCTGCCGATTACTTCCTTTACGCGAAGCTCTCTGTCCCAGGCCTCCACGAGCAAACCGGCGCCGCCGTTTTCCGTCGTGCGATCAGTGATGCGGCCGAGGATATTGAGGGTTTTGTCTTTCTTTTCTTTGTTTGCCATGAGGGATTCTCCGGTTTGTTTTGATGAGAAGCATTTTGCCAAGCCAGCGGCATTGTTATCTTGAGAAACCCAATTTCAAATTGAGATCTATTCCCAGGATGAAGGCTGCGCCGACACCTAAATCAATACCGTAGAATTCTTTTTTTGCTTTCTCGGCCTTTACTGAAAGCCCGGCACCAATGGGTTCCAGAACATCTATGCCAGAGCTCCGCTGAAAGGCCTTATTCAGTTTGTCGGTTTGTTTTTTTTGAATTGGCACGCCTATCAGAAACTCGTAATCCACGTAGCTACTGCTCTGGGGCCTTTCTGTATTGAAGGTATGTTTGACACCTGCACCGGCTCCCCAATCGCCGCTTATTGGCAGCTTAATTTCAACTTCTAATCTTTGTTCGACATCCGCTCCTCTGCCACCTTCATTTATATAGGTGCCTGTAACGCTGTCGTCATTGTCTTCATACACCTTGGCGTCAAACATCTTTACGAAGTCCAATTGACCTTCGAAGAGTTCAAAGCTGACAAGATCCGCTTCAATTGTAGCCAGCCCAACCTTGGCTTTCGCTTCGACACCGATATCGACTCTGCCGCCTACTTGAAAGACAAACTCACTATTCGACCAAAAGTCATCGGCAAAAGAACTAATTGTATTTAGCCCCATCTCAATTCTTGCGGCCTCTGTCTTAATGACAGTTTCAATCTCCGCCCAAAAAGAAGGGGCTTCGGCATATACGGTCACAGTCTCCAACATCCACAGGCCTTCTTGATAAACCAAGCCTTGATATGTATCACCCTCATGAGGATTGCTTACGGGTGTGTTTGTCTCCTTGGGCGCATTTTGGCGAACTGGGCCGATCTCCTGCCTATCCCACTCTTCTGTTTGCTTCCCGTTCCGGTCGGTCATCGCCATGGGATTATTTCGCGCGTAAACGTAAACGTTTATTCCATCATTAATCCCAAGAGGATCTACACTGCACCAGCGCCCAAGCCACGGAAGGTAATACCGTGCACAGTGATATTCGAATCCGCTCTCTTCGTCGCATTCTTGCCAGCAATACCGATAGCGTTTTCGTGTTTGGGTTTGACTGCGCACTGCCTGATACGACGTACCGCCGTAAGGGAAATATTCTTCATAGGAGATGAGTTTCGCTTTGTCGTCCAACTCCACGCTGGCTGAGCCGAGGTGGTTGCTGAACTGGTAGCGAATCAGAGTGTCCGGCAATGCACTTGAGAATCCACTGACATCCATAGTCTTTGTCTCGACCAGCGCGATCCGCTGCTTGTCGTCCGTGATGTGCAGCGTCTCACGCTCCAGCGTCACTGTGCTGCCGCTTGATCCATATTCCCGATAGATCTCGAAGCCGCCGAGATAGATGCGTTCGGCTTTGCGAGTAGGCGTTTGTCCTGCAGCGGCAGAGTTCTCCGTGACCTTCCGCACGCGTTGGCCGCTGGAGTCGTACACGTACCAGGTTGTCTCCGGAGTTCCATTGCTGACTATCTGACGGGAAGTTGCGTGAAGCTGGTCGCGATAGTCCCAATCCATTAGCGGCAGGTGCAGCATCTTGATCATGTTGCCGTGTGCATCGTGGTCGTATGCGTCAGTCAGCGAGCCGGAGGGATTGCTGGTTAACAACAGGCGATTGCTGCCAGCATCGTATTGATAATTGCGCGTCCAGCCTCCACTTAACGCGGTGTGGATCATCTTGAGGATATTGCCGACTTCATCGTACTGGTAACTCTCCGCGTAGTTGCCCATCGCTTGCCCGTCGCCAGGATGCGGCAGGTTTGTGCGGAAGCCGTCGTCGTTGTTGGGTTGTTGCGGTGCATTCAAGGCAGCGCCAGTCTGCCCGAGATGCTCGCGACCGGTGGCATTGATCAAGCGATAGATTGCGTCGTACTCATACTCGGCGGAGGCCGTCACAACCTGGTTGTTGAAGTAAACGGTTTGCTGCGCATGATCGCGGATGGAGGTGATATTGCCGACCGGATCGTACGTGTAGGAAAGGTCCTGAAGTTGTGCGGCGTCAGACGCACGCACCGTGCGCAGACGCGCCAGTCGAAACGCCTTTTCATCGTATTCGTAATCAGTCGTCGCGCCGTTTCCGTAATCGATCTGCAGGCGCTGGCCCTTCGCGTCATAACTTATTCCCGTCACGAACGAAGTCATTTGTATTGATCCCCGCAGGTTCACATCCACCCGCTCGAGCAGGTTGGCTTCGTTGTAGGTCGGGGCGATCTGGCTGTTGTCAGGCGTCGTAAGACGCGTGGGACGATTCAGCGCGTCGAATTCGGTGCCGGTCGTAAACGTTTCGCTTTCGAGCAGGGAATTGGGCGGCGTTGCGATCGCCTGAGTATCGCTCAGCGTTGCGACTGGCGCCCAATCAACCTGCTGCTTGTACTCGACGGCCAACTGCCGTGTGCCCTGGAGCAGGTTGCCTTTGAAGTCATACCGCTCATTTGTTACCAGGCCCGCGCCGTCATAATGCTGGAAAAGCTTACCGCGCAGGTTTAGAGCGTCAGCATTTGGGTGCGCCTCGCCGTAAACAGAGCGCTCAACCAGCACTTCCGGATCGGTCCCCGCGCTTACAAACAAATGACTCGGGCGTTGCAGTTCATCGTAGCTGGTCCTGACCGTGTGACTGCGACTGTCCCACCGGCGCACGGGATGGCCCATGGCGTTGTTGAGCATCCAACGCTCGCCGGCATCTACGCTCGATGAGTGAATTACCGTGCCCAGCATATCGAAATCCTGGACCATGATCTTGCGATGGCGCGCGTCCGTCACCGAGCGTGGATTGCCCTCAATGTCCAGTTCAACGCGCGTTTCAAACTTGCCGGCCGTGGCGTTGTCGACGACGGTGAGAAACGTGCGTCCCAGCGTGTCCAGGTGAACTACCGCCGGCGTTCCTGCGTGCAAGGTTGCTGCGTCGGCGGCCTTGCGCTCCGGATTGTTCAAGGGAAGATTTTGCCGATCCGCATACCACTGGCTTGCGAGTACCGTGTCGTTTTCGTCAAACGCGATCTGCCGCCACGGATCGAATTCGACTTTGCTGAAAGTCCCGTTCGGATTGTCTGTGCGGATTAACCGGCCAAGCGGATCGTAGCGAAGTATCGGCGTTACGCCCCATTCAACCAACTCCTGTTCGTCATTGAATGAGGGACTCGGATCAAAGAAGGGTTCGTACTTCTTAATCGGGTTGCCTTTGTTATCGAGAACCGTTCGACCGCTTCCCATCCAGCGAACAGCCGGCGCGGTGTCACTCCAGATGAGGTCGTCTAGAGAATCTCTAACCGGCGCACCCAAAGAATCTCGTTGCGGCGCCAGACCAGGTTCGGCCTGAACTTTCTTCAACACCTCTCGACTCGAGCCGTCGGAATACGAATACGATTCCTGCCAGCGCGGATTCAGCGAACCGTGCTGCTCGCGCGCGAACGTGTGCACGAAGTTGGGTTGACCGTTATTGATCCAGTTGAAGAGTTCGTATTCGAGCCTGGTGGTTGGATCGGCTAGCGTGTCGCCCTCGCCTGCTTTCATCTTTCCCATCATCGCGGTCGCAACTACCATCCCCAACTCATCGAAAGCGACTGCGGAGCGATTGTTGTTGGGATCGCTCGTTAATGCCGGTTGCAACACACGGTAATCGTTCTGAGCAGTGATTTGATTTCCCAGCGCATCGGTCGTTGCCGTTACCAACAGACTGTAGGTGTCGTAGCTGGTGCGAGTGATGTTGCCGAACGGATCCTTGAAAGCGATAGGCAGGTAAAAAGGATCGTGGTCTGAGTTTTGGTGTTGCGTTTCAAACAGTGTCTGTCCTGACGGAATCCACCAGACACCGTCGATCTGAACATAGTTCCCCTCGCCCGACAGCAGTGGGTCATCTATGCGAGTGCCGAAGACCTGCGCGATCAGTCCGGGCGTGAAAGCTTGTTTGTATTCTTCGAAAGGTAAAGCGCGCGACTCGAGCTGGCCCAGCGGCGCGGGACCCGAAAGGTCGTCTTTCGAAAACAACGAACGGACGCGTTCGATTAGCCGTTTCTGCGGTCCAGACGATGATGGCGCCGCTTCGTAAGGAACTTCAACCGCGTTGGAAATCGCATTGCTAATTTCGGCCAACGTGAAAACTTCAGACGTGGGCGTCACTCCAGTGAGTTCGCTAGTCAGTGTTTCAAATGCGACGCCGATGCGGCGCCAGTTGGGATCATTAGGCTGATCGTGTGGTTCGTTGATGAATCGAGATTCGGAAAAGGTGATCAACGTGGTGGATTGTTCCGGGTGAAGCGGCGTGCGCCGTGGATAAGCAACATTAGCCGACTTGAGCACGTTACCAAACTCGTCGACTTCCAGCGTCAGAGTATGTCCGACCCTGGGATCACTCACGTTGCGTTCGTAGTGATAATCGATGGTCTCGAGTGGGTGTGATAAAAACACAGCGTGGCGATTGTGTCCGCGCGGCTGGCATTGGTGGAGCGCGTAGTTGCGTTCAGAAACGGAGTAAGGATTCCGTTCATTCGAAGATCCGTCTTCCGCATAAATCTCCTGCCGCAGAATAGAGCCTCTGAGTGCCCGGCAAGCTTCGCGCTCATCCTCGGCTGTAGCCAGAGAGGATATAACCGTGTCGGGAAGAACAACCGCTTGCGGATCCGCGGCGAAGTATTCGCTCGCATATTGCGTCGATATCTTCTGTTGATCGATCCAGGCGCCGTTATGGAACCAGGTTTTGGTAATCACCGGAGGCAGGTGAAACTCTTCTCCTTCGATGCGCGGTTGCTGGGTGAACAATCCCTTGCCCGAGTACTTGCTGAAGCTTTCCGTATCACGTTGTTCGACGTAACCAAAGCCCCGAAACTCGCGCTCCTCGCCGTCAAAGTAACCGTGCCGGTAGCGATAGGAACTGACGAATTTGGTGCGAGAAATAAAATCGAATGTCTCCACTCTTTCAACTACGTGGACAGGAAACGGCAGCTTAGTGATCCACGGAGTTCCCGCTGCCCGGTCCTCGAGATAAAACTTAGTTGAGGCTGCGTATTGCACTCGTGTTTCCGCGCCGAGGTTGTTTCTTACTGATTGCAGCAGGTGTGGTTTCTGCCCGCCCATCAAATCGATGTAGCGCACCGGCCGGCTCCGGTCGGCGGGCAGTGACGACGACCAGACCAGGCAGGCAGTGCCATTACCGAGAAGGTCGACAGTCATCACTGAAGCGAGCTCGTCGACATGAGGAAAGCGGCTCAGCAAACGTGGTTCGCTCCAGCGGTTGCCGGACTGGTTGAAATAGACTCGCGCTCCTTCACGAGACAGGTAGATGATGTCGTTGGTTCCGGATCCATCTATATTGGCGACACGAATACGCGCGTTCTCAAATTGATCGGGATTATCAAATCGGGGCGCGTCATCCATGGTGACTTTGGCGCCGAATCGACCGTAGCCAAGGTTGGGCCAGTAGCAGACTTCGCCGTTGCGAATGCGCACGAGGGCGGTCAAACCATCGCCACACATGTCAGCTAGGTAAATGGATTGTGTACCATCGGCAAAAACCAAACGCGGGCCTCGCTCCTCATCAAGAGGTTTGCGGACATGTCTCGCGCGATCAAAGCCTTCATCCGCCAGTGAGGGATACCAGGTGAAGACGTCATCTTCCGTAATGAGCACATCGGCGTGTCCGTCGCCGGTGAGATCGGCAAAGCGCAGGTTCGGATCGTTCCAGCGAATGTTTGGCAGCGAACGAAACGTGCGGAAAGAGGTCCAGTCTTCGTCCTGCGTGCGCTCATAAAAACCGGGGCTCGGTCCGGCAAAGCTCACCACATCCAGTTGACCGTTCCCCGCCAGATCGATCAGTTGTTGGACGTCGCTGCCCGGATTTGCGAGCGACGGCTTGAGCGCAACTACTTCAAGTGGACCGAAATGACCATCACCCAGGTTTGGTTTATAGAACCAGGCATCCGCCTGGTCCGTTAATATCCCCGAGATGCCTTCGCCTTCCAGGTCCACCCATTGATAGGTTGAGCCGTCAAGTCCCTCGGGCAGGTTTTCAACGCCGCCCTCATCCAGTTCGCGTACGTCTTCTTGAATGATTGCTTTGCTATAAGCGAACTCAACTGGGGGGAGAGACTTTTTGGAATAGGTTACGTATTGAACGCCATCGCGTTCCACCACGGCTTGAGTGTCGTCTCGCGCGTATCCGGATTGCGTGATCGACCGAACGAAGGAACCAAACCGCGAGCTGCCCTCATGTGCGAGTTGTTCTTCGATGCCGCGAGGTGTCGAATAATCGAAGTCGGAGTATTCAAATTCGGTGGAGCGCACGAGATAAGGTTCCGCCGCCAGCTCATCAAAGTGGTGAAACATCAACACTCGGCGGCAACGCCGGTAGGTGCGAACTTCAAAACCGGCCCGGTAGGATGAGAAAGGGTCTGGACGAACGGCCCAGGGAATCGCCAAAGCTGATGATGCGAGTGCAAACTCGGATCCATTTAGGAGTGCCTTGGGAGACACTTCATCGTAGTGGCCCTCCTCGTAATCGAAGACCACTTCAAACATCCACTGCCTCTGCGAAGGATCCGGTTCCACCAACTGAGAGATGCGGTTGCCATACTTAATTCGTTTTAAGTAACGATTGGCCTGACGCGATCGGTTGCGCTCGTTGGCCTGGGTTTGATCGACGTTTTGATCGTTTTCCGCAGCGTACTCGTAGACGATCACATTGCCCTTGTCGTCATAGCTTTGGCACATTAGCCAGCTGAATTCGCGCTTTGGCTGATTCGCGTCAGCCGGGGCGAAAATTCGCGAAGTATCATCTTTACCGTAAAGGGTAGTGACATTATCACGTGTGATTGAGCACCAATGAGTCTCACCCGTTTGCAGGTTCGTCCAACGCTCTACACGCGCAAATAATCCTTCAATGCGAGGCCGGTAACGCTGTACGCGGTAAGTTTCGCCGTCCAGCAAGCGCGTAGGAAGCGCTTCACGCTGCCAGTCACCGTTTGCTTCGACCAACACCGGCACGAGATCTTCAGCGCCGGAAAGGATGAAGACGTCCGACTCTTCACGGTCCCAGTATCGCGGTAATCCTTTATCTGTCTTGCGAGTGATCGTGGGGAGCGAAAGACTCCAACCAAAACCGAAAGGGCCGTTGCCCGAGCCGGAATCGTAGGAGAGACTAAGCTGTGGACCAAAACCGGAGCGGCCGGAGCTAGTGGGCAACGGAACTGTCAGAGCGGCAGTGCCCGTTACCGGATTGGCTGCAAACTTCTCCCCAATTCCTCGGATCGCGCCACCGCCCCTGGGAAGCGAGATCGCGGGAGCGTTATTTCCACGCGAGTTGTCGGGGCTCGTGTCCGTTTGTGCACCACGCACTGTTGATCTCTGATTGTTCGAAGTCGAAGGATTCTGGTTATTGCTATCTTTGAACTCCAGTTGTGACCTCAACACGGAGTAGTTTTCGGTGAGTCGTGTTTAGGAGTGGCCAGTAAGAGCTGGGCTCTTGCCGGAAAAGTCCTCTTGCGTTCGTGCCTATGAATAACGACCGGTGTGTTCGTACAGCGAAATTCAACTGCCGATAACTAAGTTGGACTTAGCTGGATTCGGTGAGTGTGCGAGGAAAGGCAAGCTCAGAGTAATACAGCCACGGCTTGAATAGGCGAGCACACAATAGTCGCGGCGCTCTTGCCTGTCAATAGCTGATGTTGGTGTGAACCAGGTTGAAATGTCACCCAAATCCGCACAGTCGATAAGCCATGCTTTTGAGAATCGTGAAAGCGATTGCCGACTCACTTCTGCCGGGGGCGAGGCAAGAGCATACGAGCAAATGGATCGCGGGGCTAGAAGGAGTGATGCAACAGTCCGTTGCCCGCTGAGGATTTGCGTCTTTAACACTTGCTTTGAGGATCGAGGTGAACGACCAGCCCTCCGCATTACACACAAAACATTTAAGTTATTACGAATCACTCAGTTGCAAGCCAATGGTGTTTTGCTCTCTTACCATTCGTTCCCATTTTCTACGGTTTATTACTAGCGAGTGCTGTCTTTTCTGGCCAGATATTGGCCACTTAGAAAAATCGGGTCTTCACGTGAAGTGATTCTAAGTGCTTGAAGATATGAGGGTTATTGGTGGAGCAGAGGGGGAATCGAACCCCCGACCTCAGCATTGCGAATTAGACGCCAGGCAAATACGTAAGTGCTTGCCTTTTCTACAGTTGCAGCCACCGAAGAAAAATCGAGGTTTTTACGTTCTTTCCCATTCCTTACCATCGCGTATACGCCGTGTGCTGTTATTTTGGGCCACGTATTGGCCAGTTGGAATCCTAAAATGTTAGGAGTCAGGTGTCGACCTGGTTTCGCTTCAGATGTCAGCCACCCAGTTAATTTTTGAACCTGGCGAAAGCACTCAACACGGTGCCTTCGCGTGCGTTTTTGCTTCACCTTAATCTTGTTCTCGCAGAGTCTGGAGATATGTCTTGCCATATGGATAGAAGAGTTCCTTGCGTCCTTCGGCCCATGCAGCTTTGAGTTCCGGCTTTGTGATATTCCAATCCGGCCTGCATTTCATAAGAACGGACCGGAGGTCCTGGCGAAGTTCTTCCAAAGTAGGCCGTCCGAAGAACCAGTAGCCCGGGTAAACCTTGTACACAATAAGACCAGGCTCGAGGACGATGGTGTGAGGGATCATAGGATTGTGTAGCGGATCGGTGTATTCGGCGATGTCGAGATCTTTTTGGACAGTGCGCCCGTCATCCGAGAGGAAAGGCCAGTGGGCATCGACGCCTTTGCGATATTCATTCGTCTCGGTGATGTTGTCAGTGCTAATCGTCACCAGCCGGCAATAGCCAACCTCGAGTTCACGATGAAGTTGAGCCAGGCCCTCATGCTGCCGGCGATCCTTGGGGCAAAACCCTGCGCGACTGAGGACGAGAATCATCGGATCGGGTCCTTGCAGTTCAGAGAGCTTGCAGCGTTTCGTAGTTTGATCGGGAAGCTCGTAGTCGGGAAAGATAACTCCTGGAACAATGTCAGATCGCATATGGAGTCACCTTTTTGTTGTATGAACCATGTTGTTTCCTCTGCTCGTCCCGCCTACAACTCTATTTGCGTCACCAATCATGATAACAGCGAATCAGGGCGTTGCACTCGTTGCCAAATCGACTCGCTGTTTCATCGACACCGCGACGCACCAGAATGATAAGGGTGTCGCAGTAGCCAATGGGAACTCTACCATTCAGCTTCATTGATAAGGAACCTAAAACCGAAAGATGGCATCCATTGCGAACATCGTCTGGCTCTTCTTCGTGCCGTTGTCAAATGGCGTAACACCTCCTGCCAGTGAACGCTCATGTCGAAATTCAGGACGAATCGAAATCGGTTCCGAGAAGCCATGAGTCAAGTAGAACTTATTCCCTATTGGTGTGCGCGTTCATTAACGCATTGGCTAGCGACGCAATCAAAACCATCAGCCGATTAGGCCTTGGTCAAATTTCGCCTCACGAATTCAATACGTCAACGCCGCCTTGCGTTCCTTGCATTCTGTGACCCATCTCTTGACGACGATGACCATTTCCCGAGCGCTTTTGTTCGGGCGTTTGTTTTATCTCGGGCTCTTCCTTCTTTGCTTCGTTTCTTTGGCCGCACTTAACGATCTTGATTGTTGATCTCAATTTTGCGTACCTCGATCTGTTCAGACAATTTCTCCCTGAACAAATGCAAAATAGCGGAAGCTCTCTTCATGGTCTTGCGTGTCATTGCTATCCGTACAGAGTTTTTGCTTGTTATCGGATTAAGGCATCACACGAAGGAATTGAGGATTGGCACAGCGCATGAGATTATACGGAGCACACGATGCTTCCTCCTATATTCTCGGCCAGCTCGTATCCGGCGGGCGACTTCACGTTTGAACACTATCGCCAACCCGCGTTTGCGTTATTGCCTCAAGCCTTCCTTATGTGTTCCATCTTAATCAAGCTTGATGGCTC
>Ga0111539_10002082_pt1 | contig 26730 bp, 26 predicted proteins | sample RhiMethybrSRZTD1_FD_79667 | JGI IMG/M metagenome (GOLD analysis project Ga0111539, IMG submission 79667) | Populus rhizosphere microbial communities from Tennessee, USA - Rhizosphere MetaG P. TD hybrid SRZTD1 (version 2) (version 2) | ecosystem: Host-associated > Plants > Roots > Rhizosphere >...
GGATTTGCGCACGTGGTCGTCCAGAGCGACGCCTCCAGCTTCGACCGGCTGCTCGGGGGGACGGCGGCGACCGCCCTGAGCGGCGGTGCGCAGCTGCTGACCGCGTCGCGCTGCCGCATCGTCATCCTGGCCGCCAACGTGGTGCCCCAGGCGCGCTGGCTCCGGGCGCTGCGTGAGTCGGAGATCGAGACCGAGCGGCTCTACGCCGACGCCGGGGCCACTGCGGTCATCGACACCGACGAGCCGGCGGCGGTGCTCGCCGCGGCCGCGTCCAGCCGGAGCATCGGCCACCTGGTCGAGACGCTGCGCCCGCGGTTCGACTGGGCCGACCTCAAGGCCGACGACGCCGGCCGCTTCCCGCTCGCAGCCGCATCGGACACGGGTGAGGCCGAGTCGTGGCTCTTGCGCAGCCTCATCAAGCAGCGCGAAGGGTTCATGTCCCGCCACTTCGAGCGGAAGATCTCGCTGGCGTTCACGCGGCGGCTGGCCGTCACTCGCATCACGCCCGACGTCATGACGCTGGTCAGCCTGGCGATCGGCCTCGCCGGCGCGCCGTTCTTCCTGTCGGCGTCGCCGGCCTATCAGCTGACCGGCGCGCTCCTGTTCCTGCTGCACTCGATCCTCGACGGTTGCGACGGCGAGCTCGCCCGGCTCAAGTTCATGGAGTCGCCGCACGGCGCGATTCTCGACTTCTGGGGCGACAACGTGGTGCACGTCGCCGTGTTCGCGTGCATGTCCGTCGGCCTGAGCTTCGCCCAGGAGGCGACGTGGCCTCTGGCGCTCGGCGCCATCACGGTCGCCTCGGTGCTCGCCGCCGCGGCACGCGAGTCGAGCCACATCATGCAGGACACCGTGGGCGCCGGCTGGAAGGCCCGGCTCGCCGAGGCGTTCTCGAGCCGCGACTTCATCTATCTGATCGTCGCCATGTCGGCCATCGGCAAGGCCCACTGGTTCCTGATCTTCGCGTCCGTCGGTACGCCGATCTTCTTCCTCCTGCTCCTGTCGATCGGCGCGCGACGCCGCGCCTGAGGCCACGTGGCCGGATTCGTCGACGTGCTGCTCCGAGGGCTCGCCCTGTGCGGTCAATCGATCGCCGTCGGCGGAGTGTGCTTCGCCCTCCTGTTGCTGCGCGCGGCGTCGAGCGAGGACGCGGCGGCGCGCCGGCGGCTGGTGAGAAGCCTCATGCTGACGGCGGCGGGCGCCCTCGTCGTCGCGGGTGCCCAGGCCCTCTCGCAGACCGTCCAGCTCTCGGTCCTCGGTGACGCGCGCGCGGGGTGGCCCTTCGCCGAGGTCGCGGCCACGAGCTACTTCCGCGCGAGCCTGGCGCGCATCGTCGCGTGCGCCGGCATCATCGCCGGGTGCGTGGCGCTGGCGAAGCGGCCGGAACGCACGGGCTGGTGGGCCGCGCTCGCCGCGTTCACGCTCCTTCTCGGAACCGCCAGCGCGTGGACGAGCCACGCGGCCGGTCGCCTCGGGCCCCGCGCCTTTCTCCTGGTCCTCGACGCGCTCCATCAGCTCGCGGCGGGCGTCTGGATCGGCGGGCTCCTTCATCTCATCGTCAGCGGGGCGGCCCGCGGTGCCGGCGCGCCGGCGAAGATCCTCAAGGGATTTTCGACGATGGCGAGCGTTGCCGTTGCGGTGCTGGTCCTCGCGGGCATCGGGCTCAGCTTCGCCTACGTGGACGGCCCGCGCGCGCTGCTCGGCACCTCGTACGGCGTCATGGTGCTGGCGAAGGTGGCGGTCCTGGTCGGTCTTCTCGTCCTGGGCGCGGCGAATTTCCTGGCGGTCCGGCGAGCCACCGAGAGCTCCGATAGCGTCGGAGCGAGGCTTCGTCGATTCGTCGAGGTCGAGCTGGGGCTCGGGCTAACCGTGCTGTTCGTGGCCGCCTCGCTGACGTCGCTGCCGCCCGCGCGCGACGTCGTGGCCGAGCGCGCGCCGCTCGCCGAGGTAGCGGTGCGGTTCACGCCCCGCCTCCCCGCGCTCACGTCGCCGCGAATCGCCGAGATGCCCGTCGACGACCGCAATGCGCCGCGCACAGACGCCGATCGAGCCTGGTCGGAGTTCAACCATCACATCGCTGGGCTCTTCGTGCTCGCCATGGGTGTCCTGTCCGTCCTGAACGCCACCGGCCGCGCGCCCTGGGCGCGTCACTGGCCGCTCGCGTTCCTGGGCCTGGCCGGCTTCCTGATGATCCGAATCGACCCCGGAGCATGGCCGCTCGGCCCGCTCGGCTTCTGGGAGAGCTTTCAGTATCCCGAGGTGCTCCAGCACCGGCTGTTCGTCCTGCTGATCGTGGCGTTCGGCCTCTTCGAGTGGTCGGTGCGCACGGGCCGGCTGCGCGCCCCGCGGGCCGCGCTGGTCTTCCCGCTCCTTTGCGCGGTCGGCGGCGGGCTCCTCCTGACGCATTCGCACGCCGGGCTCAACCTGAAAGAGGAATTCCTGATCGAGGTGACCCACGTTCCCCTCGGCATCCTGGCGATGGTCGCCGGCTGGGGCCGATGGCTCGAGCTCCGGCTGCCGGATCCGGCGGGCCGGGCTCCGAGTCGCATCTGGCCGCTGGCGTTCACGCTCGTGGGAGTGGTGCTCGTGTTCTACCGGGAAAGCTAAGCTGGCCTACCTGCGCGGTGCGCTCCTCCTGCTCGGCGCGGCGCTGCTCGCCGTGCTCGTCGCTCAGAACGACCCGGCGGCCATCGCCGGCTCGATCGCCGACCTGTCCTGGCGACTGGCCGTCATCCTGTGCTTCCCGGTCGTGCTCGTCGCGGTGTTCGACACGGTCGGCTGGCGCTTCGCGTTCCTACGGGAGGTCCCGTTCCGGGTTCTGTTCGCGTCGCGTCTGGCCGGCGAGGCCTTCAACCTGACGACGCCCGCCGCCCTCAGCGGCGAGGCGGTCAAGGCCTGGCTCCTGCGGGGTCACGCGCCGCTCGACGCGAGCCTGGCCTCGGTCATCGTCGCGAAGACCACGATCACGATCGCCCAGGGGATCTTCCTGCTGGTCGGCGTCGTGGTGGCGTGGAGCACGATCCTCCAGGGATCGCTTCTCCTCTACGGCATGCTGTGGCTCCTCGGCCTGGAGGCGATCGCGCTCGCCCTGTTCGTGCTCGTCCAGACCCGCGGAATGCTCGGCTGGATGGGCCGGCTGCTCGATCGGCTGGGACTCGGCGCCATCCGCGGCCGCTCGACGCTCGGCCGGGTCGACGACGCGCTCGGCCAGTTCTACCGGACGGCACCCGGCCGGCTCGCGCTCTCGATCGCCTTCCACTTCGGGGCCTGGTTCCTCGGCTCCGTGGAGACCTGGCTCATCCTGAAATTCCTCGGCGCCGAAGTCTCGTTCACCACCGCGATCGTGATCGAGGCGTTCGGCACGGCCATCAAGGTCGCGACCTTCCTGATCCCGGCGAGCCTGGGCGTACTCGAGGGCGGCTTCGTGGCCACCTTCGTGGCCCTGGGGCTCCCGGGCCCCACGGCCATCTCCTTCAGCCTGGTCCGGCGCGTCCGCGAGGTGGTCTGGATCGCCATTGGCCTCGTCGTGTTCGCGGTGATGCGGCCCCGTCAGCCAATCGGGGGTCTCGGGGGGAGCGGTAGCTGACCGTCTGTAAAGAACCCCACTGAAGTCATGGTAGCGGGCGTAGGTTCGCTAAACGTCACTGGATCACGTGATCCGCCCGCAGCAGCAGCGATTGGGGAATCGTGAGTCCGAGAGCCTTCGCGGTCTTGAGGTTGATCACGAATTCGAACTTGGAAGCCTGCTCGACTGGCAGATCGGCGGGATGCGCTCCCCGGAGAATCTTGTCGACGTAGGTCGCTGCGCGACGGAACAAATCGGCAAAGTTCGCCCCGTAGGCCATGAGGCCACCGGCCTCGACAATCTCTCGCAGCCCGTACATTACGGGTAACCGCTGCTCGGCGGCGAGCCGAACCAGGTGGCTCGCTTCGCGCACGAACAGTGGATCAGCCAGCACGATCACGGCTCCCGGACGACGCCTGGCCATCCTGGCGAAGGCTTCCGGTAGTTCCGCGCTCGTCTTCGCCTCCTGCACGTCACTCTGGAGCTTCAGCGCTCGCGCAACCTCGGCGATCTCCTGGGTACGCGGCGAGTGCGAAGCGTTGGTTGGATTCGCGAGGACCGCGAGCCGCGTGAGCCCCGGCACAGCCTCTCTCAACAGCTCGACCTGTTTGCCAGCCAGTTCCGTCCCAACGAAGCTTAGCCCGGTGATGTTCCCTCCCGGACGCGCCAGGCTGCTCACCAGGCCCGTGGCGACGGGGTCGGAGGGCACCGTCATGACGACGGGCACCGTGGTCGTGGCCTGCTTCGTGGCGAGCGCTGTGAGCGTACTCGAAACGACGATGACGTCGACTCTCGCTCGCACCAGCTCCTGGGCCACCGCGAACGCGGCGTCTTTTCGAGGGTCGGCGTATCGGCGCTCGATGACGATATTCTCGCCCTCGACCCATCCGCGCTCACGCAAGCCGGCGACGAACGCCTGCCACCACGAGTCCGTCAGCGGCGCGCTTGGAGCACTCGAGATGTACCCGATCCGCCGAGTCGCCCCGGTCTGCTGTGCCTCGGTGGCGAGCGGCACAGCCAGCGTTCCAAGCGCCAGCCTGCAGAGGAACGTGCGCCGGTTCACGATCACTCGCATGGGCTGGCGGGGAGTCTAGCCGAACGCCATGCCACGGACCAGCGTTCCGGCTGGGACCTCCTAGGGTGTTCCCTGACAAGGGAACGGCCCCCGACCGTCAGGGCCGGCGGTTCACAGACGGTTACGTGGGGAGCGGCGCCGGGTCCGCCGGGGTCAGTTAAACAGGCCGGCGCGCGGTCTCCATTGTTAGAATTAGCCCGCCAATGAGCGCTCGAGTCTTCGCCGGCGCCGTCTTCGTTGTCCTGCTCTCGGCGACAAGCTGGGCCGGCACGAATCTGCCCACGGTGACCCACGACGGCCGGTCGTACGTCGAGCTCAGCCGCGTGGCCGCCTCGCTCCACACGAAGCTCGACGCGACGCCCGCGAGCACACGCGCGCACCTGCGCACCCGCGACAAGACGGTCACGTTCACACGGAACTGGTCCCAGGTGCTGGTCAACGGCAAGCCCGTCGTGCTCGATGCGCCCGTCCGGGTGAAGCAGGGGGTGTGGCTCGTGCCCCAATCCTTCATGGGCCGGGTCGTGCCCACGCTCGTGGCCGGCGCGCCGGCGGGCGCGGCGACCGTGCGCACGGCCGCCGCCCCGGCCGATGTCACCCTGGAAGATCTTAGAGTGCGCTCGTACCCCTCGTTCACCCGCATCGTCGTGGAGACGTCTGCGTCTGTTTCCCACCGCATCGAGTCGAGCGGGCCCAAGGAAGCGCGCGTGAGGCTGCTCGGCCTCGGAAGCGGCGCCCAGGTCGAGGAGATCCACGACGGGTTGATCGGGGTGGTCCGGCTCGAGCGCGCCGGGGCCGACGGGCTTCTTCGCGTGGTCTTCGAGGGCGCGGCCGGGACCATCAGGCCCACGACGCTGGCCGATCCGCCGCGGCTCGTCCTCGACGTTGGCCGGCCCAACGAGCCCACGCCCAAAGAGTCCCGAGAGCAGATGGGGCCGCTCAAGCTGATCGTCCTCGACGCGGGGCACGGCGGGCACGACTCGGGCGCCACCGGGCCCACCGGGCTCATGGAAAAGGACCTCGTCCTCGACGTCACGCGGCGCGTGGCCAAACTGGTCGCGGAGCAAATGGGCCTGAAGGTGCGGCTGACGCGAGACAACGACTACTTCGTGACGCTTCGCGACCGCACGAGCATCGCCAACCGCGAGCGAGCCGACCTGTTCGTGTCGATCCACGCCAACGCGCATCGCGAGACCGCCACGGACGGGGTCGAGACGTATTTCCTGTCCTCGGAGGCGACCGACGGCGCCGCTCGCCAGGTGGCCGCGCTCGAGAACGGCGTCGTTCAGCTCGAGCAGCCGCCGGGCCGCGGGAGCGGTCAGGTGGACATCGTGAAGGCGATCCTCTGGGATCTCGCTCAGTCGGAGTTCCAGGCGGAATCCTCGCGCCTGGCCGAGGTCGTCCACGACTCGATGACGCAGTCCTTGCGCATCTCCAACCGCGGCGTGAAGCAGGCGGGGTTCTATGTCCTCGGCGGCGCGGCGATGCCGGCGATCCTGCTCGAGATCGGCTTCGTCACCAATCCCAAGGAGGAGCGGCGCCTCAAGGACACGAAGTACCGCGACGAGATCGCGCGCGCGATCCTCGCGGGGCTCGTGGAATACAAGCGGGTCTGGGACCAGCGGGCGCGCGCGTCGAACGAGCCCGCGCCAGTGACGCGGGTGCGCTAGCGATGCCCCGGCCCGACGGACGCGCCCCCGATCAGCTCCGGCCCATCACCGTCACGCGGGATTTTCTCCTGCACCCCGAGGGCTCGGTGCTCGTGGAGTTCGGCGCGACGAAGGTCATCTGCACGGCGTCGGTCGAGGACAAGGTGCCGCCGTTCCTGAAGGGACAGGGGCAGGGGTGGGTCACCGCCGAGTACGCGATGCTCCCGCGCTCGACCAACACCCGGACGCAGCGGGAGAACCGCGGGCCGAGCGGCCGGTCTCAGGAGATTCAGCGGCTCGTCGGCCGGGCGCTCCGCGCCGTCATCGACCGGGGCAAGCTCGGCGAGCGCACAGTGTGGGTGGACTGCGACGTCATCCAGGCCGACGGCGGCACGCGCACCGCCGCCATCACCGGCGGCTTCATCGCGGTCGCCGACGCCATCAGCCGCATTCCCGGCCTGCAGGCCTCGGCTGCGATCCGGGACCGTGTGGCCGCCATCAGCGTCGGCGTCGTCCAGGGCCAGGCGCTGCTCGACCTGAACTACGCCGAGGACTCCACCGCCGAGGTCGACATGAACATCGTCATGACCGGCTCCGGCGAGTTTGTGGAAGTGCAGGGAACCGCCGAGCAGGTGCCGTTCAGCCGCGCCCGGCTGGACGCACTCCTGGCCGTCGCGGAGACAGGCATTCGCCGTCTCGTCGGCCTCCAGCGGCGCGCCCTCGAAGCGCGTGCCGAGCGTACCTTCAAGCTCTAGCCCCGTCCTCGTCCTCGCGACGCTCAATCCCCACAAGGGGCGCGAGCTCGTGGCGCTGCTCGGCGCCGTGCCCTTCCAGATCAAGCTGCTCTCGGAGTTCCCCGACGCCCGGCTTCCCGAGGAGACGGGCCAGACCTACGCGGAAAACGCCCTGGTGAAGGCCCGCACGGCGGCTCGTCTCACCGGCGCGTTGGCGCTCGGCGACGACTCGGGGCTGGAGGTGGACGCGCTCGGCGGAGCGCCCGGGCTCCACACGGCGCGCTTCGGCGGCCCGGGGCTCACCGACCGCGCGCGGTGGGAGCTCCTGCTCGAACGCCTCCGCGACGTGCCGCCGGCCCGGCGGACGGCGCGCTTCCGCTGCGTGATCGCGCTGGCGGGCCCGGCTCGCGGCGAGCAGGTGGTGGTCGATGGCGTCGTCGAGGGCGTGATCGCGGCGGCGCCGCGCGGCAGCGGCGGCTTCGGCTACGACCCCGTGTTCTTCTATCCGCCGCTCGGCCGCACGTTCGGCGAGATCTCCGACGAGGACAAGCAGCGCGTGAGCCACCGCGGAAAGGCGCTCGCGGCGGCCCGGCGACTGCTCAGCGAGTGATATAGTCGGTCGGAGCGATTCGACGCGACGACGCCGGCGGGGTGTGGCGCAGCCTGGTAGCGCACCTGCTTTGGGAGCAGGGGGCCGGAGGTTCAAATCCTCTCACCCCGACCATCAAAATTGTCGACTCTCCCCGCCAAGCGCGCGCTGATGCGTGCTAGAGTGGGCGCGATGCCCAAGGCCGTGGTCGTGATCGTGACTACGCTGACCGTTTTCCTCAGCGTGGCGGCCTGGGCTTACACCTGCCCCGTCGTGATCAAGCAGGCCGAGGACCTCATCAAGAAAGCGGAAGCGGGCAAGGTGACGCCCGAGACCCGCCAGTTGATCGACGAAGCCAAGAAGCTCGTGGCCGAGGCGCGAGCCCATCACGAGAGCGCCAAGATCAAGCGTGACCACGGCGACGCGGTCCGCAAAGCCCGGACCGCCGTCGCGTTCGCGGAAGAGGCCATCATCCTCCAGAGTCCATAGCTCGGCAGGCGGTGCGACGTCGACGCCAGCGATTCGCCGGCAGCGTCGTCTTCATCACGGGTGCCTCCTCCGGCATCGGCGCCGCCCTCTCCCTCGAGTTCGCCCGTGAGGGCGCCGACGTGGTGCTGGCCGCACGCCGCCGGGACCGGCTGGAGTCGGTGGCGGCCGGGATCGGCGCCATTGGCCGCCGGGCGGTGGTGGCCCCGTGCGACGTCACCCGGGAAGGCGACCTCGAGCGGGCCGCAGCCGCCGGCCGGGCCGCCTTCGGCAAGCTCGACGTCGTGGTCGCCAACGCCGGGTTCGGGGTTACCGGCATCCTGGAGCGCCTCTCCCTCGACGATTACCGCCGCCAGCTCGAGACGAACGTCTTCGGCGTGCTCCGCACGGTCTACGCGACGCTCGACGACCTCAAGAAGAGCCGGGGCCGGCTGGTGGTGATCGGTAGCGTCAGCGGCTATATCGCGCTCGCCGGCTCCTCGCCCTACTCGATGAGCAAGTTCGCGGTACGCGCTCTGGCCGATTCGCTCGGCCACGAACTGGCCGAGCACGGCGTCTCCGTGACCTTGATCAGCCCTGGCTTCGTCGAGTCGGAGATCCGGCAGGTCGATAACCGGGGAATCTTGAGAACGGAGAAGCTGGCGCCGCGGATTCCCGCGCCGATGGTCATGGCGACGCCGACCGCGGCCCGAAAGATCGTCGGCGCGGTCGCGCGGCGGCGCCGAGAGGTGGTCATCACCGCCCTCGGAAAGGTCTCCGTGTTTCTCCACCGGCACGCGCCGAGGCTGCTCGCGCAAATAATTCGACGTTTCGCTATTAAAGGACGACGAGAACCGCGCTAAGATGGGCTCGGCGCCGAGGCGCCAGGAGGGAGGCGAATGCTCCACTTCACGATCGACGGGTTTCGGGGGTTCCGCTCTCGCTTCGACGACGCTCACCTGATCCAAGAGGTACTCGAGGACGCGCCCGCGCAGCTCGGGCTGAAGCGGGCCATGCCGGCGTTCGTGCTGCCCTACTACAACGGGGTCGTCCCGGAAGACTGCGGGATCAGCGCGTTCGTGTTCCTGCCCGGCGGCCACTTCACGCTCCACACCTTCTCGTTTCGGGAGACGTACTTCGCCGACCTGGTGGCGCCGAACGACTTCGACGCGGCCCGGCTCCGGGGCCTGCTCGAGGCCGTCTTTCCGTGCGCGATGACCAGCGTCAGGACCGTCGAGCGGCACGATCTCAAGGACTCCGAGCCTGATGTCGAGAACGACTTCGGCCCCCATCTCTTCCTGAACATCGACGCCTACCAGGGTCCGCAGAACCTGGACGCGCTCTTCACCCTGTTCGATCGGCTCCCGGCCGAGATCGGGATGACCCCGATCATGCGGCCCTACGTCATCCGCGACGAGGTCGGCGGCCAGCCGGTGCTCAGCGCTATGACGATGATCGCGGAGAGCCACGTGAGCCTGCACGTGTTCCCCCGGGAGGAGCGCGCCTACTTCGACATCTTCTCGTGCCGATTCTTCGACCGGTCGTTCGTCGTGCCGCGGCTCCTGGCCCAGTTCCCGGGCGGCAGCGTGCAGGAGGCGCTGATCGCCCGCGGTAGCCGCTACCGGTATCTCCGGACCGAGCGGGCCGACGAACACGCCAAATCGCGCACCTGGCTACCCCAGCGATAGGAGCGACCATGACTCGTGACCTCCCGTTCGACGACCCGAGCCTCGTCCGCGAACCCATGACCGTCGCCGAGGACGGCGGGCGGAACAGCGTGCTCTCCCTGCTCGGGCGGATGGGGAAGTCCGCCTTCCAGGGGCGCAAGCTCGCGGAGGCCTTCGGGGCCTGGAAGCGGATGATCGAGGGCGACAGCCTCATCTGTTTGGGCTACGCGGCGTCGATGTCGAGCGCCGGCATGTGGCCGCTGGTCACCTGGCTCGTGGAGCGCGGCTACGTCGACGTACTCGCCTCGACCTCGGCGAACATCACCGAGGACCTCCTGGACATGATGGACGGCACGCGGGTCTACCGCGTCGACCCCGAGCACGTGGACGACGTGGCGCTGGCCGAGAAGGGCTACTACCGGTTCTACGACCACATCGTCTCGTCCAAGAAGTACGACCAGATGGAAACGGTGGTCACCGGGCGGTTCTTCGACGAGCTGGCCGAGACCTGGCGCAAGCCGACCATCCCGACGGTGCGCCTGCTCTTCGAGCTCGGCCTCTGGCTCAACGCCAAGGGGTTCGAGAAGTCGATCCTGGCCACGACGGCGCGCAGCCAGGTGCCCGTGTTCTGCTGCGGGCTGCCCGACGGGCCGATCGGCGAGGGCTACAGCACCTCGCCCAAGGCCGAGCAGGCACCGGTCGTCGACTTCTTCAAGGACTACCGGATCGCGACCGACGTCATGGACAACGCCATGATGACCGGGCGCGGGACGTCGGTCGTCTTCCTGGGCGGCGGGGTGCCCAAGGACTTCCTGCAGATCACGGCGACCAGCGTGCGGACCCGCCACGGCAACGTCGATCCCACGCCGCACAAGGCCTCGATCCAGATCACCACGGACAACACCGTGTTCGGCGGGCTCGGCGGCGCCACACTCGCGACCGAGTGCATCTCCTGGGGCAAGGAGGCGCACGGCAGCGACAACGTCATGTGCTTCGCCGACGTCACCATCGCCTTGCCGATCATCTGTCAGGGGCTGGCCGAGCACTTCGGGCCCGGGCACCGGCGTACACGGCCCAAGCCGCTGAAGCTGACCGAAGTCTTCTAAGCCTCGCCATGTCCCGTCGCGTTCTACTGCTCGCGCTGGCGCTGGTGCTCGCTGGCACGAGCAGCTATGCGCAGAGCGACCGTCCGACGTCTGATTCGTTTCGCCTGGAATGGTCGCGACGCCCGGGCTGGATGCGCCCAGGCACCGACGGATTCCTCTACAACGATTCGCGCTGGCGCGTGACCAACGTGCGCGTCCAGGCGCGGGCCCTCGACGGCTCGGGGCGCCTCGTCCGCGAGACCGTCGTCTCCGTGTTCGGGAACTCGGTGCCCGGTGTGCGGGCGTTCTTCGCGCTGCCGCCGATCGGGGAAGGGGAGACCTACCAGCTCGAGGTCATCAGCTTCGACTTGATCGCTCGGGAAGGCCCGACCAGAGAACAAAGCCCGTAAGGGGGCGATCCCCCTCACGGGCTCTCGTCGTCGCGACCGTCGTCGCTACTTCTTGTGGCCGTGCCCCTTGCCTCCGCCGGGATTGCCTTGATCCGACATGCGCGCCTCGCGGTGCGGGGGCTGCGGTCCGCGGTCGTGCCAGTTCCGCTTCTCAGCCCATCCGGGACCCCACTCGTGGCCCCAGTGCGGCGGCGCCTGGCGCTGCCACTGCTTCCAGTGTCCCGGAGGCACGTGGTAGTACCGCACTGGCACCGTCAGGACTGGTCGCGGAACGAACTGCGGAGAGACAAAGACCCAGGGGCCGTCGTGACGGCGGCTCACATGCCAGCCCGACGGCGTGAACACCCAGTATTGCCCGCTGTAGAAGAAGACGTTCCCCGGCGCCTGCGGCGCGTAACTCACAGTGGGAACGCCCGGGACCACCACGAGGGGTGGCGGCGCGGGCAGGCTGAAACCGATGTTCACGTGAACCTGCGCCGGGGCCTGGGCGGGGGCCACCAGAATCAGCCCCAGCAGGGCGAAGGCGGCGTAGTAAATGAGCATGTCGATTTCCCTCCTCTGCGGGTGGTTCACCCATACACGGGTGCAAGAAGACTGCCGGGCACCTGAGGCGGTCTTGACAGCCGGTCTCGGGGGGGCTATGTCTTCGGCCGTGCAAGCCCCTGCAGCGCCTTCAATCCATAGGCGCGCCTCGGCCGGCGGGGCCCTAGCCCCGCGACGGCCTGTAGCGCGCACATCCGACGCGAGCGAGGTCCACCGATGAGCTACCGTGTTATCTCCGCCGACTGCCACATCGATATGACCTGGATGCCCGGCGACCTCTGGGTGAAGAACGCGCCGGCGCGGATGCGCGATCAGGTCCCCCAGGTGCGCCAGAGTCCGGACGGCCCGCGCTGGTTCGCCGAGGAAAAGGAGCTCGGGGTCTTCGGCGGGCTCGGGTTCGGCTTCGACAAGGTGCAGCGCAACTTCTCCAAGCACGTGGAGCGGATGTTCCAGGCCGGCTTCTACGAGGGCGGGCCGCATCCGACGACGCCGGCCCTGAGACTGAAGGACCAGGAGATCGACGGCATCGACGCCGAGGTGATGTACGGCATCCTCGGGATCGGGCTGCGCATGCAGGATCGCGAGCTGATCCAGACCGTGTACGAGATCTACAACGACTGGGCCGCCGACTTCTGCAAGAGCAATCCCCGGCGCTTCGTCGGGCTCGCGTGCATTCCCAGCCACGATCCGGCCGCGGCGGCGAGCGAGCTCCGGCGCGCCGCGCGTCTGGGCCTCAAGGGCGCCGACTTCGCCGTGTCGACCGCGGCCTACCCCATCTGGCACGGCGCCTGGGATCCGCTCTGGCAGGCGGCCCAGGAGTGCCGCATGCCGATCTCGTTCCACACGACAGGCTATCCGGCGCGCGAGCCCTCGGACGAGACCATGAAGAAGGAATACGACCTGCGATATCGCGCCACCCGCACCACCATGTTCCAGATCGTCGCGGCCGAGTTCCTCGCGAGCATCGTTTTCTCGGGCGCCCTCGATCGCTTCCCGCAGTTCAAGTTCGTGCTCGGCGAGGCCGGCGTGACGTGGCTTCCCTATATCCTGGATCGCATGGACGAGGAGTACGAGGACCGCTACTATCAGCTCAATCTGTCGATGAAGCCCAGCGAGCTCTGGCGACGCCAGGGGTACTCGACCTATCAGCACGAGCCCTCGGTGGCGGTGATGATCCCGCTCATCGGCGAGGACAACATCATGTGGGGGTCGGACTATCCGCACCCCGACGGCATCTGGCCCGACTCGCAGAAGTGGATCAGCCAGGATCTGGGATCGGTCAGCGCCGCCGTTCAGCGCAAGATTCTGTGCGAGAACGCCGGCAAGCTGTACGGCCTGCTGTAAGCGCGGAACGCGGAAAGGAGACGCTCATGGCCAGGATCAAGCACATCGCCATCCGCACGCCGGACCCGGAGAAGACGGCGGCCTTCTACAAGGACGTGTTCGGCCTGAAGGAAGTCGGCCAGGCGCGGACCGGCTGTTACCTCTCCGACGGCTACATCAACCTGGCGATCCTCAAGGCCAAGGACGATGGTGACGGCGAGAGCCCTCGCGACGTTGCCGGATACGGCGGCATCCATCACTTCGGCTTCATGGTGGACGACGTCGACGAGACCTGCCGCAAGCTCGACGAGGCGGGGGCCAATGCCATGACGAATCGGGCCGACGTGCGCCACGGCGGCTCGAGCACGGGCGCCCGCTCGTACTACGAGATCAAGTACCGCGGGCCGGACGGTCAGGAGATCGACGTCACCGAGACCGGCTGGATCACCGGCTAGCCGGCGCGGCGGCGCCGCGGTCAGGGTCGGCGGAAGCGGACGATCGTGTAGCCGAGCGACGAGGCCTGACTGGCGCGCAGCCGGCGTTCGAAACGCCGGCGGTCTCTCGACAGTACCCAGGCGCCGCGGCGGCGGTCGCCGGCGCGGCGCTCGAGGATCACCTTGACGCCGCGAACGCCGACGAGCCGCCTCTGAAGGTAGTCGAACAGGGAGTGGTCACGCCGGCGAACGACGATCAGCAGGTCGACGTCGGGGAAGGCGTGAGACGGAAGCGTCGCCAGGAGCAGTGCGGTATGCCGGGCGCAGTAGCCGTGCGTCTCGGAGGGGTCGTCGAACGGCGGCTTTTCGCCCATGTCGCCGGAGCGGCCTTCGACGCGGCACGACGCGCAGATGATCTTCATGCAGTCAGCGGGCCGTGCCTTCTCTCCCCGGCGATCGATGACCGCCTATAATTCCGGAAATGTGATCACGTCGTCCGAAACTCTACCACGAAGAAGGAGGCGCTCATGCCACAAGGTGTGAGACACGCACTGATCACGGGAAGCTCGAGGGGAATTGGACGCGGCATCGCGCTGGCGCTGGCCGCAGAGGGCGTCAACGTGGCCGTTCACTACTACCGAAACGAGGCCGCCGCCAAGGAGACGCTCGGTCAGGTACGGGCGCGAGGCGCCGACGGGCTCCTGGTGCGAGCCGACGTGACGCAACCGGCCCAGATCACGGAGATGGTGCAGAAGGTGAAGGGCGAGTTCGGGTCGCTCGACATCTTCGTGAGCAACGCGCGACCCGAGGTTCCGGAGTTCTTCCAGCCGCCGCTCGAGATCACCCTGGCGCAATGGGACGCGGCCTTCGATTCGCAGGCGAAGGCGTTTTTGGTCGGCGCGCGAGCGGTGCTTTCGCTCATGGGCGAGGGCGGACGAATTCTGGCGGTCACCTACGCCGAGGGCAGCCGGACGGGCGGCCTCCAACCCTGGGTGGGGATGGGCTCCGCGAAGGCCGCTCTGGAGTCTCTCGTGCGGTATCTCGCGGTGGCAGTGGCCAAACGCGGGATCACCGTGAACGCGATCAGCCCGGGCTGGACGGACGACAGCGTCCTCAACACGCTGCCCGAGCAGGCCCAGCAGCTCATCCGCGGCTGGCACGAGCGCGGCTGGACCCCGATGGGCCGTCTAGGAACGCCAGAAGACGTCGGCAACGCCGTCGCGCTCTTCTGCTCGGCGAAGGCCCGCTGGATCACCGGGCAGGTGATCTACGTCGACGGCGGCGCCTCGCTGATGAATCCGGAGGTCCCGACGGAGATCCAGATCGGCTAGCGCCGAGGTCGATCGGTCGTGGTCGATTACGCCGGCGCGGCGCCCTGCGTGGCGACGTAGAGGGCGTAGAGCGACTGGCTCCCGCACATGAAGAGCCGGTTGCGCTTGGGGCCGCCGAAGGCGATGTTGGCGCAGACCTCGGGGAGCCGGATGCGCCCGATGAGCTTGCCTTCCGGGGTCCACACGGTCACGCCGCTGTAGCCGAGCCCGCGGCCGCCGGGGTTACCGTTGCTGGAAACCCACACGTTGCCCTCGACGTCGCAGCGCGCGCCGTCCGGGCCGCACTTGATGCCGTCGATCATGAAATCGCTGAAGAGCTTCTGGTTCGACAGCTTGTTGTCGGTGCCGACGTCGAACACGTGCATGTCGCGCTTGCCGCCCTGGTGCTGGTCGCCGGGGCCGCGCCCCGTGCTGATGACGTAGAGTTTTTTGTAGTCCGGCGAGAAGCAGAGCCCGTTCGGGTCGGGCAGCTGATCCTCGGTGATCACGAGATCGAGCTTGCCGCTCGGGTCCCAGCGGTACACGCTGGTCGGAAGCTCGCGCTTCATCGCGGCGACCTCCGGCGGCTGGCCCAGGCGATGCTTGATCCGGCCCGAGCGGTTGGTCGGCCCACCCGGCGCGTCGACCGTGCCCTCGTAGAGCTGCCCTCCGTACGGCGGGTCGGTGAACCAGTAGCTGCCGTCGGGATGCGCGACGACGTCGTTTGGCGAGTTCAGCCGCTTGCCGTTGAACGACTCGGCGATGATCGTCACCGAGCCGTCGTGCTCGTAACGCACGAGCCGCCGCGTCAAGTGTTCGCAGGAGAGCTGGCGCCCCTGGAAGTCGAACGTGTTGCCGTTGCTGTTGTTCGACGGGCTCCGGAACACCTTCACGCTGCCGTCGTCTTCCAGCCAGCGCAGCTGGCGGTTGTTGGGAATGTCGCTCCAGACCAGGTAGCGGCCCTGACCGCTCCAGGCCGGGCCCTCGGACCAGAGCGCGCCCGTCCACAGCCGCTTGATCGGCGTGTTGCCCTGGCGCAGGCCGTTGAAGGCCGGATCGATCGTGATGACGTCCGGATCGACGTAGGTGACGGGCTGCGCCGACGGGCCCCACTCGCGGGGCGGCGTCGTGATCGTGCTCGGCGGCTCGGCGGGCTTGCCGGGCGCCTGCGCCTTCACCACGGCCGGGACGAGCGCCGCGGCGCCGGCGCCGGCTCCCACCGCCCTCATGAATCTGCGCCGCGAGATCGCGCTGCCGGTCTTCAGGCGATTTGCTTCAGGGGCCATGACTGTCCTCCCGAGCGAAAGGTGAGACGACGGAGCCGCGCGCCATAGTGAGCGGCGGCGTCACCGTATCAGAGACGGTCCTCGCCCGGCAAGCACGGCCCGCAACGATCACCGTGCGCGCTGCTTTTGCCGCCCGCTACGAAAACAGATCCTGCCAGGTCGCGACGCGCCGGCCGTGCCACGTGGGCCCCTCGCGCACGAACTTCCACTCCGGGTTCTTTTCGACGTCCCGGAGACTCTCGCACACCTGGTGGAAGATGGGCACGGCCGTGTCGGCGCACTCGAAGTAGGTGACGAAGTCGTACGCGCCCTCCGGCGCCGGCGACGACGTGCTCTTGTAGGTTCGCCGCAGCAGGTGCGGGATGCCGGCGGCCGACGCCAGCGCGTGGCCCTCGTTCTTCATCCGGCCCTCGTCGTCGTAGCGCGGCAGAAAGTATGTGTGGCGCTCCATCCAGTCCTTCTTCCACCACGCGGCGGTCTTGTTCATCGGCACCAGGAACGCGTTGGGCATGACGCGGCCGGGCTGCTGGATGACCTGGTGGGCGTAGGCGAAGTTGTTCATCGCCGCTCCGGTGTAGGTGCGCGGGCGGACGACACCGCCGATCATCCGGATGTTGGCGACCGCGCCGAGCAGCCGCGTGGCCTCGGTGCAGAAGTCGCTCACGGGCGACGCCGTCGGCGCCGCGACGTGCACGACCGCATCGGCCAGCGCGACCCCGTCGTCGGCGACGGCGCCCGTCGTGGCGCTCTGCCGACGCAGAAACGCGATCGATTGAGACGGCGGGCCCGCCGCCGGCGCGAATTCGTTCTCGAGACCAAGTTTCTCGGCGAGCGCGGGAATGGCGATGCTGGCCGCCGCGCGCGCGTCAGTACCGGCGGAGAGCTTGAGACAGACGTACGCGCCGTGACGGATCACTTCACCGGCCAGGACCGAGTTGTCGAGCATGACGCACCTCCTTGATCTGCACGGTAGCCGCGCGTGTCATGGGTGTCCAATGCAGAGAGCGGAGGATGGTCATCGGCTATGCTGATCGGCGTGGAGCTGGATCAGGTCGAGACATTCGTGGCGATCGTTCGCGGCGGCGGGTTCACGCGGGCCGCAGCGCTCCTGCACCTGTCGCAGCCCGCGGTGAGCCGGCGGCTCGAGCTGCTCGAGCGCGAGCTGGGCGCGCCGCTGTTCGAGCGGACGCCGAAGGGCGTCATCCTGACGGAGGCCGGCCGGACGTTCTTGCCGCACGCCGAGGGACTCCTGTCGAGCATGCGCGACGGCGTCGAGTCGGTCCGGGCGCTCCAGCAGCCCGACCGCGGCACGATCACGCTGGCGCTCGTCGGCACGCTGGCGAGCACGACCCTGACCGCCTGCCTGCAGCGCTTCCGCACGGCGCATCCGCGCGTGGAGCTGCGGCTTCGCACCGCGCTGAGCCAGGAAGTCAGCGTACTGGTGCGCCGGGGTGACGCGACGCTCGGCCTGCGCTATGGCGGAGACCCGCATCCAGAGATGCGTGCGGTCCCCGTCTACGACGAGCCGATGATCGTCGTGTGCTCGCCGCGTCACCGGCTGGCGCGCCGACGCCGGCTCGCTCCGGCGGCGCTCGCGAGCGAGCCGTGGGTGGCGTTCCCGCCGCGCGACGGCGCGTTCTACGACCCGTATCCGTGGTCGCTTCAGAACCGCCTCGCCGCGTGCGGTCTGGCGCCGGCCGAGATCATTCCGATCGACAGCCTGACCGCGCAGAAGCGAATGGTGGAGGCCGGCTTCGGGCTGGCGCTCCTGCCCGAGAGCAGCGTCGACGAGGAGCTTCGCGCGCGAACGCTGCGCGCGCTGCCGATTCCGGCGATGCGCGTGACCATTCCGGTCATGCTGGTGAACCGGCGGAGTGCGTATCTCAGCGGGGCGGCGCGTGCGCTGATGGCCGAGCTCGCAGCGTGGCCGCGCCGGTCGGCGCGCGCGCCGACATCGTGGCGCCATCATCCAGTAACCGGTTCTTAATGGGTGTCCGGCGCGTGTTGTTTACGACAATGGCCATGTGGAACAACGCGGACGTTCTGACGCCGGCGCGCGCCGGCACTTCTGCGTGGTCACCGAGACGTACCCGCCGGAGATCAACGGCGTCGCCACGACGCTCGCGCATCTCGTGTGGGGGCTGCGAGCGCGCGGCCACCACGTGTCGGTGGCGCGGCCGCGGCAGCGCGTCGATGCCGCCAGGCCGTGGCCGGATGCGGCGACGACGCTCGTCGCCGGCGTGCGGCTACCCGGCTATCGCGGCTTGCAGATCGGACTGCCGGCCGGCGCGGCGCTGCGCTCGGCCTGGACGCGCTACCGTCCCGATGCCGTGTACGCCGCGACGGAAGGACCGCTCGGCTGGTCGGCGCTGCGCGCGGGGGCCGCCCTCGGCGTGCCCGTCTACAGCGGCTTTCACACGAACTTTCACGCCTATGTCGGTCACTATCGCGCCGGCTGGCTGCGGCACGCGGCGGCCGGCTACCTCCGCTATTTCCACAACGCCAGCGCGGGAACGCTCGTCGCGACCGAATGCCTGCAAGCCGAGCTCGCGAGAGCGGGCTTCAGGAACCTCGGCGTGATCGGCCGCGGTGTCGACAGCCGCCGCTTCGACCCGGCGCGCCGGTCCCTCGCCTTGCGCAAATCGTGGGGCGTGTCGGGTGACGACTTCGTGGTGCTGTACGTCGGACGCCTCGCCGCCGAGAAGAACGTCGAGCTTGCGATCGAGGCATACCGGGCAATGAGCCGGGTGAGCCGGAGACTTCGGTTCGTGCTCGTGGGTGACGGGCCCCTCGGCCCGGCGCTGCGGCGCGACCATCCCGATCTGGTCTTCCCCGGATTCAAGACGGGCGACGACCTCGCCGCGCACTACGCCTCGGCCGACGTCTTCCTGTTCCCCAGCGAGACCGAGACGTTCGGCAACGTCACCCTGGAGGCGATGGCGAGCGGGCTTCTCGTGATCGCGTATGACTACGCGGCGGCGCGCGTGCACATCGAGAGCGGCGTGAGCGGCCTGGCGGTCCGGGAGGGCGACCGGCAGGGCTTCATCGCGGCGGCGGTCAGGCTCGCGAGCGAGCCGGCGCTCGTCGCACCGATGCGGCGAAGGGCGCGGGCCGCGATGGAGGCCCTCGACTGGGCGCACGTCGTCGAACGCTTCGAGCGGCTCCTGATCGGGGACGCCCGCAGGGAGGAACACATTAGTGGCCAACAATCTGCTCTTGCTCGTCCTGGGACTTGGCGCAGTCGTCACCGCTGGGCTGGCGGTGCGGAAGCTCGCGGTCGCGCTCTTCACCATGCGCGCGCGGTCGCTGACGCCTCTCTTTCTGCGGCTGCTGTCGCGCCGGATCCGGACGTTTCACTACGCGGGTGACCGGTTCTTCGACGCCGATGGCGCCGGCGAGGCGCTGATCGGCCGCCGCCGGGAGGGGCTCGAGCGGTTATCCGGCGCGCTGCGCGCCCAGTACGCGTCCTCGGACGCCTGGAGCGAGTCGCTCCGCGAGAGCTTCTCGGACCTCCGGTTTACCGACGCGAACCGGGTGCCTTTCCCGTTCGCGCAGTTCATGCGCGAGAATTTCAATCTCGCGTCGGTCGTGACGGCCTCGGACGGCCCGCGTCTGCAGCATCTGGACGGCCACTGGACCCTCGACGTGAGCGGCTCGTACGGCGTCAATGTCGCCGGCAGCGCCCGCTACAAGGAATGGATGACGCGGGGCCTCGAGCGCACCCGCGATCTGGGCATGGTGCTCGGGCCGCTGCACCCGGTGGTGGCGGACAACATCGCGCGGCTCAAGACCATCTCGGGGCTAGACGAGGTCTCCTTCCACATGAGCGGCACCGAGGCGGTGATGGCGGCGGTGCGGCTGGCCCGGTTCAACACCGGACGCAAGCTCATCGTGTGCTTCTCCGGCGCCTATCACGGCTGGTGGGACGGCGTGCAGCCCGGGCTGGGTAACGAGCGCGCCATCGGCGACTGTCTCACGCTCAAGGATCTTCACCCGGCGTCGCTCGACGTCATCCGCCGGCGCGCGGGCGAGATCGCCGGGGTGCTCGTGAACCCGGTGCAGTCTTTCCACCCGAACGCTCCACCCCCGAACGACGCGATCTTGCTGACCAGCGCCGCGCGCAAGACGAGCGACGGCTCGGCGGCGTACGGCGAGTGGCTGAAGCGGCTCCACACCGTGTGTGCCGGGGCCGGGGTGCCGCTCATCTTCGACGAGGTCTACACCGGGTTCCGGCTCGCTCCGGGCGGCGCGCAGGAGTACTTCGGGGTTCGCGCCGACATGGTCGTGTATGGCAAGTCGGTCGCCGGCGGCTTCCCCATCGGCGTGGTCTGCGGGACGAAGGCATTGATGCGCCGGTTCGATCCCGACCGGCCGATGCGTCTGGCGTACGTGGTCGGCACGTTCTCCGCCCACCCGGCGGTGATGGGCGCGATGAACGAGTTCCTGCGCTGGCTCGACGATCCCGCGACGGCGTCGCTCTACGACGAGATGAACGAGCGCTGCGCGCAGTGGGCGCAGGCGACGAACCGGGCGCTCGCCGACGCGAAGCTGCCGCTGCGGGTGATGAACCTGGCCACGGTGTGGACGGTCCTCTTCACCGAGCCCGGCCGCTACAACTGGCTCCTGCAGTACTACCTGCGCGCCGAGGGCGTGACGCTGAGCTGGGTAGGCACCGGCCGGTGCCTCGGCACGATGGATTTCACCGACAAGGACTACGAGGCGCTGCGAATCAAGCTGGTCGACGCCGCCGGCCGGATGCACGGCGACGGCTGGTGGCTGGGCGCGGAGCACCCGCGCCGCGAGAAGATCATGCGGCGACGCCTGATCAAGGAGGCGCTGACGATGCTGATCCCGATCCCGAAAACAGTCCAGGCGTTCTACGCGGAGGTGATGCGGCGCAAGAAGGACGATCACCACGCCTCGCACAGCGATACCGTCAACCAGATCTTCCACATCATCAGCTCCAGCGCGTTTCTCGTGTGCTACGTGCTGGCGTTCTCGGACCTGACGACTGCGATGTGGGTCGGGCTAGCGGCCCTCTTCCTGCGCCAGATCGGGCACGCCGTCCTCGAGCCGCCGTGTCACGACAAGGAAGCGACGCTGCTCGGCTACAACACGCGGAACAAGACGATGATCCTCGGCACGTATCTGCTCATTCCGCTGGTCAACCTGGTGTGGTCGGGCGCGTACACGCTGGAAGCGCTGCGACCGCTGGCCGTGTCCGTGGCGTACCAGTGGTTTCTGTGGACCGGCCTGGTCGTCGCCGGGCGCGTCGCGTATCTGCTGTACGCTCACGGGCCGCGTCTGGCGCTCGTGTGGTTCGTGAAGCTGGCGACCGACCCGCTCACCGACGTCATCGCCTACACCCCTCGCTTCCTCCGTCCCGCCTAGCATCCCGTGGCGCGCCGGGGGCGGCGATGAGCATCGCCGCCCCGGCGCTCGCCGTCGCGGCCACGGTCGTGTTGCGAGCGCGAAGAGTCGTCATGCTCGTCTTGATCGTCGTCGCCTTGGCGGCGATCGCGTCCGCCGAGCCGCCCATCGTCCTCGTCGAGGACTGGTCGCGCCAGACGGTCGGCGCCGCGGGAGTCCCCGAGGGATGGCAACGCCATGACTGGGGATCGCCCAGGTATGATTTCACGGTGGTGGCCGACGGCCCGCGGAAGGTCTTGCGCATGCATAGCGAGAGCGACAACTCGACGATCAGCAAGGAAGTCCGGGTCGCGGTCAAGCGATTCCCGATCCTGGTCTGGCACTGGAAGGTCGTGACGCTGCCGGCGAAGGCCGACTCACGCCACCGCGAGACCGACGACCAGGCGGCCCAGGTCTACGTGACCTTTCCGCGCTTCCCGGAGCGGATCCGCTCGCGGATCATCGGCTACGTCTGGGACACGACCGCGCCCGCCGGCACCATCGTGAAGAGCCCGAGCGCGGGCGCCGTCACGTACGTGGTCGTCCGCTCGGGCCGTGCCGACTCCGGCCGCTGGCTGACCGAGACGCGGAACGTCTACGACGACTACAAGCAGATCTACGGTGAGGAGCCGCCCGAGGAGATCCGCCTGATCTCGCTCGCGATCGACTCGAACGATACGCGCTCGACGGCCGAGGCGTACGCGGGCGAGATCTTCTTCCGCGGCCGCGAGTGAAATTCTTTGCGTTCGACGCGCAAGCGATTAGACTCGGGTCATCGCTGGAATGTTCGGCGAGTCAGCGTGTGCGCTCTGGAGCTGGCGGCGAGCCTACCTCTCCCGCTTTGCCAGCTCCGTCGGTGGTCCTGCGGTTGTCAATCCCCTTGTCCCGTCATCGCGGAGGCCCATGACCAGTCGAGCGCGCGTCAGAGCCGCAGGCGGCGTCATCGTCAGGTGCACGAACGGGAGCGAGCCCGAGCTGCTGCTCATCCATCGCCCCCGCCATAACGACTGGACGTTCCCCAAGGGCAAGATCGAATCCGGCGAGACCGACGAGGCCTGCGCCTTGCGCGAGGTCGAGGAGGAAACCGGCCTTCGCTGCGAGTTCGAGTCCGAGCTGCCGCCGACGGCGCACATCACCGCCAAGGGCCGGCTCAAGGAAGTGCGCTACTGGCTGATGCGACCGGTCGGCGGCGAGGCCTCGCCGCACAACGAGGTCGACGCGGTTCGCTGGGTCCCACTGGCCCACGCCGCGAAGATGCTCACGTATCAGCGCGACCGGGATCTGCTCGGGAGTTTACCCGTTGGTGGACGGGCATAGAAGAATTGCCGATCGCCGGCGATTCCTGACGTTTCTGGCCTCGAGCCCCTTGTTCGCCCTCAGCGCGTCGGGGGCCTGGTCGGCGCTGGTCGAGAGCGCACAGGCGGCCGAGAGCGACGGACCCACGCGGGCGCTGATCGCGTCCACGAACGATGCGCTGAACGTCTTCGACTTCGAGCTCGTGGCTCGCCAGAAGTTACCGCCCGCGCACTACGGCTATCTGGCGACCGGGGTCGATGACGACGCGACCCTCCTGGCGAATCGTACCGGATTCTCAAAGATCCAGATCCGGGCGCGCCGCCTCGTCGACGTGAGCCGCATCGACACATCCACGGAGCTCTTCGGCACCACGTGGAAGACGCCGATCGTGCTGGCGCCGGTGGGCAGCCAGAAGGCGTTCCACGCTGACGGGGAGATGGCCTCGGCGCGCGCCGCGGGAGGCAGAGGTCATCTACAGATTCTCTCGACCGGCAGCACGACCTCGGTCGAGAACGTCACTTCGGCCTGGCGAGGACCCATCTGGTATCAGCTCTATCCCACGGACACCTGGCGGATCACGCAGGCGCTGGTGAAGCGGGCGGAGCGGGCGGGCTGCCCGGTGCTCGTCCTGACCGTGGATCTTCCATTCGGCCGAAACACGGAAACCGAGGTGCGGTTCCGCCAGAGTGATACGCGGCAATGCGCGAGCTGCCACCAGCCCGGCTGGGCGGGCTATTTCCGCCGCAAGCCGATGTTCGATGGCCTCGACCTCACCGGCGTGTCCATGGCCGCCCCCGGGCTCACGTGGGAGGTCGTGCGCCGGCTCCGAGACATCACGAAGCTCAAACTCGTGCTCAAGGGCATCGAGACGCGTGAGGACGCGGAGCTCGCTGTACGGCACGGCGTCGACGGGATCATCGTGTCGAACCACGGCGGGCGAGCGCAAGAGGGTGGGCGCGGCACGATCGAGTGCCTCCCGGAAGTCGTCGACGGGGTCCAGGGCAAGCTGCCGGTTCTCATCGACGGCGGATTCCGGCGGGGCACCGATATCTTCAAGGCCCTTGCCCTCGGCGCCAGAGGCATTTGCATCGGACGGCCGTACATCTGGGGGCTGGCCGCCTTTGGCCAGGCCGGGGTCGACAAGGTCCTCGACATCCTCACTCGAGAGCTCGTGCTGATGATGCGGCACGCAGGCACGACATCCGTGGGCAAGATCGATCGGAGCTTCATCACGACCTCGGCGCGATGAGCCTCAGTCCCCAGTCGTAGCGGCGCGCTCGGCGCGTCCTCTGCTAGACTCCCGACCAACTGTCTTCCATGCGCACCGTGAACGTCCTTGTCATCCAGCCCATCGCCGATGCAGAGCTGGCGCAGATCGCAAGTCTCGACCCGCGCCTGCGCGTGGTCGACGCCCGCGGCTGGTTTGACGACGAGTACCGGGAGACATGGCCGAAGTGGAGCGTCGATCGCTACCTCGGTACGCGTTCCGGTCCGCCGAGCACGCGCGCGGAGCGCGACCGACTCCTGGCCGAGGCGGAAGTGATCCTGGGTGGCTGGCCGTTTCCGCTCGATCTCCGGGCGCGGGCGTCACACCTCAAGTGGTTTCATCAGCGCCCGGCCGGCGCCAGCAACCTGCTGCGCGGCGATCTCTGGGGCAGCGACGTCATCGTCACCACCTCGCGCGGCTTCGGCAACACGCGCGCCATGGCCGAGTACGTGCTGGCGTGCTTCCTCCACTTCGCGCGCGGCCTGCACCGGGCTCACCGCGACCGGGAGCGGCAGCAGTTCGAGCACGGCTCGTATCGGCCGGTGCTGATCGAGGGCAAGACCGTGTGCGTGGTCGGCGCCGGCGGCATCGGCCAGGAGGTCGGATCACTGTGCGCGGGCGCCGCGATGCGCGTCGTGGGCACGCGCCGGCACGTCGCGCCCGGCGATGGCCTGCCGACCGGATTCAGCCGTCTCGAGACCCCCGAGAGGCTTCATGCGCTGCTGGCGGAGAGCGACTTCGTGGCGGTGTGCTGCCAATGGACGCCGGAAACGACGGGCTTGATCGGTCACGCGGCGTTCGCGGCGATGCGCCCTGGGACGGTGCTGGTCAACGTGGCCCGCGGCGAGATCGTGGACGAGGAAGCGCTGATCGCGGCGCTGGCGTCGGGCAAGCTGCGGGGCGTGGGCCTCGACGTCTACGTCGGAGAATTCGAGCGCGCGCCGGATCCCCGACTGTGGCGCGACGAGCGCGTGCTCATCACGCCGCACGTCTCCGGCGGCGGCGACGTGCGCCAGCATCGAGTGGTCGAGGTGTTCTCCGACAATCTGCGGGCATACCTGGACGGGCGCCCGCTCGCCAACGTGATCGACTGGGCGCGCGGCTACTAGCAGGACAGCTATGATAGGGCCCAACGAAGGGAGCGCGATGACTGCGTGGATGAAGATCGCCCTGATCCTGAACATCCTCGGCACTGTTGTTGTCGGCGTCATCCCGATGATCGGCAGAACCACGGGCGCCGGCGGAGGAATCACGTTTCGAAGCTCGGCCTGGCGGTCGAGCTGGCTGGCGGGGTGGATCCTCTTCCTGGTCGGCATCGCCCTCATGGCGGCTGCGCGCTGACGCAGGCGTCGTAGCCGGCTCGCCGTACTCCCGCCTGGTCTTTACGGGGAGGAACATATGCCAAACATCGGCGCCGAGGACTTGACCGCGTTCGCTGCCGCCGCGTACGAGGCGGCCGGCACGCCACCCGAGCACGCGAAGACGGTGTCCAGACACCAGGTCCGAGCGAATCTGGTCGGGCACGACTCGCATGGCGTGGTGCTGCTTGCCACCTACATCGACCGTATCGGTCGCGGCCACATCGTGCCCGCGGCGCGGCCGGAGATCATGAACGAGTCGCCGACGACCCTCGCGGTGAATGGACGGTGGGGGTTCGGCCCGGTCATCTCTGAATGGACGATGGAGCGTCTGGTGGCCAGGGCGCGCGAGATGCGGATCGCCGCGGCAACGATTCGCGAGCAGAGTCACGTCGGGAGGCTGGCCGAATATCCGCTGATGGCGGCACGCGCCGGCTTCATCGGCCTGATGATGGCCGACTCGGGCCAGAGCCCGAAAGCCGTCGCGCCGTTCGGCGGCCGCGAGGCGCGGCTGGGCACGAACCCAATTTGCATCGCCTTCCCGAGCGATCTTCCCGGCCCGGTCTTCATCGACATGGCGACGAGCGCGGTGGCCGCGGGAAAGCTGAACCTGGCCCGTGCGCAGGGCAAACCCATCCCGCTCGGCTGGCTCCTCGACAAGGACGGCAAGCCCACGACGAATCCGAACGCTCAGCTCGAGGGCGGAGTGATGCTGCCGCTGGGCGGCCCCGAAGGACACAAGGGCTACGGACTGTCGTTCGCGGTGGAGACGCTGGCGGCGGTGCTGCCGGGTCTGGGCTTCGGCATCGATCCGAAGGGGCGCCACAACGACGGCACCTTCATGCTGGTGATCGACCCGCAAGCGTTCTCGCCGACCGATTTCAAGAATGAGGTCGCGGCGTTCGTGCACTACCTCAAGGCCACGCCTCCTGCCGAGGGATTCGAAGAGGTCCTGTACCCCGGCGAGCTCGAGTACCGCACCGAGCAGCGCCGCCGCCAGGCCGGCATTCCCATTGAGGACGCGACCTGGCGCCGGCTTGGTGAGATCGCCACGAAGTTCGGGATCACGGCACCGCGAGTCATGTCGGAGGCGTGATCCGGCCGTCGCGACGCCCTTGCGGGCGCGCCGTCAGTTCAGCAGGCGAGTGAGCTCCGACATGGCCCCGACCCTCTCGAACTCGTGGATCACCTCGAGACTGGCCTCGATCTTGTCCGGCGACAGCTTGGACAGCGGTATCAGCCTCCGGTACTTGGTGTCCACGTCGGCC
>Ga0111539_10002083_pt1 | contig 26727 bp, 26 predicted proteins | sample RhiMethybrSRZTD1_FD_79667 | JGI IMG/M metagenome (GOLD analysis project Ga0111539, IMG submission 79667) | Populus rhizosphere microbial communities from Tennessee, USA - Rhizosphere MetaG P. TD hybrid SRZTD1 (version 2) (version 2) | ecosystem: Host-associated > Plants > Roots > Rhizosphere >...
GTGGGAGCGCCCAGGTGCCGCCGGAGCCGGGGCGTCGGAGCCGGGCGCGCCGGGCTCCGGCCGCCGGAGCCGGGGCGTCGGGGTCGGGCGCCGGCCGCCCGAGCCGGAGCGTCGGGATCGGGCGCGCCGGGCTCCGGGCGGGTACCGGCGGGATCGGCCCCGCCGGAGCCCTGGACGTCGCGGACGGGGGTCGGGGGCCCACCACGCGTGGCCACAGACGTTCGCGGCGGGTGGTGGCACGACCGCGGGTCGTTGCGGTGCCAGAGTGGTCACCGTGAGACGACCTCCCCGCGTCGAACCCGGACCCGGTCAGGAGTCCGTGTGGGACTACCCGCGACCCCCGCGCGTCGAGCGCACCGGCAGCCACGTCGTCGTCGTGCACGCCGGCGTCACCATCGCCGACACGCGGCGGGCGTGGCGCGTGCTCGAGACGAGCCAGCCCCCGGCCTTCTACCTGCCGCCCGACGACGTCATCATGGCCCACCTGCGCCCGTCGCCGCACCGCACGTTCTGCGAGTGGAAGGGGCTGGCGTCGTACGTCGACGTGGTCGTCGGCGACGTGGTCGCCGACGACGCGGGCTGGACCTACCCCGAACCGGCGCCGGGCTACGAGGCGATCCGCGACCACCTGGCCTTCTACCCGCAGGCGCTCGACGCCTGCATGGTCGACGGCGAGAAGGCGGTGGCTGCCGACGGCGGCTTCTACGGCGGTTGGATCACGTCCAAGGTCGTCGGCCCCTTCAAGGGCGGGCCCGGCACGCTCGGCTGGTGACGACCGTCGCCGCCACCGACCTCGAAGGCGGCCCCGGCACGCTCGGCTGGTGACGCCCGTCACGCCCCCACGGACCTCCGCCGGCGGTGGCGCGCTTGGGTGGGCCTCGCCGGCACGTGCGATCATCGACGCCGCATGCGCAAGCACCGGGCCGTCCTCGCGCTCTCCTGCCTCGGCACCGGGGCGCTCGTCGCCGCCGCCCTGCCTCCGTGGGGCTGGTGGCCGCTGGCGTTCGTCGGGCTGGCCTGCCTCGACCGGCTGATCGCCGACCGGCCCCGCTGGTCGCGGTTCCGCCGCGGCGCCGCCGTCGGGCTGGGCCTGTACGTCCCGTCGCTGTTCTGGATGGTCGACATGACCGCCCCGGGCTACGTGATCGCCGCGCTCGTCTACGCGGCCCTGTTCGGCGCGGCGGTCACCATCGTGCCGGCCACCGCGCCCGGCCGGTGGGTGGCGCTGCCCGGTGCCGTCGCCCTCACCGAGCTCCTGCGCTGGTCGTGGCCGTTCGGCGGCGTCCCGCTGTCGAGCCTGGCCGTCGGCCAGGTGGCAGGGCCGCTGGCGCCGGTGCTGCGGCTGGGCGGGGCCCTGCTGCTCGTCGAGGTGGCCGTCGTCGTCGGCGTCGCCATCGCCGCCCTCGTCACGCGCCGCTGGCTCGCCGCCGGCATGGCCGCCGCGGTCGTGGTGGTCGCCCTCGTCGGCGCGGTCGTCGCCCCGCGGGGGTCGGGCACCGGCGAGGAGCGCACGGTCGCGCTGGTGCAGGGCGGGGGCCCGCAGGGCACGCGGGCGTGGCACACCGACGAGCGCAAGGTGTTCGAGCGCCACCTCGAGGCGAGCGAGCAGGTCGAGCCGGGGGTCGACCTCGTGGTGTGGCCCGAGGACGTCGTCGACGTCGACGACCTCGGGTCGTCGCAGGAGAACGACGAGCTCGCCGCGCTGGCCCGCGAGCTCGACACCACCCTGGTCGCCGGCGTCGTCGAGGACGACGGGCCCGAGCACTTCTACAACTACTCCGCCGCCTACACGGCCGGCGGCGAGGTCGTCGACCGCTACGACAAGGTCCACCGCGTGCCCTTCGGCGAGTACGTGCCGCTGCGGTCGCTGCTGTCCCGGTTCGGCGGGGGCGAGCTGACGTCGCGCGACGCGGTCGTCGGCGAGCGGCCGGCCGAGCTGTCGACGCCGGCGGGCGATCTCAGCGTCGCCATCTCGTGGGAGATCTTCTTCGGCGACCGGGTGCGCGAGGGCGTGCAGGACGGCGCGCAGCTCGTGCTCAACCCCACCAACGGGTCGTCGTTCTCCGGCACGCTCGTGCAGACCCAGCAGGTGGCGTCGTCGCGGATGCGGGCCATCGAGAGCGACCGGTGGCTGCTCCAGGTCGCCCCGACGGGGTTCTCGGCCGTCATCGGCCCCGACGGCACGGTCCACCAGCGCACGGCGGTGTCGGAGCAGGCCGTCCTGCACGACACCGTCGAGCTGCGGTCGGGCACGACGCTGTACACCCGGTTCGGGTACGGCCCCGCAGTCGCCCTGGCAGTGGTGAGCCTCGCGCTCGGGTGGCTGCTCGCCCGCCGCCGTCCGGACGACGAGGCCGACGAGGCCGACGAGGCCGACGAGGCCGACGCCACCGGGGCCGCTGCCGCACGGGACGGTGGGACGGCGGGGGGAACGGCCGACGAGGCGGGCGTGGCCGGCCCGGGGGGCGGCCCGACCGGCTCAGACCTCGACGACCAGCGTGACCGGCCCGTCGTTGACGAGGGCGACGCGCATGTCGGCCCGGAACCGCCCGGTCGCCACCTCAGCCCCGAGCCCACGTAGCTCCGAGACGAGGGCCTCGACGAGCGGCTCGGCCTGCTCGGGCCGGGCGGCTGCGATCCAGCTCGGGCGCCGGCCCCGGCTCGTGTCTCCGTAGAGAGTGAACTGGCTGACCACCAGCACGCCGCCGCCGACCTCGTCCAGCGACCGGTTCATCACGCCGTCTGCGTCGTCGAACACCCGCAGGTTGACGAGCTTGGCGGCCAGCTTCCGGGCCCGGTCGACGCCGTCGTCGTGGGTCACGCCGACGAGCACGCACAGCCCGCGCCCGATCGAGCCGACGACCTCGCCGTCGACGGTCACCTCGGCCTCTGTCACCCGTTGCACAACGGCTCGCACCGCACCACGTTGGCACGCGTTCACCCGCACGGAGCACGGACGCGTCCCCCGGTGTTTCCCCGGAGGGTGCGGAGAGGTTACGTTTCTGTGTCGAGCCAGCTGGGTGGGAGTGCGACGATGGGGTACAGCCTGGGGATCGACCTCGGGACGACGACGTGCACGGTCGCGCTGCGGCAGGGCTCGTCGGTCGAGAGCCGCTGGATCGGGCACGACTCGCCCGCGATGCCCGCCGTCGCGCTCACCACCCGCGACGGGCACGTGCTCGTGGGCGAGGAGGCCGACGCCGTCAGCCCCTACGAGCCACCGCTGGTCGCCCGCTACGCCCTGAGCCGGCTCGACGACCACGCCCCCGTCGACGTCGACGGCCACCCCGTCGACCCGCTCGCCCTCGCCGGCGCGCTGTTGCACGCCGCCGCCGAGCGCGCCGCGCCCACCCCCGGCACGGTGGCCGACCACGTGGTGGTCACGTTCCCGCTCGAACCCGGCACCGGGCCCGAGGACCTGATGTCGCAGGCGGTCGGCCAGGTGTTCGGCTCGTCCGTCACCCTCGTGCCCGCCCCGGTGGCGGCGGTGGCCCGGCTCGCCACGCGGCACGACCTCGGCGACGACGCGCTCGTGGCGGTCGTCGACGCCGGCGGCTCGACCGTCGACGTGTCGCTCGTCCGGCGCACCCCGGCGGCCTTCGACCTGGTGGGCGATCCCGCCACGCTGTCCGACCTCGGCGGGGTCGACTTCGACGGCGCGGTGCTGTCGCTGGTCGAGGGAGCGATCGGCGACGTCTCGTCGGTCGTCGACCCCGGCGACAACGCCGGCATGCTGGCCCTCCGCCGGTTGCGGGCGTCGTGCCGGGCCGCGAAGGAGCGCCTGTCGACCGACACCACGGCGATCGTCGAGGTGGCGGTCCCCCACGCCCGGGGCCGAGTCGAGATCACCCGCGACGCCTTCGAGCGCACGATCGAGCCCGCCCTGGTCGAGGCGGTCGACCTGGTGGCCGCCACGGTCGACGCGGTCGGCCTGACCCCGCCCGACCTCCGGGCCGTGGTGCTGACCGGCGGCTCGGCCCGCATCCCCCGTCTGACCGAGCTGCTCAGCGAGCGGCTGGGGCGGCCGGTGCTGCGCGAGGACGCCCCCGAGGACACGGTCGCGCTCGGCGCGGCGATGTTCGCCGACGTCGACGACCGCGGACCGCTGTCCGGTTCGGTGCCGACGGTCGATCCGGCGGCCGGATCGCCGGCGGGGAGCGACGCCCCCGCCGCCGGTGGAGGGCTCGGCGCGGGGTTGGCGGGCGGCCTGGCCGCCGGCGGGCTGGGCGCCGCGGGCGCGTTGGGCGCCGCGGGTGGGCTCGGCGACACCGGGCTCGGCGCGGTCGGCGGCATCGCCGACCTGTCCGACATCCCGCCGATCGGGCCGGTCACCGGTGGGGGCCCGCTGCCGTGGCAGACCGGCGGGCCGGCCGACGACGAGCCCCCGCAGGCGTGGGCGCCGCCGACCGACGACGACGCGTGGGGCGCCGCCCCACCGCACGCCGCCGGCGACGACGACCCGATCCCCGGCGTGCCCGACCCGTGGGGCCCGCCCCCCGGCACGTCCCGCAGCGACTCCCTCGGCGCGGCCGCGCCCGACCCGTGGGCCGACGCAGCCGACACGTCCCCCGCACCCGACGCGCCCGACACGACCCGGGCGGCCGACCCGTGGGGCGTCGACCCTGGGGCCGGGGCGCTGCCCCCGGGGCCGTCCGACCCCTGGGCGTCCGGCCCCGTCCCGGCGGTGCCGCCCGACCCGTGGGCGTCCGACCCCTGGGCGTCCGCCCCCGCCCCGGCGGCGCCCTCCGACCCGTGGGCGTCCGACCCCGCCTCCGCCCGACCCGACGACCCGTGGGCGTCGGGTGCGGTGCCCCCGTTGCCGTCCGACCCCTGGGACGAGCCGGCCGCCCCCGGCACCTCCGTCGAGCCGTGGCCGTCGGGCGCGACCGCGGCCGTCCCCGCGCCCGACCCCTGGGAGGTCGCGCCGGGCGGCGCCGACGAGGGCTGGCCGCGTCCCGCAGACGAGTCGTGGGACGACGGCACCTCCGTCTTCGCACCCGCCACCGGCGTGGCGGCCGGCGCCGCCGCAGGCGAGGAGTCCGAGTGGGGGCAGACCAGCCCCGACGAGGTCCGCCGCCTGACCACCAGCGACACCGACCCGTTCGGCGCCCGCTCCGGCTCGCTGTCGGCCCGGCTGCACAACCGGCGCCCGTCCGAGGGCGGCGGGGTCGACGACGACGACGAGCGACCGCTCGACCGCCGCCTGATCATCGGCGGGGCGCTCGCCGCGATCACCGTCGTGATCGCCGGTGGCTGGCTCGCCGTCACCGGGCTCGGGGGCGGGGACGAGCCCAGCATCGCGGTGGCCGAGCCCGCCGTCGTGACCACCACGACCTCGACCACGCTGCCGCCGACCACGACGACCGTCCCTCCGACCTCGGCGGCCCCGACCACCACCGAGACGACAGAGGCCCCGACCACGACCACCTCGCGTCCCCGCCCCACCACCACCACGACGACGGCACCGCTCCCCGAGCCGCCCCCGCCGCCCCCGCCCACCACGACCACGCTCCCGCCCACGACCACGACGTTGCCGCCCACGACCACGACCACGACGACCACGAACCCCGGTGGCGGAGGCGGTGGCGGAGGAGGGGGCGGGGGCTGAAGCCCCTGCGCGTGCCGGTCCGAGCACGGTGGGTGCGACGGCGCACGGCGAATGAGGCACGGCGCTAGATTGTCCGCCCAATTGCGGGTGCCCTCGGACGACCCCCACGAACGACGGGTGACACGCGGCCGACGCGGAATTGACCGCGCGGTCAGCTGAACGGAAAGGTTGCGAGAATGTACGCCGAGGACGCCCCTCTGCGCATCGCGCTGCTCGCCTACCGGGGCAAGCCCCACGTCGGCGGTCAGGGCGTCTACGTGCGCCATCTCGCCAAGGCCCTCGTCGACCTCGGTCACCACGTCGAGGTCCTGGGCGGTCAGCCCTATCCCGAGCTCGATCCCCGGGTCGGGCTGGTCGAGTTGCCCAGCCTCGACATCTACAACGACCACTTCCCCATGCGCATGCCGGGCCTGTGGGAGCTCAAGGACTGGACCGACGTCGCCGAGGTCACCTCGTTCTCGTTCGGCCAGTTCCCCGAGCCGCTGGCGTTCAGCCTGCGGGCGTGGCGGCACCTCCGCGGGCGGCCGGGCGAGTTCGACCTCGTGCACGACAACCAGAGCCTCGGGTACGGCCTGCTGGCGATCGAGCGCGACGGCCTGCCGGTGCTCAGCACCATCCACCACCCGATCACCGTCGACCGCCGCCTCGAGATCGAGCACGCCACCGGCTGGTACAAGCGCCTGACGCTGCGCCGCTGGTACTCGTTCACGAACATGCAGACCCGGGTGGCGTCGCGGATGCAGCGGGTCGTCACGGTGTCCGAGAACTCGTTCAACGACATCGCCCGCGACCACAGGGTCGACCCCAACCGCATGGCGATCGTGCCCGTCGGCGTCGACGTCGACCTGTTCCGGCCGAAGCCCGAGGTGACCCCCGTCCCCGGGCGGCTCATCACCACGGCCAGCGCCGACGTCACCATGAAGGGGCTCAGCTACCTGCTCGAGGCCCTGGCCAAGGTCCGCACCGAGCGCGACGACGCCCACCTGGTCGTCATCGGCAAGCGCAAGCCCGGCGGCAAGTCCGACGAGACCATCCGCACGCTCGGCCTCGAAGACCACGTCACGTTCGTGACGGGCGTGCCCGACGAGCGCATCATCGAGCTGTACGCCGAGGCCGAGCTGGCCGTGGTGCCGTCGCTGTACGAGGGGTTCTCGCTGCCGGCCATCGAGGCGATGGCCTGCGGCACGCCGCTGATCGCCACGTCGGGCGGGGCGCTCCCCGAGGTCGTCGGACGCGACGGCGAGACCGCCCTGGTCGTGCCGCCCGGCGACAGCGAGGCGCTGGCGGCCAAGCTGCGATGGGCCCTCGGGCGCGACGACCTGCGGGCCGGCGTCGGCGCCGCGGGCCGCCAGCGGGTCATCGACCAGTGGTCGTGGAAGCACACGGCGGCCAAGACGGTCGAGCAGTCCCGCATCCGCCTCGACCAGCACGCGCGTGCCGCGGGGCGCCGCTGATGCTGACCGTCGACTACGGAACGCTCGGCCTCCGCGCCGGCGATCGCCTCCTCGACCTGGGCTGCGGCGCCGGCCGACACGCGTTCGAGGCCCTGCGGCGGGGCGCGCGCGTCACCGCCTTCGACTACGACGAGGCCGAGCTCAAGGACGTGGCCGCCATGGCGTCGGCCATGGCCGACGCCGGCGACCTGCCCGCCGCCGCCCGCAGCGCCACCGCGCGGGGCGACGCCACGAACCTGCCGTTCCCCGACGGCACCTTCGACCGCATCATCGCCGCCGAGGTGCTCGAGCACATCGACGACGACATGGGCGCCATCCGCGAGCTGGTGCGCGTCCTGCGCCCCGGCGGCACCATCGCCGCGTCGGTGCCGGCGTTCCTGCCCGAGCGCATCTCGTGGGCCATCACCGACGAGTACCACGCGCCGTTCGTGGCCGGCGGGCACGTGCGGATCTACACGCAGGCCGAGCTGCGCAACAAGCTCGGCACCGCCGGCGCCGCGCCCTACGCCCGCCACAAGGAGCACGGCATCCACGCCCCCTACTGGTGGCTCAAGTGCGCCGTCGGCCCCACGAACGACGACCATCCCCTCGTCCGCGCCTACCACCAGGTCCTGTGTTGGGACATCGGCGGCGCCCAGCCCTGGTCGCGCCTCACCCGGGGCGCCGACAAGGTCCTCACGCCGCTCATCGGCAAGAGCCTCGTCGTGTACGCCCGCAAGCCCGAGGTGGGCGGCGCATGACCCTCGTCGACGTCCCGGGCAGCGCCACCGCCGCCCAGCTCCAGCAGACCGTCGACGCCATCGCCGCCTGGCAGCTGCCGTCGGGCATGGTGCCGTGGTTCCCCGGCGGCCACGCGGATCCGTGGAACCACGTCGAGGCCGCCATGGCCCTGACGCTGGGCGACCGCCACGCCGAGGCCGAGCGGGCCTTCCAGTGGCTGGTCGACCTGCAACGCCCCGACGGGTCGTGGCACCAGTACTACCTGGCCGACCGGGTCGAGCAGGACAAGCTCGACGCCAACGTCATCGCCTACGTGGCGGCCGGTGTGTGGCACCGCTGGCTCTGCACCGGTGACCGCGGCTTCGCCGAGGCGCTGTGGCCCGTCGTCCAGCGGGCGATCGACTGGGTGCTCGACCTGCAGACGCCACGGGGCGAGATCCTGTGGGCCCGGCACGCCGACGGCACGCCGTGGTCGTTCGCCCTGCTCACGGGATCGTCGTCGATCTGCCACAGCCTGCGCTGCGCCATCGCGCTCGCCGAGCTGCTCGGCCACGAGCGCCCCGACTGGGAGCTCTCCGTCGCCCGCCTCACCGACGTGATCCGCCACGTGCCCGACGCCTTCTCGCCCAAGCACCGCTGGGCGATGGACTGGTACTACCCGGTGCTCAGCGGCGTGGTGCTCGGCGACGCGGGCCGCGAGCGGCTGGCCGAGCGCCACGGCGCCTTCGTGATGGACGGGTGCGGCGTGCGCTGCGTGTCCGACCGGCCGTGGGTCACGGCCGCCGAGACGTGCGAGTACGCCATGGCCAACCTGGCGGTCGGCAACGACGGCGTCGCCGCCGACCTGTTCCGCTGGGCGCAGCGCTACCGCACCGACGACGGCCTGTACTGGACCGGCACGGTGTTCCCCGACGAGGGGCGGTTCCCCACCGGCGAGCGGTCGACGTACACCGCGTCCGCCGTGGTCCTGGCGGCCGACGCCCTGGGTGACGGGTCGCCGGCCAGCGGGCTGTTCACCCGGCACGACGAGCTGCTGCCCGAGGTCATCGAGACCGGCGCCGACTCGTCGGTCCGCGACCGCGACTGACGTCGGTCCCGACGGCCGGCCGGGCCGCCGCCCGACCAGCTGGTCGGGTCAGGTGCGGGTGAGCACCCGCAGCGATCCGACCGCCCGCGACTCGACGAAGCGACCCGACTCGATCGCCGGCAGGTAGATCTGCTCGTACGGGGGTCGGCCGCCGTCGGCGGGATCGGGGAACACGTCGTGGATCACGAGCGTGCCACCGGGGACGACGTGCGGCGTCCAGAGGTCGTGGTCGAGGCGGGCGGGCTCGACGCCGTGGCCGCCGTCGATGAACAGGAACGCGAGGGGCGTGGCCCACGCCCGCGCCACGGCCGGCGACTCGCCGACGACGGCCACCACCGAGCCCTCGAGCCCGGCGTCGTGGATCGTGCGGCGGAACACCGGCAGCGTGTCCATCTTCCCGACGCCCGGGTCGACGAGGTCGGGCTCGTGCCACTCCCAGCCGGGCTGGTTCTCCTCGGACCCGCGGTGGTGGTCGACCGCGAACACGACCCGACCCAGCTCGCGGGCAGCGGCGCCGAGGTACACGGTCGACTTGCCGCAGTAGCTGCCGACCTCGAGCAGCGGGCCGGCGACGGCCGGCGGCACGGCGACGGCGGCTTCGTACAGCGCCAGGCCCTCGTCGGGCGGCATGAAGCCGCGGGCCGCCTCGGCGGCCTTCAGCAGCGCGGGGTCGATCGTCACGGTCGGCGACCGTAACCCCGGCCGGACGGCGGCACCATCCGGGGCGCGGGCGAGGAGGCGCCGCGCCGCGGGGTGACTCGAGGCAATGACGCGACCGGCGGGACCGACCTCAGCCCCCGGGTGGCACCAGCGCGTTGCCGCGGACGACCGAGGCGTACCAGGCCGCGCTGGGCTTGGCCGTGCGCTCGAACGTCGTGCGGTCGACCGCCACCAGCCCGAAGCGGGGGCGGTAGCCGTAGCCCCACTCGAAGTTGTCGAGCAGCGACCAGTACGTGTAGCCCCGCACGTCGATGCCGTCGGCGAGGGCGCGCAGCACGCCCTCCAGCGCGGCGTGCACGTAGGAGATCCGCTGGGTGTCGTCGGTCGTGCCGATGCCGTTCTCGGTGACGAGCAGCGGCACGCGACCACCGGTGCGCTGCCAGGCGTAGCGGAGGCAGGCCTCGAGGCTCTGCGGCCAGTACTCGTAGCCCATGTCGAGCACGGGCACGCCCTCCTCGGGGCCGAGGATGCCGGCGGGCCCGATCCGCATGCGCGAGTACGTCTGCACGCCCAGGAAGTCGTCGCCCTCGGTGGCGTCGAGGAAGACGTTCTCCATCTCGTCGAGCATGCGGGCGGTGCGCTCCTCGCCGCCGTCCACCGCCTCGTACTCGGTCATCGAGAGCGTGAGCCCCACCGGCACCCCCGGCGCCGCGCCCCGGATGGCCTCGACGGCCTTGCGATGGGCGTCGACGAACACGTCGTTGACCCGCAGGCGCAGGTCGGCGTCGGTCTTCCCCGGCGGGAAGAACCCGAGCAGCCAGCCGACGGTCGCCACGATGTTGGGCTCGTTGATCGTGCAGGCCCGGCCCATCACGTCGCCGAGCTCGCCCGCCAGGCGCCCGCAGAAGGCGGCGAAGCGGTCGGCGGTGGCGGGATCCTCCCACCCGCCGCGGTCGGCCACCCAGCGCGGCGTCGTGAAGTGGTGGAACGTCACCGTCGGCTCGACACCCCGCGAGCGGAGCGCCGTGCACAGGCGGCGGTAGTGGTCGACGGCGGCGGTCGACCACTCGCCCTCCTCGGGCTCGATGCGACTCCACTCGGCCGAGAACCGGTACGAGCCGAGGCCGAGGTCGGCGACGAGGGCGACGTCGTCGTCCCAGCGGTTCCAGGAGTCGCAGGCGTCGCCCGACGGCTCGGCGGTGGGGCTGCCCTCGGCGTGCTCCCACGCCCACCAGTCGTTGTTCCAGTTGCCGCCCTCGATCTGGTGGGCGGCGGTGGCGGTGCCCCAGACGAACCCGTCGGGGAAGCGGTTGTCGGGTGCGGTGTCGTCGGTCACGCCGCTGGAACCTAGTGCCGAGTCGGGGAACGACACGGCACGGCGCCGAGCAGGCGCGCCGCTACCTTTCCCGTGTGCCCCAGGACGCCGTCGACACCCTCGTGAAGCTGCTCGACCTCGAGCCGATCGAGGTCAACATCTTCCGTGGCAGCTCGCCGGACGAGGACCGCCAGCGCATCTTCGGCGGCCAGGTGGCCGGGCAGGCCCTGGTGGCAGCCGCGCGCACGGTGGGCGACGACCGGCAGGTCCACTCGCTGCACGCGTACTTCCTGCGGGCGGGCGACCCCCGGGTCCCCGTGCTGTACGAGGTCGAGCGCGTGCGCGACGGCGGGTCGTTCACCACCCGCCGGGTCGTGGCGATCCAGCACGGCAAGGTGATCTTCAACATGTCGGCCAGCTTCCAGGTGCCCGAGGACGGGTTCGACCACGCGGCGGTGATGCCCGACGTCCCGCCGCCCGACGACCTGCCGACGATGCGCGAACGGTTCGTCCGCGCCGGCATCGAGATGACGCCGTGGATGGACCGGCCCCGTCCCATCGACATCCGCCACGTCGAGTGGGTCGAGCACGGCGGGCGGCGCAGCGCCGAGCCGCGCCAGAACGTGTGGTTCCGGGCCGACGGGCGCCTGCCCGACGACCCGATCCTGCACACGATCGTGCTGACCTACGCGTCCGACATGACGCTGCTCGACACCTCGACGCGGCCGCACGGCGGCACGTGGTTCGATCCGACGACGTTCATGGCCAGCCTCGACCACGCCATGTGGTTCCACCGGGCGTTCCGGGCCGACGACTGGCTGCTCTACGCCCAGGACAGCCCCAACGCCACCGGCGGGCGCGGCCTGTCGCGGGGCCTCGTCTACACCCGCACCGGCACGCTGGTGGCGACGGTCATGCAGGAGGGCCTGATCCGACGCCTGCGGTGACACCGCCGACCGCCTCCACCACGGGCGCGGCGCGCCGCTAGGGTCCCCCCGATGAGACGAGCGTTGGCCCTGGGGTGCCTCGTCGCCGTGGTCGCCGCGGGCTGCGGGGGCGGCGACGACGAGGACGACGCCGGCAGCGACGGCCCGGGCGCCACGACCACCACGGCGCCCGCCACCGACGGCACGGGCGGCGACACCACGGTGCCGCCGCTCGCCGACGTGGGGCTCACGCTGACCGAGGGGGCGCGGGCCGACACGCCGATGTCGCTCGTCAGCCGCACCGGCACCGACACGCTGTACGTGGCCGAGCGCGAGGGCCGCGTGCGCACCATGACGGCCGACGGCACGGTGGGCGACCCGATCCTCGACATCAGCGACGAGGTCGTGACCGAGGCCGAGCAGGGCCTGCTCGACATCGAGTTCTCGGCCGACGGCGCCACCCTGTACGTGAGCTACAGCGTCGCCCCCGACGGCGACACCCGCGTCACCGCCTACGGCGTCGACGGCGACACGGTCGAGACCGCCTCGCGGCGTGAGCTGTTGGCGGTCGAGCAGCCCTACGACAACCACAACGGCGGCGACATCGAGATCGGCCCCGACGGCTACCTCTACGTGGCCCTCGGCGACGGCGGCAGCGGCGGCGACCCGCACGGCAACGGGCAGAACACCCAGGTGCTGCTGGGCAAGATCCTGCGCCTCGACCCGGCCGCCACCACCGGCGACGACTACGGCATCCCCGCCGACAACCCGTACGCGGACGGCGCCGGCGGCCGCCCCGAGGTCTGGCTGTACGGCGTGCGCAACCCGTGGCGCATCGCGTTCGACGGCGACACCGGCGACCTGTGGGTCGCCGACGTCGGCCAGAACGAGTGGGAGGAGGTCGACCACCTCCCGGCGACCAGCGGTGCCGGACGCGGCGCCAACCTGGGCTGGAACGCCATGGAGGCGACCCACCCCTACGAGGGGGGCACCAACCCCGAGGGCGCCGTGCTGCCCGTGCTCGAGTACAGCCACAGCGCCGGCGGCTGCTCGGTGACGGGTGGCGTCGTCTACCGGGGCGCCGCCATCCCGGCCCTCGACGGCGCGTACCTGTTCACCGACTACTGCGCCGGGCAGATCCGGGCGCTCCGCGCCGCCGACGGCCAGGTGGTCGACGAGCACACCTTCGACGCCTCGGGCGCCAACCTCATCTCGTTCGGCACCGACGCCGCCGGTGAGGTCTACGTGCTGTCGCAGGGCGGCGCCATCCTGCGGCTGGACGCGGCGTGAGCACCCCCGCACAGCCGCTCGACATCCTGCACGTCGCCACCCCGTCCGAGTGGGAGGCCGCGACGCGAACCGGCGAGATCGCTCCGCCCAGCCTGGCGGCGGAGGGGTTCGTCCACTGCTCGACCCGCGAGCAGCTGGCCGGCACCCTCGCCCGCCACTTCACGGGCGCCGGACCGCTGGTGCTGCTCACGCTCGACGCCGCGGCCGTCGCCGGCGACCTGCGCTGGGAGGAGGGCCAGCCCGGCCAGGTCTTCCCGCACGTCTACGCGCCGATCCCCGTCGAGGCGGTGATCGCGATCGAGCAGATCGAGTTCATCGGCGACACCTCGACCGACACCGGCGACGTCTGAGCCCTCGCCGGGCGCCCCCGTCAGCCCCCGCCGTCAGACCTCGGCGTCAACCCTCGCCCGGCGCGTCCCGCCCGCCGCCCGACGGGCGGGGTGGCCGGACCCCGCCGCGCCGCAGCACCAGCGCCGACCAGCCCTCCTCGCGGCGGGGCCGCCCGTCGACGCGCAGGCCGCCCGCGGCGGAGGCGGCCGAGACCGCGTCGACCTGCTCGTCGAGCACGCCCGACAGCACCACGGCCCCCGCGGGGCGCACGGCCGCGGCGACCGTGCGCACGGCCGCCACCAGCTCGGGCAGCAGCATGTTGGCGACCACCACGTCGCACGACGCCCGCCCGACGGGCGCCGGCCCGGCGCCGGCGTCGCCCGCGGCCACGGCGAACCGGTCGGCGACGCCGTTGCGCGCCGCGTTGGCGCGGGAGGCGGCGACGGCCCGGGGATCGGTGTCCAGGCCGACCGCGCCGGCCGCCCCGAGGCGGAGGGCGGCGACGGCGAGCACCCCGCTGCCGCACCCGACGTCGAGCACCTGCTCGCCGCCACGCACGAGGTCGGCCAGCGCGGCCAGCGCCAACCGGGTGGACGGGTGGGCACCGCTGCCGAAGGCCCGGCCGGGATCGATCACGATCTCGACGGCGCCGTCGCCCGGCGCTCGGGCCGGCCCCGGCACCCACGGCGGCCGGACGACGAGGGGGCCGACGCGCACGGGTCGCGCGTGGGCCCGCCAGCCGTCGAGCGCGGCGCCGAGGTCGACCGGGACCACCTCGGCGGGCCACCGGCCGCCGACCGCGGCGACCAGGCCGTCGACGTCTCCCCCGGTGCGCGTGCCGGCGACGAGCACGACGACCGCACGGTCGCCCGCGGGCGCCGACGCGGCGCGCTCTTCGATCGCGGCCGCGCCGGCGCCCCACAGGACGTCGGACGCCACCTCGACCTCGGCGGCCGGGACGGTCACGTGGACCGTGGCCGCATCGGCGCTCACGGGCCCGGGGCTGCGGCGGCTCGCCGCCGCGTCACGCCGTCACGTCCGCCGGGCCAGCGTCAGCAGGTAGTCGCCCGCCGGATCGGTCCACGTGGCGTCGACGGCCAGCCCCGCCCGCCCGAGGTCGTCGGCGATGCCCCCGGGGGTGAACTTGGTGCTGATCTCGGTGCGCATCTGCTCGCCGGCCGCGAAGTCGACGACCAGGTCGATCTCGGGCAGCTTCACCGTCATCGCCTCGGTGGCGAGCAGCCGCATCTCGACCCACCGGTTCTCGGCGTCCCACACCGCCCGGTGCGCGAAGCGGTCGACCTCGAAGTCGGCGCCGAGCTCGCGGTTGAGCACGGTCAGCAGGTTGCGGTCGAACGCCGCGGTGATGCCGGCGGCGTCGTCGTAGGCGGCGATCAGCCGGTCGACGGGCTTGACGAGGTCGGTCGCCAGCAGGAAGGCGTCGTCGGGGCCGAGGAGGTCGGCGACGTCGGCGAGGAACCGCCCCCGTTGGACCGGCGTGAAGTTGCCGATGGTGCTGCCCAGGAAGGCCACCAGCCGGGAGGACCCGGGCGTGCCCGGGATGCCGTCGAGGTGCTCGTGGAAGTCGCCGACGATGGCGTGGACGTCGATGCCCATGTCGCCGGCGACCGCCGCGGCCGCCGACCGCATGGTGGCCTCGGCCACGTCGAACGGCACGTAGCCGGTCAGGCCGGCCGGCCCCGCCGCCATGGCGTCGAGCAGCAGCCGGGTCTTCTCGGACGTGCCCGAGCCCAGCTCGACGAGCACCGCGGCCCCGGCCACCGCCGCGATCTCCGGGGCCCGGGCGCGCAGCAGCTCGCGCTCGGTGCGGAACGGGTAGTACTCGGGCGTGCGGGTGATGGCCTCGTACAGGTCGCACCCGTGGTCGTCGTAGAACCACACCGGCGGCATGACCTTGGGCGTCGACGACAGCCCGGCGCGGGCGTCGCGCCGCAGCGCCAGCTGCAGCTCGTCGGGTTCGAGCCGCACGTCGACGGTGACCCGCCCGGCGGTGCGCTGGGTCGGCCCGCTCACGAGTCGGCCGCCAGCCGCACGCCGCCGAACGCCCACCGTGCGCCGGCGGGGAAGAAGTTGCGGTAGGTCGGACGGGTGTGGCCGGCGGGCGTGACGCAGGCACCGCCGCGCAGCACCTGCTGGTTGACCATGAACTTGCCGTTGTACTCGCCCACCGCGCCGGGGGCGGGCCGGAAGCCGGGGTAGGGCGTGTAGGGGCTCGCCGTCCACTGCCAGACCTCACCGCACCAGCCCTCGCCGCCGGCGCGGGGGTGCAGCGCCCAGCCGTCGACGCCGAGCGCGTCGTCGGGCCGGGACGTCGCCACGGCCTCCCACTCGGCCTCGGTCGGCAGGCGACAGCCGGCCCAGCGGGCGTAGGCGTCGGCCTCGTACCAGCTCACGTGCACGACGGGCGCGTCGAGGTCGACCGGCCCGGCCCCGAGCAGCGTGTGGACGGTCCAGCCGTCGCCGTCGCGGGTCCAGTAGGCGGGCGCCTCCCACTGCTCGGCCTGCACGGTGGCCCAGCCGTCGGACATCCACAGCGCCGGATCGTGGTAGCCGCCGTCGTCGACGAACGCGAGCCAGTCGCCGGCCGTCACGAGCGACGACCGGAGGGCGAACGGCGCCAGCAGGGCGTCGTGGCGGGGCGTCTCGTTGTCGTAGGAGAACCCGTCGCCGTCGTGCCCGATGCGCACGATGCCGCCGTCGTGGCCGATCCACTCGTCGGCGGGCCGGGCACGAGGTCGGTCGTCCGCCGCGTCGTCGACGGCGTACGCCGGGCGCAGGGGGTTGCACGACAGGACGTGCTGGATGTCCATGAGCAGCAGCTCCTGGTGCTGCTGCTCGTGGTGCAGGCCGAGCTCGACGAGGTCGGCGACGTCGGCGGCGGGCTCGGTCGCCAGCAGGTCGTCCATCGCCTCGTCGACCGCGGCGCGGTAGTCGGCGATCTCGGCGATGCCGGGGCGCGTCAGGAAGCCGCGCTGCGGGCGGGCGTGCCGGGGGCCCACACCCTCGTAGTAGGAGTTGAAGAGGTAGCCGTAGGCCGGGTCGACGACGTCGTAGGCGGGGACGTGCGGCCCGAGCACGAACGTCTCGAAGAACCAGGTGGTGTGGGCCCGGTGCCACTTGGTGGGGCTGACGTCGGGCATGGTCTGGACCGTCTGGTCCTCGGCCGACAGCGGCGCCGCCAGCGCATCGGTGAAGGCACGCACGTCGCGGTAGCGGGCGCGCAGGTCGGAACGGGCCCCCACGGTCGTGGTGGTGCTCGTCGGCATGGCCATCCCCCTCTCCGGCGTCCCGGGGGAGGGACGAACCGGTTCGTGGTCGCGGGAGAACCTACCCGGCTCTCTTCCGAGTGCATACGCACCCGCCGTGACATCCGGACGCCGCAGCGTCGGGACGTCGCCGCCGTTCGCCCACCGTCGGTCAGCGTTCGACTTCCGTCTCCCCTGCGGACCACAGCGTGTGGAACGAGCCCGGCCTGTCGACCCGTTGGTAGGTGTGGGCGCCGAACAGGTCGCGCTGGCCCTGGATCAACGCCGCCGGCAGGCGCTCGCGGCGCAGCGCGTCGTAGTAGGCGAGCGCCGAGGCGAACCCGGGTGTCGGCACGCCGGCCCCCGCGGCCGTGGCGACGACCCGCCGCCAGGCGTCCTGGGCGTCGGCGAGGGCGTCGGCGAACGACGGGTCGACGAGCAGCGTCGGCAGCACCGGGTCGGACTCGAACGCCAGGCGCAGGCGGTCGAGGAACCGGGCCCGGATGATGCACCCGCCGCGCCAGATCGTCGCCATGGCCGCCCGGTCGACGTCCCAGCCGTACTCGTCGCTGCCGGCCGCGATCTGGTCGAACCCCTGGGCGTACGCCACCACCTTCGAGGCGTAGAGCGCCCGTTGCACGTCGTCGACGAGTCGGTCGACGTCGCCCGCGGCCACCGAGCCCGGGGCCACGTCGCCGCGGGGACCCGGCAGCCCGGTCGCCGCGGCCCGCTGGTCGGCCCGGCCCGAGAGCGAACGGGCGAACACCGCCTCGGCGATGCCGGTCACGGGCACGCCGAGGTCGAGAGCCGACTGCACCGTCCAGCGCCCGGTCCCCTTCTGCTCGGCGCGGTCGGCGACGACGTCGACGAACGGGCGCCCGGTGGCGGCGTCGACGTGGTCGAGCACCCGGGCGGTGATCTCGATGAGGTACGACTCGAGGTCGCCCGCGTTCCACCGCCGGAACACGTCGGCCAGCTCGGGCGGCTCGAGCCCGCCGACGCTGCGCAACACGTCGTAGCTCTCGGCGATGAGCTGCATGTCCGCGTACTCGATGCCGTTGTGCACCATCTTCACGAAGTGGCCGGCGCCGTCGGGCCCGACGTGGGTGCAGCACGGCGTGCCGTCGACCTGGGCGGCGATCGCCTCGAGCATCGGGCCGAGCGCGGCGTACGACTCGGCGGAGCCGCCGGGCATGATGCTCGGCCCCTCGAGCGCCCCGACCTCGCCGCCGGAGATGCCGGTGCCGACGAAGTGGAGGTCGCGCTCGCGCAGGGCGGCCTCGCGCCGGCGGGTGTCCTGGTAGGCGGCGTTGCCCCCGTCGACGATCATGTCGCCGGGCTCGAGCAGCGCCGCCACCTCGGTGACGACCGCGTCGGTCGGCGCGCCGGCCTTGACCATCACGATGACGCGCCGGGGCGGCTCGAGCGACGCGACGAACTCCTCGGTCGACCGCGACGGCACGAACGTGCCCTCGTCGCCGTGGGCGTCGACGAGCGCGGTGGTGCGGGCCTCGGTGCGGTTGTGCAGCGCGGTGGCGAACCCGTGGCGGGCGAGGTTGCGGGCCAGGTTGGCCCCCATCGTCGCCAGCCCGGTGACCCCGATCTCGGCCGACCCGGGGGCGGTCATGCCGCGTCCGCCAGCGCCTGCGCCTGCTCGGCGGTGAGCTCGAGGGCCGCGGCCTGCAGGTTCTCCTCGAGGTGCGCCACGGTAGACGTGCCGGGGATGGGCAGCATCACCGGCGACCGGGCCAGCAGCCAGGCGAGGGCCAGCTGGCCGGGAGCGGCGCCCGTCTCCTCGGTCACCGCGGCCAGCGCGCCGCCGGGCCTGGCCAGCTCGCCCATCGCCAGCGGGAACCACGGGATGAACCCGAGGCCGTGCGCCTCGCAGTGCTCGAGCACCGGTTCGGCCGAGCGGTCGGCCAGGTTGTACAGGTTCTGGACCGACACGATCGTGGCCGTGCGCTGCGCCTCGGTCAGCTCGTCGACGGTCACCTCGGACAGACCGATGTGGCGGATCGTGCCCTCCTGCTGCAGCAGCGCGAGCTCGCCCACCTGGTCGGCCAGCGGCACCTGGGGGTCGATGCGGTGCAGCTGGTGCAGGTCGATCACGTCGACGCCGAGGTGGCGCAGGCTGAGCTCGACCTGCTGGCGCAGGTACTCGGGCCGGCCGACCGGCCTCCAGTCGCCCGGCCCGGCCCGGGTGAGCCCGGCCTTCGTGGCGATGACCAGGTCGTCCGGATAGGGGTGCAGCGCCTCTCGGATCAGCTGCTCCGACACGAACGGCCCGTACGAGTCGGCCGTGTCGATGAAGGTCACGCCCAGCTCGATCGCCCGGCGCAGCACGCGCACGGCCTCGCCGCGATCGGACGGGTCGCCCCAGATGCCCGGGCCGGTCAGGCGCATGGCGCCGAACCCCAGGCGGTGGACCGGCATGTCGCCGCCGATCGAGAACGTTCCGGAGCGGGCGGCGAGGGTGGTCGTGGTGTCCATCGGCGGCGATCTCCTCGGGTGGGTGGCCCCTGCGGTCTACCGGCCCGTCGTGCGATCGCCACGCCGTGTCCGCCACCGGCGCGGCGGTGGCCGGGTAGACAGGCGGCCGTGCGGCTGCGGGTGGCGACGTTCAACATCCACCACGGCGTGGGAACCGACGGCCGGCTCGACCTCGGTCGCACCGCGGACGTGATCGCCGCCACCGGCGCGGCGGTGGTCGGGCTCCAGGAGGTCGATCGCACGCTGTCCGGCCGCAGCGGGTGGACCGACCAGGCGGCATGGCTCGGCGACCGCCTGGGCATGGAGGTCGCCCACGGCGCCACGATCGACCGGGGCCCACCGCCCGGCGGTCCCCCCGGTGCGCCCAGCCGCCGCTACGGCAACGCCCTGCTGTCGGCCCACCCGCTGCGGTCGTGGCAGGCGTTGCGCCTGGCGGGGGGCGGACGGCGCGAGCCGCGCGGCGTCGTCGACGCGCTGGTGGACGTCGAGGGCACTCCGGTCCGGTGCGCGGTCACCCACCTCCAGAACCGGTCGCGGCGCGAGCGGGAGGAGCAGGCCGCCCACCTCGTCACGCTGCTGGCGCCGGTGCGGCCGCCCGCCGCCACCGGTGGCGACCCGGTCGCCACCGTGCTCGTGGGCGACATGAACGCCGCGCCCGACAGCCCCGAGATGCGGTTGCTGACGACGGCGTTCGTGGACGCCTGGGCGGCCGTGGGCCTCGGCGACGGGTCGACGTTCGACGCCCGGCGGCCGTTCGCCCGCATCGACGCCGTGCTCACGGCAGGACCGGTCCGTCCCCTGACTGCCACGGTGGTCGACACCCGGGCGTCCGACCACCGGCCCGTGGTGGTCGACCTCGACGTCGAGGCGTGACGGTCGTCAGGGCACCGGCCGGACGGTGATGCCGTCGTTCACGAACTCCATCAGGTAGCCGCACTGCGCGCAGATCAGGCCCTTCGACGACACGTTGGCGAAGTCGAGCCCGAGGAACGACATGCCGCCGGTGTTCAGCAGCACCTCGCGCAGGTGGAACGCGTCGAAGTGGCAGAACGCGCACGTGACCGGGTGGTCGCCGACGAGGACGTGGAACGGCTTGGCGGGGGCCATCCCTGCAGTGTGGCCGACGCGCGCCCCCAACTCGTTCGCCTCGCGGCGCACGACCGGACACGCTGGCGGCGTGGACCAGGCACACAGAACCACGGCCGAGCTCGAGGCCGCTCTCGACCACATCCGCGCCGCACCGGCCGACCTCGGGCGGGTCGACCTCGTCGTGCGGCGGCCCGCCCCCGGCGAGCGCGAGGTGCTCGACGCCGGCGAGCTCCACCCCGAGCACGGCCTGGTGGGCGACGGCTGGGCCGACCGGGGCAGCCGCCGCACCGACGACGGCTCGGCCCACCCGGACATGCAGCTCAACGTGATCAACGCCCGGCTCTCGCGCTCGGTGGCCGTCGACGCCGGGCGCCGGGCGCTCGCCGGCGACCAGCTGCACCTCGACCTCGACCTCAGCGCCGCCAACCTCCCTCCCGGGACGCGCCTGGCGCTCGGCGGTGCGGTCATCGAGGTGACGGCGATCCCCCACACCGGCTGCGCCAAGTTCGTGCAGCGCTTCGGCGCCGAGGCGATGCGGTTCGTGAACTCGCCGCTGGGCCGCGACCTGCGGCTGCGGGGCCTGAATGCCAAGGTGGTGCACGCCGGGACCGTGCGGCCCGGCGACGAGGTGCGGAAGGTCCCCGCAGATTTCGTTCCCGGGGCCGATGAGTTCGCTCCGGGGGTCGGGTCTGAGGGGCACCACACCGCCTCCCGTGAACCCCTGAAGGAGCAGTCCCATGCCGAAGCGTGACGCCGCCCCCCTCGGTGCCCCCTGCTGGATCGACCTCATGACGTCCGATCCCGACCGCAGCCGTGCGTTCTACGACGAGCTGTTCGGCTGGACGTCCGAGGACGCCGGCGAGGAGTTCGGGCACTACGTCAACTTCTCGAAGGACGGTGTCCGCGTGGCGGGCGCCATGGGCAACGACCCGTCGTCGCCCGCTCCCGACGGCTGGTCGGTTTACCTGGCCACCGCCGACGCCCAGGCCACCGCGGACGCCGCGGCCGCCAACGGCGGCACCGTGGTGGTGCCCCCGACGCCGATCGGCGAGCTGGGCTCGATGGTCGTGCTCATCGACCCCACCGGTGCCTCGATCGGCGCCTGGCAGCCGGGCGAGCACACCGGGTTCGGCCTGGTCGACGAGCCCGACACCCCGAGCTGGTTCGAGCTCCACACCCGCGACTACGAGGGCGCCATCGCCTTCTACCAGAAGGTGTTCGGCTGGGACACCCACGTGGCCAGCGACACCGACGACTTCCGCTACACGACGCTCGGCGAGGGCGAGAACCAGCTCGCCGGGGTGATGGACTCGAGCGCCTTCCTGCCCGAGGGCGTGCCCGCGGTCTGGACGGTCTACTTCCGGGTGGCCGACGCCGACGCCGGCGTGGCCCGCGCCGTCGAGCTCGGGGCCACGGTCGTCCGTCCCGCCGAGGACACGCCGTACGGCCGGCTCGCCCAGCTCACCGATCCCACGGGCGCCGAGTTCAAGCTCGTCGGCTGAGCGGCCGCCCGTCCGGCCGCTCCCCCCGCTCCCGGTGATCCCGGCCGCCGCCGCGTGGCCGGGATCGCCGCCGTCCCGTCGCCGCGGTCCTGGCGCCGCCTCTGCCCGGGGCCGCCCTGTCCGTTGCGTGACGAGACTCGTAAGATGGGTGCATGCGACGAGCGTCGTTCGAGAACATGCAGTGCTCGGTGGCCCGCGCCCTCGAGGTCGTCGGCGACTGGTGGTCGCTGCTCATCGTGCGCGACGCCCTGTTCGGCGTGACCCGGTTCGAGGAGTTCCAGCGCCGCCTGGGCATCGCCCGCAACACCCTCACCGACCGCCTCGACTGGCTGGTCGATCACGGCGTCCTCGAGCGGGTGCCGTACCAGGAGTCGCCGCTGCGGCACGACTACCGCCTGACCGCCAAGGGCCGCGACCTCCGCCGGGTGCTCACCGCCGTGCGCGAGTGGGGCGACGAGTGGGTGACGCCCCCGGGCGGCCCGCCGCTGGTCGCCACCGACGGCGGGGGCGACCCCGTGGAGCTGCGGCTCGTCAACGCCCGCACCGGCGAACCCGTGCCCGACGACCGGCTGCGGATGGTGCCGGGGCCGGGCGCCACCGACCCTCGCACCATCCCGCCGCGCCTGGCCGGGGCCGTGCGCCCGGCTCCCTAGGGGACGCGCTCCACGATCGTGGCGTTGGCGAGGCCGCCGGCCTCGCACATCGTCTGCAGGCCGTAGCGGGCGCCCCGGGCCTCCATCGCCCCGAGCATCGTGGTCATGATGCGGGCGCCGCTGGCGCCGAGCGGGTGCCCGATGGCCAGCGCGCCGCCGTGCACGTTGACCCTGGCGGGGTCGGCGCCGGTCTCGGCCAGCCAGGCCAGGACCACGCTCGAGAACGCCTCGTTGACCTCGAAGACGTCGATGTCGTCGATCGTCAGCCCGGCCCGGCCGAGCACCTTGGCGGTGGCCGGGATCACTGCGGTCAGCATCATCAGCGGGTCGTCGCCGACGACCGCGAACGAGTGCAGGCGGGCCCGGGGCCGCAGTCCCAGCTCGGCGGCCCGCTCGCTGGTCGTGATGAGCAGGGCGGCGCTGCCGTCGCTGATCTGGCTGCTGTTGGCCGCGGTGATGTGCCAGCCGATCTCGGGGAACCGGGCGGCGAAGGCCGGGTCCTCGAAGGCGGGGCGCAGCCGGGCGAGCGCCTCGAGGTCGCCTCCGGGGCGGATGCCCTCGTCGGCCGCCACCTCGACCACCGAGCCGTCGGCCCCGGGCGCCTTGATCGGGGCGATCTCGCGCTCGAACAGCCCTGCGGTCGCGGCGGCGTGCGCCCGCTCGTGGCTGGTGAGGGCGAAGCGGTCGAGGTCGGCGCGACCGAGGTCCCACCGGGCGGCGATCAGCTCGGCGCTGACGCCCTGCGGCACGAGGCCGTCGGGGTAGCGGTCCGCCAGTGCCGGCCCGAACGGGTCGGCGCCCTCGGGCACGTTCGACCACATGGGCACCCGGCTCATGCTCTCGACGCCGCCGGCGACCACGACGTCGTAGGCACCCGAGATCACCCCCTGGGCCGCGAAGTGCACCGCCTGCTGCGACGAGCCGCACTGCCGGTCGATGGTGGTGGCGGGCACGTGCTCGGGCAGGCCGGCGGCGAGGGCGGCGTAGCGGGTGGTGTTCATGGCCTGCTCGGCGACCTGGTCGACGCACCCGCCGATGACGTCGTCGATCACGTCGGGGTCGACGCCGCTGCGCTCGACCACCGCCCGGATCGAATGGGCGAACAGGTCGACGGCGTGGACCCCGGCCAGCGCCCCTGCCGGCTTCCCCTTGCCGACCGGCGTCCGCACGGCCTCGACGATCACTGCGTCTCGCATCGTTCCTCCTGGGGTCGGGCGCCCCTCGGCTCCCGTCCGCCATCAGTCTAATGATGCAATGCGTCGTGTCGACGGGGCGTCGGTCACAGGGCCGACCGTCGCCGCCGCTACCGTCCGCCGTGATGCGCCGCCCCCGGGAGCACCGATGACCGAGCGCCCGCAGGTGCCGCCGGCGCTCGTCGACCGGCTGCGCCGGCTGTGCCTGGTGCTCCCCGAGGTGCGCGAGGAGGAGGCGTGGATCGGCACCCGGTGGCGGGTCCGGTCCAAGACCTTCGCCCACGTCAACATGGTCGCCGACGGGTGGCCGCCGGTGTACGCCCGGGTGATCGGCGTGGCGGCCGACGACGAGCCCGTCGTCGTGCTCACCTTCCGCTCGGCCGGCGACGAGCTGCAGGCGCTGGCCAACCTGGGGCGCCCCTACTTCCGGGCGCCGTGGGCGCCCGGGGCCGCCGGCCTCCTGCTCGACCACGACACCGACTGGGACGAGGTGGCCGAGCTCGTCACCGAGAGCTACTGCCTCCAGGCCCCGCAGAAGCTCGCGGCCCGCGTCGACCGACCGGGCGGTTGACGGCCGGACGGCCCGGTTCCGGTGTCGGTGGGGCCGGGCTGCCGGGCCAGTGGCGCCGACCTCAGGAGATGTGGGGTGTCGACGACGCGCTGTCCGTGGTGCTCGGCCTGCGCTCGACGCCGGTCGCCTGGGTGACCTCGCGGGTCACCTGACGCCCGAGAGGTGGCGGGCGAGCCCCCGGGCCCCTCAGTCCTCGGCGTCGGACTCGTAGCGGTAGACGTTGGTGTCGCGGGCCACGAACCCGGCCTTGCGGTAGAGGGCGTTGGCGGCCTGGCGCGACGGGCGCGACGTCAGGTCGACGGTGCGGGCCCCGAGCTCGGTCGCCCGGACGACCATCGCCTCGGTGAGCGCCATGCCGACCCCCTGGCCGCGCCCGGCCTCGTCGACCACGACGTCCTCGATCCAGGCCCGCAGCCCGGTGGGGATCCGGAACGTCACCAGCGTGGCCATCCCGATGATCGTGCCGTCGTCGGCCAGGGCGATGAACAGGTCGGTCGCCGGTGACCCGACCAGCTCGCCCAGCTCGTCGGTGGTCGGCGGCGCAGCCGACCGCGAGAGCTGGCCGGTCAGCCGCACGACGGCGTCGACGATGGCGGGGGTGAGCGTGGTGGCGATCTCGACCTTCACGCCGCCCACGCTATGCGGTCACGACCGGCGGGACGGCCGGGCCGGCCGTCACCGGCCCGGGGACGCCGGGCACCGCCCTTCCGCTCGGACCTCGGCGGCTCGGGCCTCGGCGGTCAGCCCCGCGCGCTCGGCCCCGCGCTCAGCCCTCGGGGGCGGCGGGGACCGGCTGCGGAGGCGGCGGGCCCACGTAGCGGGCCGAGGGCCGGATGATGCGGTTGTCGGCCGCCTGCTCGAGGATGTTGGCGCACCAGCCGATCACGCGGCTCGACGCGAACGTGGGGCTGAAGAGGTCGGACGGCAGGCCCACGTCCTCCATGACCACGCCGGCGTAGAACTCGACGTTGGCGTACAGGTTGCGGCCGGGCTTGAGCTCGGCCAGGACGTCGACCACGGTGCGCTCGACCTCGGTGGCGAACGCGACCTTCTCGGCCTGGATGCGCTCGGCCACGCCGCGCAGGAACTCGGACCGGGGGTCGGTGGTCTTGTACACCCGGTGGCCGAACCCCATGATCTTGCCGCCGTGGGTCACGGCGTCGACCAGGTAGGGCCGGGCGTTCTCGGGCCTGCCGATGGCGTCGAGCAGGTCGAGCGCACGCGACGGCGCGCCGCCGTGCAGCGGCCCCGACAGCGCGGCGATGCCGCCCGTGACCGCCCCGGCCAGGTCGGCGCCCGTCGAGGTGATGACCCGCGCCGTGAAGGTCGAGGCGTTGAACCCGTGGTCGATCGTCAGGATCTGGTACTGCTCGACGGCCCGGGCCTTGTCGGCGTCGGGGATCTCGCCCGTGAGCATCCACAGGTAGTTCTCGCCGTAGCCCAGCTCGGGATCGGGATCGACCGGCTCGAGCCCCTGGGCGAGCCGGTGCAGCGCCATGATCAGCGTCGGCACGCTCGCGCACACCTGCAGGGCGTTGGCCCGCAGCTCGTCGGGCTTGATGTCGAGCCACGGCCGGAAGCCCTGGCTGTGGCCGATGAGCGACACCGCGCTGCGGAGCTGGTCCATCAGCGGGCCCCCGGACGCTGCGATCGACGGCAGCAGCCCCCGGACGGCGTCCGGCACCCCCCGCAGGCCGCGGACCTCGCGGGCGAACGCATGGCTCTCGGCCAGCGACGGCAGGTGGCCCTCGAACAGGAGGAACCAGATGTCCTCGAGCGACCGCTTGTCGGCCAGCTCGACGGCCGAGTACTCGCGATAGTGGTAGAAGCCCTCGAGCCCGCGGACGTCGCCGACCTTCGTCTCGGCCACGATCACGCCCTCGAGCCCCGGAGGGGCCTCGATCTGCCCCGGGTGCACCACCGGCTGGATCTGCGCCACCCGCATGAGGTCGCGCATCGACACGATGCCGACGAGGTCGTCGCCGTCGACCACGGGGATGTGGCGGTAGCCACGCTCCGCGAGGGTGGCGAACGCCTCCTGCACCGACAGGTCGGGGGCCACGACGTCGGGATCGGCGGTCATGAGCTCGGCGACCTTGAGGCCGGCCGACGACGGCCCGGCGGCGGCGAGGCGCACGATGTCGCGCTCGGTCAGGATGCCGACCGGGCGGGCGCCGTCGACCACGACGACCGAACCGACGGACAACTCGTGCATGCGGGCGGCGGCGGCGGCGACGGACTCGTCAGGCGGTGTGGTCACCACGGGCGAGCTCATGACGTCGGCCACCGTGCGGACGGTGGGTGAGGGGGTCACGAGGGCCAGCGTAGATGCGGTTCCGCCGCTGGTCACGGGCCGGCGCCGCCGGCGCGGCGGGGGCGCGGTGGTGGGCCGGGGGCCGGGAGTGGCGGCGGCACAGGGCGGCGCTCGGGCGAACGACCTGGGTGGTGCTGTGAACGCGCTCCGGTGTTGGACTGCGTTCATCGACCCGTGACACCCCGCTCACGCCGGCGCCGCTCCCGGGACACACGCCCTGCCTACGGTGCGTGCATGGACCTCCGCACCGCCTTCACCA
>Ga0111539_10002084_pt1 | contig 26721 bp, 21 predicted proteins | sample RhiMethybrSRZTD1_FD_79667 | JGI IMG/M metagenome (GOLD analysis project Ga0111539, IMG submission 79667) | Populus rhizosphere microbial communities from Tennessee, USA - Rhizosphere MetaG P. TD hybrid SRZTD1 (version 2) (version 2) | ecosystem: Host-associated > Plants > Roots > Rhizosphere >...
GCTCTCGATCCCGAAATCGCCGACGCCATCCGACACGAAGTCCAGCGCCAGGAAGAAGGCCTGGAACTCATCGCCTCCGAGAACTTCGTCAGCCTGGCCGTGCTCGAAGCCGCCGGCAGCGTCATGACGAACAAGTACGCCGAGGGGTATCCCGGCAAGCGCTACTACGGCGGGTGCGAGTTCGTGGACGTCGCCGAGTCGCTGGCGATCGATCGCGCGAAGCAGCTCTTCGGCGCCGATCACGTCAACGTGCAGCCGCACTCGGGCGCGCAGGCGAACATGGCCGTCTACATGGCGATGCTCAAGCCGGGCGACACGATCCTGGGCATGAACCTCGCGCACGGCGGCCACCTGACGCACGGCCACCCGCTCAACTTTTCCGGCAAGTACTTCAACATCGTCCCGTACGGCGTGCGGAAAGAGGACGAACGCATCGACTACGACGAAGTCGATCGGCTCGCGCACGAGCACAAGCCGAAGATGATCGTGGTGGGCGCCAGCGCGTATCCGCGCGAGATTGATTTCGCGCGCATCCGGCAGACGGCCGCCGCCACCGGTGCGCTCGTCATGACCGACATGGCGCACATCGCCGGTCTGGTCGCCGCCGGTGTGCACCCGAGCCCCGTGCCGCACTCGGATTTCGTCACCACCACGACGCACAAGACGCTGCGCGGACCGCGCGGCGGTATGGTGCTCTGCCGCGCGGAGTTCGCGAAGGACCTCGATCGCGCCGTGTTCCCCGGCGTGCAGGGCGGCCCGCTGATGCACATCATCGCGGCGAAGGCGGTCTGCTTCAAGGAGGCGCTCGCGCCGGCGTTCAAGACCTACCAGCAGCAGATCGCGAAGAACGCTGCGCGACTCGCCGCGCGATTGTCCGGCGCGGGCTTCCGTCTCGTGAGCGGCGGCACGGACAACCACCTGATGCTCGTCGATGTGTTCTCCCGCGGACTCACCGGCAAGGTCGCCGAAGCCGCGCTCGGGCGCGCCGGCATCACGGTGAACAAGAACGCGATCCCGTTCGATCAGAACCCGCCGATGGTGGCGAGCGGCATCCGCGTCGGCACGCCGGCCGTCACCACGCGTGGCCTGCGCGAAGCCGAGATGGACATCGTCGGCGACCTGATCGCCCGCGTGCTCGCGGCGCCTGACGACGCGGCCACGCTCGCGGCGGTGAAACACGACGTCGAGGCGCTGTGCCGGCGTTTCCCGCTCTACCCGGAGCTCATGCGCGAGCCCGTGGCCTGACGCACTTTCCGTGAGCCCAGAATCCCTGCCGATCCGCGTCCGCCGGACGTTCGACGAGGACGGCGACCTCGCGGCGGGATTCGAAGGCTTCGAGCCGCGGCCCGGCCAGCGGCGTCTGGCGGGTGAAGTCGCGCGTGTGTTCACGAGCGGCGGCACGCTCGTCGCCGAGGCAGGTACCGGCACGGGCAAGACGCTGGCCTATCTCGTGCCCGCCGTGCTCGCCAACCGCCGCGTGCTGATCTCGACCGGCACGCGCACGCTTCAGGATCAGATTTTCTACAAGGACCTGCCCGCGCTCGGCCGGGCGCTCGGCCTCGAGATCAAGGCCGCGTACATGAAGGGCCGATCGAACTACCTCTGCCTGCACCGGTTCGCACGGCTGCGCGAGGCCGAGGCGGGCCTGTCATCCGAGGAGCAACGCTGGCTCCGCCAGATCAGCGAATGGGCCGCGGAGACGCCAACCGGCGATCGATCCGAGATCGAAGATCTTCCCGACGAGTTTCCGCTCTGGATGGATCTCAGCTCGACGAGCGAGCAGTGCCTGGGCCGCGACTGCCCTGAGTACAACGACTGCTTCATCAAGCGGATGCGCGATCGCGCCGCCGACGCGAACGTCGTCATCGTCAATCATCACCTGCTCTGTGCGGACGCGTCGGTGCGGCAGGGTGACTTCGGCGAGGTCATTCCGGAATGCGAGCTGGCGGTGATCGACGAGGCGCATCAGCTCGAGGACGTCGTCACGCAGTACTTCGGCGTGTCGCTCAGTACGTATCGTATCGAGGAGCTTCGGCATGACGCCGAACGTGCGATTGGCTCGCTGGCGATCGAGCACGGGCAGGCCGCCGGTGCGATGGAGGCGATCCTGTCGGAGATCGAGTACGCCGCGCGCGGCCTGTTCGATCAGGCGCGCATCGAGCAGCGCCGCGGCGAAGGCGGCGGCGATCGCACGACCGTGACAGGTGAGATCGCCATTCGGCTGCAGACGGAAGCAGCCGGTCTGTCGGATGCGCTCGATCGTCTGGCCTTGCGGGTCCGGAGCGTGCCAGGGGCGCCGGCCGAGCTTGTGGCGATTGGCGTGCGCGCCGACGGCATGCGCGACGACCTCCGTGTGCTGGTCGCGGCCGACGACGCCAACTACGTTCACTTCATCGAGGTGCGAGGCCGCGGCGTCTTCCTTCGCGCCGCACCCATCGACGCGTCGGCCATCATTCGCGATGCCGTGTTGAGCCCGCGCGAGGCGACCGTGCTGACCTCGGCGACGCTGACGGTCGAAGGCTCGTTCGACTACGCGCTGTCGCGGCTCGGCGCGGCCGAGGCCGCCACGTTGCGGATGCCGTCGGAGTTCGACTACCGCACGCAGGCGATCCTGTTCCTGCCGAAGCAGATGCCGGATCCCCGATCGCCCGAGTTCAACCGCGCGGCCGCGGGCGTCATCGTCGAGCTGCTCGAGCGGACAAATGGGCGGGCGTTCGTGCTCTTCACGTCGTACTCGGCGATGCGAGACGTGCACGCACGTCTTGCGCCGCACCTTCGCTGGCCCATGCTGATGCAGGGACAGGCGCCGCGCACCGCCCTGCTGCGCGACTTCCGCGCCACGCCGAACGCCGTGCTGCTGGCCACGTCGAGCTTCTGGCAGGGGGTGGACGTCGCCGGCGACGCCTTGAGCTGCGTGATCATCGACCGGCTGCCGTTCGCCTCGCCGGGTGATCCGCTGGTGGCCGCGCGCATCGCCGCCATCACCGCGCGTGGCGGCCACGCGTTTCACGAATATCAAGTACCGCTGGCCACGCTCACGCTGCTGCAGGGACTCGGTCGCCTGATCCGCACGCGCAGCGATCGCGGCGTTCTGGCCGTGCTCGACCCTCGCCTCACGCGAATGAGCTACGGCCGCCGCTTTCTTTCGTCGCTTCCGCCGGCCCCGATGACGGACGACCTCGACGACATCGAAGCCTTCTTCCGTGAGCCGTGAGCCGTCAGCCGTGAGCCGTGCTCTCAAGCCGCCGCTGAAGTGGGCTGGCGGCAAGCGCTGGCAGCTACCGAGCGTACGCGCGATCTGGACGCCGCACGCGCATCGCCGGCTGGTCGAGCCGTTTTGCGGCGGACTGGCGATCGCGCTGGGCCTCGGCCCGGAACGCGCATTGCTCAACGACGCCAATCCGCATCTGGTCGCGTTCTATCACTGGCTGCAGCGCGGCCTCACGATCGACCTACCACTCGAGAACAACGAGTCGTTGTTCTATCGCCACCGCGATCGCTTCAATGCCCTGCTGCGCGCCGGCGCCTCCGACACGAAAGAAGCCGCCTCGCTCTTCTACTACTTGAATCGCACGGGCTACAACGGCCTCTGCCGCTTCAACCGCGACGGCGAGTTCAACGTCCCGTTCGGCCGGCACGCGTCGATCAACTACGAACGCGACCTGACGAAGTACGTGGGTGTGCTCGCCCCCTGGACGTTCACCAACGTCGACATCGAAGCGGTACAGCTCGACCCCTCCGACTTCGTCTATGCGGATCCGCCGTACGACGTGCAGTTCACGCACTATGCCAAACACGGGTTTTCTTGGGAGGATCAGGAGCGGACGGCGGTCGCCCTTTCGCGCCATTCGGGCCCCGTTGTGCTGGTGAACCAGGCCACGCCACGAATCACACGGCTGTACAGGGGGCTCGGGTTCCGCTTGCGGCATCTCGACGCGCCGCGCCGCATCAGCTGTACCGGCGATCGCCGGCCGGCGCGCGAGGTCCTGGCCACACGCAATGTAACGCTGCGTGGCGGTGTAAACTGATCGGACGTGTGAGGAGGGACGCCATGAGACGCACAGGAATCGTCCGGGGGATTCTGGTGGCCACGCTGGCCGTGGCCTTGTCGGCTGTGGCGACGCCTGCCATGGCTCAGATGGGCTCGATGAAGGGCAAGGTCGTCGACGACAAGGGCGCACCGGTGCCCGACGCCGAGGTGACGTTCGACTTCATCGGGGACGTCAATCGGCAGTTCACCGCCAAGACCAACGCCAAAGGCGAGTGGATTCGCGCGGGCCTGCCGGCGGCCATCGGCACGGGCAGTTGGACCATCTCCGCCAAGAAGGGCGATCTGGTGGGCCGCATCACCGGCCAGACCGTCGATCTCGGCGGCGTGAAGTCCGTGCCCGACATCGTCGTCAAGTCCGGCACGCTCGCCAAAGTCGAAAACGTCTCCCCTGCGGAGCTGGAGAAGCGCAACAAGGAGAACGTCGAACTGAAGAAGGCGTTCGACGAAGCGAACGCGGCGCTCGCGGCCAACAACTACGACGACGCCATCGTGAAGCTGACGGCGCTGACTGACAAGTTGACGACGTGTGGGCCCTGCTTTGTCCGGCTCGGCGACGTCTACAACAAGAAACAGGACTACGAGAAGGCGGAGAAGGCGTTCCTGAAGGCGATCGAAGTCGATCCGAAGAGCGCGGAGTCGTACTCGGCGCTGGCGAACATCTACAACCAGCAGAAGAAGTTCGACGAAGCGGTGAAGATGAGCACGAAGGCCACGGAGCTTTCGGCCTCGTCGCCCACCGGCGGCGATCCGACGACGATCTTCAATCAGGGGATCATCTTCTGGAACCAGAGCAAGATTCCTGAAGCGAAGGCCCAGTTCGAGAAGGCGATTCAGCTGAACCCGCGCCTGGCCGACGCGCAGTACTGGTACGGCATGTCGCTCGTCAACGAAGGCAAGATGGCCGACGCGAAGAAGCCGTTCGAGGAGTACCTCAAGCTCGCACCGACCGGTCAGTACGTGGAAACGGCGAAGGCCATTCTCGCGCAAATCAAGTAGTTGATCGCGTCCAACCTCCAGGCCCTCCGCCGTCGCATCGTTGCGGCGGCGGAGCGCGCCCATCGTCCCGCCTCGGACGTCACCCTCGTCGCCGTCTCCAAGACGTTTCCGGTCGAATCCATTCGTGAGGCCGTCGATGCCGGCCAGCGTGTGTTCGGCGAGAACCGCGTTCAGGAAGGGCTCGAAAAGGTCGAAGCGCTGAAGGCGCTCGATCTCGAGTGGCACCTGATCGGACATCTGCAGTCGAACAAGGCCAGGAAGGCCGCCGCGGCGTTTGCGTGGATCGAGTCCGTGGATTCGATCGAGCTGCTGCGTAAGATCGACGCGGCCGCGCACGAGGCCGGTGCGACGCCGCGTGTGCTGGTGCAGGCTGACCTCGCGCACGAGACCACGAAGCACGGCGTGGACGAGCGCGCGCTCGGCGACCTGGTCCGTGCCGCGCTCGACGCGCGCGCTGTGCAACTGTGCGGCCTGATGATCGTGCCGCCGATTCCCGAGCGGCCCGAGGACTCGCGGCCCTGGTTCGTGCGGCTGCGCGCGACGCGCGACGAGCTGGTGTCCGGCGGCGTCCCCGCCGATCGTCTCGCCCATCTCTCGATGGGCATGAGCCACGACTTCGAGGTCGCTATCGAAGAAGGGGCGACCATCGTCCGCGTGGGGTCGGCGATCTTTGGATCGCGCGCGTAGAATGTAGCCGCGTGTCGCGCGCGACGTTGCTGATCGAACACCTCGACGAGCTGTACACCCTCGCGGGTCCGGCACCGCGCGCGGGCGCGCGTCAGGGCGACGTGAACGCGATCCCTGACGGCGCCGTGGCCTGCGACCACGGGCGCATCGTCGCTGCCGGAACCACGGCCGACGTTCGTGCGGCAATCGCCGTAGACGCGCACACGATCGTGATCGACGGCCGGGGCCATTCGCTCGTGCCGGGGTTCGTGGACGCGCACACGCACGTGCTCTTCGCCGGCGATCGCCGCAGCGAAATGCGGCGCCGCCTCGCGGGCGCCACGTACGCCGACATCGCGGCCGCCGGCGGCGGCATTCTGTCAACCATGCACGCGACGAGGTCCGCGAGCGAAGCGCAGCTCGTCGAGGCCACGCGGCCGCGTCTGGCCGAGATGCTCGCGGCCGGAACGACGACCTGCGAGGTGAAAAGCGGGTACGGGCTCGACGTGGAGACCGAGCGGCGCATGCTCTCGGCCGTTGCGCAGCTCGGACGCGAGCAGCCGATCGATCTCGTGGCCACCTTCATGGGCGCGCACGAGGTGCCGCCGGAATACCGCGGGCGTCAGCACGAGTACGTGCGTGTGGTGATCGACCGGATGCTGCCGGCAGTGGCGAGTCTGGCCGAATGGTGCGACGTGTTCTGCGATCGCGGCTTCTTCACGCCTGAAGAGTCGCGCGAGATCCTCGAGGCCGGAAAGCGGGCAGGGCTGAAGCCGCGTATCCACGCCGACGAACTGGCGGCGAGTGGCGGCGCGCAAGTCGCTGCGGCGGTCGGTGCGCGAAGCGCCGACCACCTGGTTCACGTCGAGGCAGACGGCATACAGGCGTTGGCGGCGGCGGGCGTCATTGCCACGCTGCTGCCCTGCGCCGCCTTCTACCTCAAGCTCGGCCAGTTTGCGCCGGCGCGTGCCCTCATCGCCGCTGGCGTTCCGGTTGCGATCGCGACCGACGTCAATCCAGGCGGCGGTCTTTCGCCGTCGATGCCGTTCGCGATGGCGCTCGCCTGCTTCGGCATGGGGCTGACGTTCGAAGAAGCGCTCGTGGCCGCTACGATCAACGGCGCGGCCGCGCTGGATCGCGCGGATGGGGCCGGCAGCCTCGAGCCGGGCAAGCCGTTCGACGCGGTGCTGATCGACGGTCCGGCCGTTAATCTGCTGCGGGTGAACGCCTCACCCATCCGCGGCGTATTCAAGCGCGGACAGCGAGTCGCCTGATGTCGTCACCCCTGGCCGATCTCACGCTTCGCGAGCTGCTCGATCGATTTGCGGCGCCGACGCCGACGCCCGGTGGCGGATCGGCTGCGGCCATGGCCGGGGCGCTGGGCGCGTCGCTCCTGGCGATGGTGGCCGGCCTTCCGAAGACGAAGACTGGCGGGCCCGAAGAGCGCGCGGCCCTCGACGCCGCGCGCGCGGCCTTGCTCGACGCGCAGCGTCAGCTCGTCGATCTCATCGACCGCGATGCCGCCGCCTACGACGCGGTGACGGCCGCGTACCGCCTGCCAAAGAACACTGATGACGAGAAGACCGCGCGGAAGCGCGCCATTCAGACGGCGATGGAGGGCGCGGCGCGCGCGCCGCTCCAGACCATGCGCGCCTGCAAGGCCGCCGTCGACCACGCGACGGCCATCGTCTCGTTCGGCTCGCCCTCGGCGGTCACCGACATCGCCGTCGGCATCAATCTCATCTGGAACGGCGCGCAGGGCGCGCTGCTGAACATCGACGCCAATCTCGACGGCCTCGATCCGGCCGTGCGCGACGAGATCGTCGCCGAAGTGAAACTGCTGTCGGAAAGCGGCAAGTCCTCGGCGAAGCAGATCTTCGGCACCGAGTTCGTGGCGCTCTATCGCCGCGTGACGGATCGCTTCGGCCTCTCGCACGGCCGTCCGCCAGAACCACAGGCCTGAACTCGATCCGCTATGCGCTGGTCCCTTGCGATTGCGTTCGTCGCCGCGTCGCTCGGACACGCGCCGCAGACCGAAGAGGCGAGCGGCGTCGTCACGATCAACGGCCAGCCGCTGCCGAATCAAGTGCTGCAACTCACGCCAGCCGATCTGAAATCGCCGCGGTTGATTGTGCGGACAGACGCGGCCGGACGGTTCACCGCGCGCGTCGATCGCGAGGCCGTGCACCACGTGCTCGGCGGCATCGACGGCCGCTCACTGCCGCCGATGGACGTGGTGCTGCGTCCCGGCCGCTCGGATGCGAACGTGGCCTACGCCGCCGGCATCCTCCGCCTCCGACTGCCTGCGGAAGCGCAGTCCGACCCGCTCACGATCGTCGTTCGGATGGCGAACGGCACCACGGAGACGCGCACGCAGCGGCAAGGCGAATGGCGCCTCGTCCCGTTGCCGTTCGGCGAGTACGTCCTGAGCGCGCTCACGAACAATGGCCTCGTCTCCGATGCGATCAAGATCGTGCGCTTGTCCCCTGAGCAGCCGGACGCGAGCGTGGACTTCACGCTCGTCCCGTCGCGCTTCGAGGTCATTCTCGCGTCGCCGGACGGCGCACCGGTTCCCGCCGTGTCCATGACCGCGTCGTTCGGCGTGCGGCTGCGAGTCACGATGACGCCGCTTTCACCAGGCCGGTACGCCGTGGCCGGCATGCCGCCCGGCACCGAACTCCAGATTCAACCGGCCGCACCGTACGCGCCCGCGTGCCGGCGCGCGCCGATCAACGGCCAACTGTTCGTCGATATCAGCCGGGGCCGCAGCACCTACGTGGTGTTCGAGCGGCTCGGTGTCTACGGACCATCAGGCACGATCGCGGGCGCCGAAGGCTCGGATTGTCCTGTCCCCTTCACGCTCTACCGCTACACGAAACTTCCGGGCTATCGGCAGGGGTTCTCGTGGGGGCGCGTGGACAACTTTCCGACGTCCCCCGACTTGTTGATGAGCGTCAACGGCCTGCCGTTGAACGTCCTGACGGACGCGGACGGCGTCGTGCGGATCCGGTAGGCGACTACCTCACCCGATTCAGCAGCCGGCTCCAGTGGATGCCGCTGAACAGGCTGCCCATCGAGGCGTTCTCGTCGATCGAGAAGTAGATGAAGAGCGCCTGTCCCTTGATGTAGCTCTGATCGAGAAAGCCCCAGTAGCGGCTGTCCTGGGAGTTGTCGCGATTGTCGCCCATCATGAAGTACGTCTTTGCCGGCACCGTCACCGGTCCGTACTCCTCGCGCACGTCGTCGCGGTGCGGCGTCGGATCGTTCGATGGCGGCGAGAGGAACTGCACGTACGGCTCGTCGATCGGCTTGCCGTTGATGTAGACCTTCTTGCGGCGCAGCTCGAGCGTCTCGCCGGGCAGACCGATGACGCGCTTGATGAAGTCGCGGTCGGGGTCTTCGGGGTACTTGAACACGATAATGTCGCCGCGGCGGATCGTGCTGTGCGGCAGGATCGCCCGCTCGACCGAGCTCACGGTCGGCGCGAACACCATCTTGTTGACGATCAGGTGATCGCCGATGAGGAGGTTCTTCTCCATCGAGCCGGTCGGGATCTTGAACGCCTGGAAGACCCACGTACGCACGAACAGCGCCAGGATGACGGCGATGACGAGCGACTCGAAGTACTCGCGGACGACGGATTTCTTCATATCAAGCTGGAAGTTCGAAGCCAGAAGCCAGACGTTCGATCGCACCGCGCACGCCGCACTCCGCACGACATGCGTTACTCATTCCCTTGGCCCACTTTCAACACCGCGAGGAACGCTTCCTGCGGGATCTCGACGCGGCCCACGCGCTTCATGCGCTTCTTGCCTTCCTTCTGCTTCTCGAGCAGCTTCCGCTTGCGGCTGATGTCGCCGCCGTAGCACTTGGCCAGCACGTTCTTGCGCAGCGCGCTGACCGTTTCACGCGCCACGATGCGGCTGCCGATCGCCGCCTGGATGGCCACTTCGAACATCTGGCGCGGGATCAGCTCGCGCATCTTCGAGGCGAGCGCCCGGCCGCGCGGATAGGCGTTCTCCTCGTGCACGATCATCGACAGCGCGTCCACCGGCTCGCCGTTCACCAGGATGTCCAGCTTCACGAGCGGCGAGTCCCAGTAGCCGGTCACGTGGTAGTCGAGCGACGCGTAGCCGCGCGAGATCGTCTTCAGGCGATCGTAGAAATCGAGGACCACCTCGTTGAAGGGCATCTCGTACGTGATGAGCACGCGATCCTTCGAGACGTACTCGAGGCCCTTCTGGATGCCGCGCTTTTCCTGGCAGAGCTCGAGGATGCCGCCGACGTGGTCGTTCGGCGTCAGGATCATCGCCGTGATCACCGGCTCTTCGAACTTCTGAATCCGGCTCGTGTCGGGAAGCTTCGCGGGACTGTCGATGTCCACCACCGCGCCGTCGGTCGTGGTCACGCGATACAGGACGCCCGGAGCGGTCGTGATGAGATCCTGATCGAATTCCCGTTCGAGACGCTCCTGCACGATCTCCATGTGGAGCAAGCCGAGGAAGCCGCAACGGAAGCCAAACCCGAGCGCCGCCGAGGTCTCGGGCTCGAAGAAAAACGACGCGTCGTTGAGCCGGAGCTTTTCGAGCGCTTCGCGCAATTCGGCGTACTTCGAGCCTTCCACCGGATAGAGCCCGGCGAAGACCATCGGCTTGAGTTCCTTGAAGCCGGGAAACGCCGCCGCGGTGGGGTGCGCGGCATCCGTGATGGTGTCGCCGATCTTCGCGTCGGCGACGTTCTTGATGTTCGCGACCATGAACCCGGCTTCGCCGACGCCGAGCTCGTCCACGGGCACCGGCTTCGGCGAAAACACGCCGAGCTGCTCCACCTGGAACTCCTGGCCGGCCATCATCAGCTTGATCTTCTGACCCGGCCGCATCACGCCGTCGATGATACGCGTGAGGATGACGACCCCTCGGTACGGGTCGTACCAGGAATCGAAGATCAGCGCCTTGAGCGGTGCGTCCGCTTCGCCCGCCGGGGGCGGCAGCCGCCGGACGATCGCTTCGAGAATCTCGTGGACGCCCTTCCCTTCCTTGGCGCTGGCGAGAATGGCGCCGCTCGCGTCGAGGCCGATGATCTCTTCGATCTGCCGGCGCGCTTCGTCTGGTTGCGCGCCCGGCAAGTCGATCTTGTTGATCACCGGGATGATCTCGAGGTTGTTCTCGACGGCGAGGTAGGCATTGGCCAGCGTCTGCGCCTCGACGCCCTGCGACGCATCGACGAGGAGCAGCGCGCCCTCGCACGCGGCGAGCGAGCGCGTGACCTCGTACGAGAAGTCCACATGGCCGGGCGTGTCGATGAGGTTGAGCACGTAGGTCTGGCCGTCGTCCGCCTGGTACGACAGCCTCACGGCGTGCGCTTTGATCGTGATGCCGCGCTCGCGCTCGAGGTCCATGCTGTCGAGCACCTGCGCTTCCATCTCGCGCGCCTGGAGCGCGCCCGTGAGCTCAAGGAACCGGTCGGCGAGCGTGGACTTGCCGTGGTCGATGTGCGCGATGATCGAGAAATTCCGGATAAACCGTTGATCCATGCGATTGCGAGTGCTCTATTATGGCCCGCCCGGCGTCTTTGCGTCGCTGCACCGGCCGCGATACGATGCCCGACCATCGCTTTCCTGTCATGTCATCTTCCGTCACGCTGACACTGCACGGCGACGTCGCCGTGATCACCATCGACAATCCGCCGGTCAACGCGCTGAGTCCGGGCGTGCCCGAGGGCATCGAAGCCCAGCTCAGGGCCGCGGAATCCGATCCCCAGGTGCGAGCCATCGTCGTGCGCGGTGGCGGCCGCACGTTCGTCGCCGGCGCGGACATCGGCACGCTCGAGCTCGCGGCGTGGGGCAATCACGACGCGCTGCCGGATCTGCACGGGCTGCTCGGCCGCATCGAAGACGCGACCAAGCCGGTCGTGATGGCCATCCACGGCACGGCACTTGGCGGCGGCCTCGAGCTGGCCATGGCCGGACACTTCCGCGTGGCCGTGGCGGACGCGCTCCTCGGACAGCCAGAGGTCAACCTCGGCATCATTCCGGGCGCGGAAGGCACGCAACGGCTGCCGCGCCTGACCGGCATCGCGAAGGCGCTCGACATGTGCGTGAGCGGCAAGCCGCTCAAGGCCGCCGATGCGCTCACGGCCGGGGTGATCGACGCGATCGTCGCCGACGTCGACGAAGCGGCGGTGGCGTTCGCCCGTCAGGTGGCCGGCCGCGCATCGTGGACGAAGACACGCGATCGCCGCGACCAGCTTGGCACGGAGGCGTCGAACGCGCCGCTCTTCGACGAGGCGCGAAAGACGGCCGGCAAGATCCGCAAACGTCAGACGGCGCCGCTGCGCGCTGTGGACGCGATCGCCGCCGCGGCGTCGATGCCATTCCTTGACGGGTGCCGCCGCGAGCGTGAGCTGTTCGTCGAGTGCGTGGAGTCGGAGCAGGCCAAGGCGCTCATCCATCTCTTCTTTGCGGAGCGCGCCGTGGCGAAGGTTCCTGGCGTGCCGAAAGACACACCCGCGGCCGCGCTCTCGCGCGTCGGCATCGTCGGCGCCGGCACGATGGGCGGCGGTATCGCCATGGCGTGCGCGAATGCCGGACTCCAGGTGCACGTGAAGGACACGTCGCAGGCGGCGCTGGACCGGAGCCGCTCGACCATCGCGCGCAACTACGACACGTCCGTGACGCGCGGCCGCTTCACGCCGGCGCAGGTGGAAGAACGGATCGGCCGCATCGCGTTTCAGCTCGACGCTGCCGGCTTCGACCAGGCCGACCTCGTGATCGAGGCCGCGTTCGAGAGCCTCGACTTGAAGCGTCAGATCTTCGCCGAGCTCGATCGCGTCACGCGGCCGGACTGCGTGCTCGCGACGAACACGTCAACGCTCGACATCGACGTCATTGCCAGCGCCACGTCGCGCCCGGCATCGGTGGTCGGCCTGCATTTCTTTTCGCCGGCCAACGTGATGCGGCTGCTCGAGATCGTGCGTGGGCGCGCGACCAGTCCGGCAGCGTTGGCCACGGCGCTCGCCGCCGCGAAGCGTCTCGGCAAGATCGGCGTCGTCGTCGGCAACTGTCCCGGCTTCGTCGGCAACCGACTGTTCTTTCCGTACATGTACGAGACGCAGTTTCTCGCCGAGGAAGGCGCGACGCCCGAGCAGGTCGATCGCGTCCTGACCGACTTCGGCATGGCGATGGGGATGTTCGCCGTGGACGACATGGCGGGTATCGACGTCGCGTGGCGCGTGCGCCAGGAACTGGGCCACTTCAGTGAACCGGGCGTGCGCAAGCCGCTCGTCGCCGATCGCTTGTACGAAATGGGCCGGATGGGCCAGAAGACGGGCAAGGGCTGGTACCGCTACGAAGATCACCGGACCGCGACGACCGATCCCGAAGTGAACGATCTGATCCGATCGCTCGCGACCGAGGCCGGCGTGCCGCAGCGGACGCTGTCCGAAAAGGAAATCCTCGATCGATCGATTCTCGCCCTGGTGAACGAGGGCGCACGCGTGCTCGAAGAGGGCTTCGCGACACGCGCGTCGGACATCGACGTGGTGTACGTCAACGGCTACGGCTTCCCATCGTGGCGCGGTGGGCCGATGTTCTACGCCGATCGCGTTGGCCTTCAGGAAGTGCTCGAACGCATTTCGCAATTCCATCGCGATCACGGCGAGCGATGGACGCCGGCGCCACTCCTCGTCCGGCTGGCCGGCGAGGGCAAGACGTTTCGCGACTGGGATCGCAGCCGGCGCGACTGATGGCCATGCCGAACGCGGCGACGGCCCCGGTCCGCCAGGCACGCATTCTCGCTCCCGACGTCTCGTTCGAGCGCAGGCCCGATGGCGTGTGGTACGCCCGGTCGCCGCACACACTGGGGCCCTACCCCGCGACGATCACCAAACGGCTCGAGCACTGGGCCTTCCACGCGCCCGACCGCACCTTCCTGGCCGAGCGTGACGACACCGGTGCCTGGCGGCGCGTGTCCTACGGCGAGGCACTGACGCGCGTGCGCTCGATCGCGCAGTCGCTGCTCGATCGGCGCGTGTCGGCAGACCGGCCGATTGTGATCCTGTCTGGAAACGGCATCGAGCACGCGCTGCTGGGGTTCGCCGCGATGTACGTCGGCGTGCCGTTCGCGCCGCTCGCCACGTCGTACTCGCTCGTCGCGCGCGAGTTCACGACGCTGCGGGCGCTCTGGGCGACGCTCAATCCGTCGCTGGCGTTCGCGGCGCGCACCGGTGACTACGATCGCGCGCTTTCCGCGGTCATGACGGACGACTGCGAACTCGTCACGACCGACGAGACGAGTCCCCGGTCGTTCACGCCCTTCGCCGCGCTCGAAGCACGGCCGCCGACACCGGACGTGGAGACTGCACACGCCCGGGTCGGACCGGACACGATCGCGAAGATCCTGTTCACGTCTGGCTCTACGGGGTCACCGAAAGGCGTGATCAACACGCAGCGGATGCTGTGCTCGAACCAGCAGATGCTCGTCGAGAGCATGCCGTTCCTCGCCGAGGCGCCGCCCGTGCTCTGCGACTGGCTGCCGTGGAACCACACGTTCGGCGGCAACCACAACATGGGCATCGTGCTCTACAACGGCGGGTCTCTCTACATCGACGCCGGCAAGCCGGTGGCAGGACTGTTCGACACGACGATCGCGAACCTGCGCGACGTCGCCTGCACGGCGTACTACAACGTGCCGCGTGGCTTCGAGATGCTGTTGCCGGCGCTTCGCAGCGACCGGGCGTTCCGCACGCATTTCTTCAGCCGGCTGAAGATGCTCTTCTACGCGGCCGCCGGCCTTCGGCAGGAAGTGGCCGACGAGTTCGACGCGCTCGCCGCCGACGCCTGCGGTGAGCGAATCGTCTGGGTCACGGGCCTCGGCTCGACGGAAAGCGCGCCATTCGCGCTCTGTACGGGCGCGCAAATGACGAGCACCCGCAAGGTCGGCGTGCCGGTGCCCGGCGTCGAGCTGAAGCTCGCGCCCGTCGGCCAGGTGCTCGAAGCGCGACTGCGCGGGCCGAACATTACGCCGGGCTACTGGCGCGATGAGGCGCTCACGCGCGAAGTGTTCGACGAAGAAGGGTTCTACTGCATGGGCGATGCCCTCGCCTTCGACGACCCGGCGGATCCGTCGCGCGGCCTCGTCCTCGAAGGGCGCATTGCCGACGACTTCAAACTGTCGACGGGCACGTGGGTCCGCGTCGGGCCGCTTCGCGCGGCGTTCCTCGCCGCGGCCGGTGATCTGGCACAGGACGTCGTCTTCGGCGGCGAGGGCCGCGAGGCGATCACGGCGCTCGTGTTTCCCAATCCGATCGCGTGCCGACGGATGGCCGGCACAGCCGGCGCCGCGCCCCTCGGCGCCGCGCTCGCCTCGCCGGCCGTGCGCGCGCGATTCCAGCAGATCCTCGATGCCTTCGCCGATGCGCACCGCACCAGCTCGACGATGATCGTGCGCTTGCTGCTGCTCGACGAACCGCCGCTCATCGACGCACAGGAGATCACCGACAAGGGATCGATCAACCAGCGGGCCGTGCTGCGCCGCCGCGCGGCTCTGGTCGATCGTCTGTACGGCGACGCGATCGATCGCGATCCAGACGTCATTCGCGTGAAGAAAGGAACCACTCCATCGTGACCGCTTCCGTCAGACCCGACCCCGCGTCGCTCACCGCCATCGACGTACACGTCCACCTGGAGCCGCCCGTCGATCCGGCCGCGGCGGATGCCGCCGCCGTCAAGTACTTCGGCGCGGAAGGCGCCGGCCGCGATGCCGCATCCATGGCCGAGTACTACCGCTCCCGCAAGATGGCCTTCGTCGTCTTTGCCGTCGAAGAGCACCTCACCGGCCGGAAGCGCGTGACGAACGAGGAGGTCATCGCGTTCGCGTCCGCGAACCCTGACATCGCGATCGCTTTTGCGAGCGTCGATCCGACGCGCGGTCCGGATGCCGTTCGCGAAGCGCGTCATCTGGTCTCGTCGGGCCTCGTGCACGGCCTGAAGCTGCACCCGCCCATTCAGCAGTTCTGGCCGAACGATCCCAAGGTGTACCCGTTGTACGAGGTGTTCGCTGAAGCGAAGCTGCCGGTGCTGTTTCACACGGGCCACAGCGGCATCGGCACCGGCGTTCCGGGCGGCGGCGGCATCCGGCTGAAGTACGGCAATCCGATGCCGATTGACGACGTCGCGGTGGATTTTCCCGAGATGCCGATCATCCTGGCGCATCCGTCGTTCCCGTGGCAGGACGAGGCGATTTCGATCTGCCTGCACAAGCCGACGGTGTACATCGATCTTTCCGGCTGGTCGCCGAAGTACTTTTCACCGACGCTCGTTCAGTACGCGAACAGCCGGCTGAAAGACAAGGTGCTGTTCGGCTCCGACTATCCCTGGCTCACGCCGGACCGATGGCTGGCAGATTTCGAGAAGATCGGGATCAAGGAGGAAGTGAAGCCGCTGATTCTGAAGGAAAACGCGGTCAAGCTGCTGCGCTTGTGACGGTCAAGGATCAACGTTTTTTTGTCCGATTCAACATGAAGGTTTGAATCGGCCCAGCGTCAGGGCAGGAAGTAGATCGCCACCGCGATCATCGTGTAGAGCGCCAGCAGCTGTACGCCTTCGAACCAGTTCGACTCGCCGTTCAGCACGAGATACGCGACGATCGCCACGGCCAGCGACACCGCGAGAATCTCGAACGAGCTGAAGTGCAGGTCCAGCGGGTGCCCCAACGGAAACGAGAGCAGCACCAGCACCGGTGTCACGAACAGCGCGATCTGCACGCTGGCCTGCGTGACGATATTGATGGCGAGGTCCATGCGATTGCGATGCGCGAACCGCACGGCGGCGGAGTTCTCGGCCGCGTTGCCGATCATCGCGAGCACGACGACGCCAAGGAAGATCTCGTTCAGACCCCAGCGCTGCCCGACCTCCTCGACGGCGTGCACGAGGCCTTCGGCAACGAAGGCCATGGCGACGCTGGCGGTGAGCAGCATCACCACGGCGCGCTTCATCGGCCAGGCTTCCTCCTCGTCGTCTGCGTCGTGTCCGCCGGCGCTGAGCAGATGTTGATGCGTGCGGAACGTGAACAGCAGGCCGCACATGTACGTGATGAGCAGAATGACCGCCGTGCCGACGGACACCTCGTGCATCAGCTCGGGATGCGCCTCTCCACCGCCGGTCTGGAAGAACACCGCCGGCAGCAGCAGCGCCGCCACGGCCACGACCATCTGGCCGGCACTGGCTTCGCTCGACAGCTGATTGAACTTCTGGCTCTCGCGCTTCCATCCGCCGACGAGCATCGACAGACCGCCGACGAACAGCAGGTTGCCGAGAATCGATCCGGTGAGCGAAGCCTTGACGACCTCGAGCAAGCCGGCGCGCACGGCGAACCCGGCGATGATCATCTCCGCCAGGTTGCCGAACGTCGCGTTGATCAGCGCGCCGCGGCTCGGACCGAGATGACGCGACAGATGACCGGTGGCTTCACCAATGAACGCCGCGAGCGGAATGACCGCCAGCGCCGAACAGAGAAACAGCGGCACGGCGCCGGCATGAAGAAAGTTGGCGGCGACGGCAATCGGCGCAAAGCTGACCAGGATCCATTTCCAGTACCGCACCATCACTTGGCCACGCAGGCGTACGACGCGGCGTCGGTTGGAGGACCGCTGACGTAGTTCGGAAACGCCGGGTACGAGCACATCGGCAGGCTGCGGTCGCCCGCCGTGACGGTGACGAACATCGGGGGCGCCGTCTTGCGCTCGACCCAGTCCTGCAGCAGCTTCAGCCGATCGTACGTCGAGGGAATCGGCGCCGGTGTGATCGCGCGTCCGTCACCCGCGGTGGCGGCGCTCATGCCGCGCAGGCCGTGATTCGTCTGCGGCAGCACGAAGAATCGCGCGAACTGGTCCACGCCGGCGCGGCCCATCCGATCGATCACGGCCTGGTAGTAGTCGAGTTGCGCGCCGGGCGAGGCGAGCGTGTCGTCGGTGCCGATCGTGACGATCATCTTTCCGCCGCGCGAGGAAAACGAGCGCAGGTTCGGATTCGTCGAATCGAGCCACTCGGAGAGCTGATGGCGGCGGTTCTCGAGGTTGCCGCCCTCGACGTAGTCGAGGGGGTTGCCCTCGAGGTTGCGCATGAGGAAGCCTGTGACGCCGAGGATGCCCAGATGCGTGTGCATCGGCGCGTTGGCGGCGGCGCCGTCCTGTCCGCGGTACCGCGTGTCCGTGATGAGCCCGCTGCCGGACGGATCCGTCGTTGGCACCCACATGCCGAACGCGCTGACGCCGTTCGAGAGCGGCGACGCGTACGAGTAGCGGCTGTAGACCAGATTCAGCGTCTTGATCTGCCCGTCGGTGAGGCACGCGCTCGCGCTCGTGTCCGCGGGATTGGGATCGACGTTGTTCGGGCAGCGTCGCGAGGCCCACGGCGTCACGTTCGCGCCGCCGTCCTTGACGTCGAAGATCGCGCGGCACGCCATGTAGTTGTTGTTGATGCCGTCAGCGACGCCGTCGAGCGCATCGCACTGGCGGATGAACTCCGCGCGGATCGCCGCCACCTTGGCGCGAGGCACCCAGTTGGCCGCGGGCTTCTCCTGGATGCGGATCCACTCGGGCGCGAGCATGAGCGACGAGAAGCTCACGATCGGCACGTTCGCGATGACGCCGTCGTAGTCGTCGGCGTACCGCTGCGCTGCCGTCAGCGCTTCCCGGCCGCCCTGCGACGTGCCGAAGAAATAGTTGAATTGCGGACGCCCGCCGTACGCGCGTTCGACGATGACCATCGCGGCGTCGTGCGTCTTCTTGATCTGCATGTACCCGATGTTCCGAATCGCTTCGTCGTTCAGCGTCCAGTCGGGCGAGGTATTGGGCGCGGGCCCTGTCGCCACCGCCGGCGCCTGAGCGGCCGCGGCTGGCGCGGCGGGGCCGCCGCCGCGAGGCCCGAACGGCGCCGCTTGATGACCTGAGTCACTGCCGTACGTCACGAAGCCCAACTGCAGCGGCGACACCCCGGTGGTGCCGTCCACGCCCGCCAGATTGGGGATGACACCGTTCATCCCCCCGCCGCCGATCTGCGCGGCGCGCTCGTTCCACGACGCCGGGAGCACCACGCGAAAGTTGATCGGACGCGACGTGGCGGCGGTATCGACCGGCGCCATCGCGCCATCGATGCGGCAATACGCCGCCGATTGCGGCGTCGCCGCCACCCACTGCGGCGGCGACAGCGTGACGCCGGACACGGGTTCGCCGATGGCCGAGGCCGGAATGCTGGTGCCGAGCGCGGCCGGCGTGCACTCGTTCTCCGTGATGGCCGTGCGTTTCGGCGGAACTCTCGATCCCGCCTGAGCCGCGGCGAGCAGCGTGCCGCCGGCGCAGATCGCCGCGATGACGATCGATCGGCGTGTGACGTCGCGCGTCATGAGTGTTTCCCCTCCAGTTCCTCGGACACGATGTGAAACGCGTGATTGGCCGCCGGCAGCCCCGCGTACACCGCGACGGTCATGAGCACGTCTTCGATGTCCGCCGGCTCCATCCCCTGCGCAAGCGCCGTGCGCACGTGCAGACGAAACTCTTCCATGCGGCCGAGCGTCGCCGCAATCGCCAGCACCAGCAGACGCCGCGTGCGGCGGTCGATCGTCGTGCGCGTCCACAGCCGGCCCCAGGCGGTCTCCGTGATGTAGCGCTGGAATTCGCGCGTGAGCGGGGTCGTTCGCGAGATCGCGCGATCGACGTACTCGTTGCCGAGCGTCGCGCGGCGAACGGCCATGCCGGCCTCGAGCGGATCTGCCGGTGGCGGCGCAATGAACTCGAGCACGGCCGCCGTGAACGCGCGAGGCGCCTCGAGGTTCGACAGGTGCGCGGTCGCGAGCTTCACCGCCCGCGCACCGGTAATGCCATCGACAAGGGCGCTGCTGTGGCCATCCCACGGCATCGACGGATCGTGTTCGCCGCCGATGACGAGCGTCGGGGTCCGGATGCGCGAGAGCGCCGGCCGCAGATCGGCGTCGCGAATCGCCGCGCAGCTGGCGGCATAACCAGCGGGCGAATTCGCCAGCAGCGTACGTCGCGCCGCACTGACCATTGGCGGGTCGCGCGCCAGGACGGCCGGTGAGAAGAACCGCGACATGACCGTGTCCACGATCGGCGCCATCCCGCGCTCCAGCACGGTCCGTCGTCGCGTTTCCATGGCCGATGGATCCGCCACCCGCGGCGACGTGTTGGCGAGCACGAGGCGATCGAGCCGGTCTGGCGCATTCGCGGCGATCCACTGTCCGACCAGACCGCCCACCGACACACCGCAGAAGGAAAACCGCGGCAACGACAGGGCGTCTGCCAGCGCCAGCGCGTCGCGGCCAAGCATCTCGATCGAGTAATCACCGGTAGGCGCGCCAGACGCGCCGTGCCCACGCAGGTCGTACCTGACAACGAGCGCGTGCTCGGCGAAGTCGGCGATTTGCGCATCCCACAGGCCGTGATCGAGGCCGAGCGCGTGCGCCAGCATGAGCACCGGGCCGCCTGGCCGGCCGTGGAGGCGATAGAAGCACGAGGTGTCGTGAATCGCGATGAGCGGCATGCGTGGTCAGTCCGACGGCGTCAACAGCGCACGTCGCCACAGTTCTGCGGCGCCGAGATACGCCTCTGGACGGTCAATCGTCTCCAGTGTGGACGCATCGACCACTCGAGCGATCTCCGGCATCGACTGCGCCGCCGCACCAAATCTGACACCTGTCGCGCGCGCCTTTGCCACGGCAGCGCCGACGAGTTCGGCCGCACGTTCACGACCCGTTGACGGAACCAGAAGCAGCATCAGACGCTCGGCACACACGACACCGCGTGTGCGATCGACATTCTCGCGCATGCGCGTGGCATCGACGGAGAGATGCCCGATCGCGTCGGCCGCCGACGCGGCCGCCGCGCCGGTGGCTTCGACGGCCGCCACCAGCGTCGGCCACTCCGCATGCCAGCCGCCGGCGCCGCGTTCGTGCTCCTGCACCATCGAGGTGAGAAACGACGACACGAGTCCCGGCAGGCGATCGGCGGCGGCAAGGACGATGGCGCTTCCCGCGGGATTCCGCTTCTGCGGCAACGTCGACGATCCGCCGCCGCGTTCCGCGACCTCGCCGACCTCATCTTGCGAGAGCAGCACGATGTCGCGCGCGATCTTGCCCAGCGACGCCACGTAGACGCCGCACGCCGCGACGAGCGCGGCCAGTCGATCCCGATGCGCGTGCCATGGCGCGTCGGGGACGTTGAGCCCAAGCTCGGCCGCCAGCGCGGACACGACGGCCTCGGCCTGAGCACCGAGCGACGCGAGCGTGCCGACGGCGCCGCCGCACTGCACGACGCACGCGCCATCGAACGCCGCCACCATGGCGCGGCCGCTGCGATCCGCCACGCCGTACCAGCCAGCGACCTTGTAGCCGAACGTGGTTGGCAGCGCGGGCTGCAGAAGCGTGCGGCCGAGCATCAAGGTCTGCGCGTGCGCGCCTGACAGCGTGCGCAGACTCGAGCGCAGACGATCGTGATCGCGCGCAATCGGCTCGCGCGCGCGCTGCAGCGCAAGCACCATCGCGGTGTCGACGACGTCCTGACTGGTGAGGCCGAAGTGCACCCATCGCGCAGCGTCGGCATCCCGCGCGCCGGCCCTCGCGATCAGTGCACGAACGAGCGGAATGGCGAGGGTCCCGGACTCGCGCGCGTCACGCGCGATGCCCGCCGCGTCGGTGACCTCGGCCGCCGCAGTGGCGATGACCTCGGCCGCCTTTGCGGGAACGATGCCGAGCCGCGCCTGCACACGCACCAGCGCGACTTCGACGCGCAGCAGCAGCGCGAGCATCGAGGCATCGTCGAACACACCGGCCAGCGCATCGGTCGTCGCCAGGCTCGCGATCAGGTGACGGCTCATGCGCGGCCCATCATAGGTCGAAGAACACCGTCTCCCGATTGCCCTGCATGTGGATCTCGAACGTCCACGTCCCGACGGCCGCGCCCGGCGAGGCGACCAGCGTGGACCGTCGATCCTCGGGCACGAGCGCCAGCACCTGATCGGTCGCCAGGTCCGGATCGCCCTCGAAGTACACGCGCGTGTACACGTGTCGCAACAAGCCGCGCATCAACATGCAGACGTTCACGTGCGCGGCGTCGCGCGGCGAGCACCGGCCAGGCCGCAGCGTCTCGAACGTGCACATCCCGGCCTCGTCGGTCGGCAGACGGCCGAACCCCGGAAACCCGCGTGGCGCCGCGCCTGGCACGCGGTCGGGATACTGGCCGCTGTTGTCGGGCTGCCAGATCTCGACCAACGCGTCGGGTACTGGCAGGCCGGTGCCGTCCAGCACGCGAAAGGTCAACTGCAGGCGCTCGCCGCTGACACTCTCGGGCGCCATCTGGCCGAGTTCGAGGTGACTGCCCGGACCGAAATGAAAGAACGGCCCAATCGTCTGCGAGCCGGTCGCTGGCGGCGTGACGCCGCCGGGGTCAGTGTCGCGGCTCATACGCGCTGCTCGAATGGCGTCGAGCGCGGGCCGCGCAGGACGATGTCGAAGGTAAACGCCAGCGACCATTCGGGCTGCGTCAGGCTCAAATCGAATCGCGAGATCAACCGTTCGCGCGCCGCAGCATCGGGAATCGAATGGAACACCGGATCGAACGGAAAGAGCGGATCGTCCGGAAAGTACATCTGCGTCACGAGCCGCGAGAGCAGCGACGCGCCGTACAGCGAGAAATGAATGTGCGCCGGCCGCCACGCGTTCGGGTGATTCCGCCACGGGTACGCGCCGGGCTTGATCGTGACGAAGCGGTAGGCGCCGTCCGCGTCGGTCAATGTTCGTCCGCTGCCCGTGAAGTTGGGATCGAGCGGCGCCGGGTGATCGTCCTTCGCGTGCGCGTAGCGGCCGCCGGCGTTCGTCTGCCAGATCTCGATGAGTGCGTGCGGCACCGGCCGCCCGTCCTCGTCGACGACGCGGCCCGACACCGTGATGCGCTGTCCCTGCGGCTCGTGCTCGTGGTGCCGCGTCAGATCGTGATCGAGCTCGCCCACCGGCAGATAGCCGTAGACTGGCGCGCCAAAATCGGAGAAGTCCGGCGGTACGCGGATCAGGGGCCGCGCCGGCGCGCGGGCGATCGTTGACTTGTACGGCGGGTAGAGCAACGGTGGCTGCGTGCCGTGCATCGGACGGATCTCCTATTCGACGGCGAGCGGTGTGCCGTGCGCCACCGCGGTCCGCGCGTGCAGATCGCGCAACGCGGTCAGTTCATGTTCCGCGGGCGCCGGTGTCTCGCCGACCGAATCAGCGAACCGCACGGGCCAGCCGGTCGCGGCCTGTACCTGCGCCCGAGTGACGCCCGGATGCAGCGTCAGCACCTCGAATTCGTGGGTGGCCGGATTCGGCGTCATCGTGCAGAGGTCGGTCACGAGCAGCGTCGGCCCCTCGCCCGCGAGTTTCAGCGCCTCGCGCTCACGGCCGGTGGGACCGTGACCGATCGACGTCAGGAAATCGAGCCGCTCGACAAACGCGCGCGGCGAGTGCCGCATGACGATGTAAAGCCGGAGGCAATGTGAGGCGATCTCGGTCGCGCCGCCGCTGCCTGGCAGCCGCACCTTCGGCCGGCGGTAGTCCCCAATCACGGTGCTGTTGAGATTGCCGAAGCGATCGACCTGCGCGCCGCCGAGAAAGCCGACCGTGATCCGCCCGCCCTGCAGCCAGTACTGAAACATCTCGGGCACGGCGACGGTGGTCAGCGCCGTCTCGCACAGCTCGCCGTCGCCGATCGACAGCGGCAGGACGGTCGGCTTCGTTTCGATCGTGCCCGACTCGTACACGAGCGTGAGCCGCGGCGCGTGCGTGAGCCGCGCCAGATTGCAGGCGGCCGATGGCAGGCCGATGCCGACGAAACAGATGTCGCGATCGCTCAGCGCCCGCGCAGCGGCCACCGTCATCATCTCCGCGGGTGTGTACGCGAGTGGCGCCGTCACGCCATCGTCCCTTCATACGCGCGTGCGCGGAAGTCGCTGGCGGATTTGCCGTGGACGTGTTCACGCATCCAGGCGGCGAACGTGTCCCGGTCTCGCGCGATCGTGTCCCAGGCGGTGTAGAACGCGTTATCGCGCTTGTAGTAGCCGTGCGCGTAGGACGGGTGGGCGCCACCCGGCACGACGGACACCGCGGAAATGGTCCAGGCCGGAAGAATCACTGACGTGAGCGTGGACGGCTCGAACCGATCGACAACGTCCTCGACGGTGACGATCGCGTGCGACGAGGCCAGCACGGCTTCTTTCTGCACGCCGACGATGCCCTGAATCAGCACGTTGCCGGATCGATCGGCCTGCTGCGCGTGAATGATCGCCACGTCGGGCCGGATGGCCGGCACGGCCGCGAGCCGCTCGCCCGTGAAGGGGCAGACAACCTCGCGGATGTTTCCGTTCACCGTGCGGAGATCTGATCCCTGATAGCCGCGGAAGAACGCCGATGGCATGTGGGCGGCGCCGGCCGCATAGGCCTGCGCGAGCGCGGCATGGCTGTGCTCTTCGATCTCGAGTGGCAGGGGCCACGCGTGCTCCACGGCGTCGCGAAGACGATGGAGTGAGCCGACGCCGGGGTTGCCGCCCCAGGAAAAGATCAACTTGCGCGCGCAGCCCGCGCCGATCATCTGGTCGTAGATCAGATCGGGCGTCATTCGGACCAGGGTGAGGTCGCTGATTTTCTGCCGGATGACTTCGTGACCGGCAGCGAACGGAATCAGGTGGGTGAATCCTTCGAGCGCCACGGTCTGGCCGGAGCGGACGAACCGGCCGATGGCATCCCGAAGCGGCAAGAACTCACTCATCGTCACGCACGATAGCGGGCGGCGTCAGCGTAGCGCTAGTGTAGAATCGCGCGCAAGCGATTATCGGTCACGTCGTTCGTTAATCGCACAACCGGGTCGCCGCTCACACCCATCATGCCCATCCACAGTGACGTCGTCGGCAGCCTGCTCCGGCCGCGCAGCCTGGTCGACGCGCAGGATCGCTTCGCGCGCGGCGAGCTGAGCGCGGCGGACTTCAAGACGCTCGAGGATCAGGCTGTGGACGCGGCCGTCGAGTTGCAAGAGCAGGCCGGGCTCGAGGTCGTGACCGACGGTGAGTTCAGACGGTTCGCATTCTACGGCCATCTCGTCGACGCGCTCGAAGGGTTCGACAAGGTGGGCGGCTGGGGCATCACGTTTCGCGACGGTGAAGGACGCGAGACCCGTCTCCGGCGGCCCGTCGTCGTCGAGAAGCTGAAGTGGCGCCGGCAGATGAGCGTCGAGGAGTTCACCTACCTCAGGGGCCGCACGACCAGGCCCGTCAAGGTGACACTGCTCAGCGCCCAGCAGGCGTCGGCCTACTACGATCCGGACAAGTCGCACGCGGCGTATGCGACGCGCGAAGCGTATCTGGCCGACCTCGTCGATTTCACGCGCCGCGAAATCGCCGAGCTGGCGCGGCTCGGCTGCGAGTACGTCCAGATCGATGCGCCGCAGTACGCGGCACTGCTCGACGAAACGATGCGCGACGGCTACCGGCAGCGCGGCGCCGATCCCGATCGGCTGCTCGAGGCCTGCATCGAGCTCGACAACGCGATCATCGCCGGCCAGCCTGGCATCACGTTTGGCATACACATCTGCCGCGGCAATCACAAGAGCATGTTCTATGCCTCGGGCGGCTACGACCGCATCGCGAAACAGATCTTCAGCCGCTCCAACTTCGCGCGCTTTCTGCTCGAGTTCGACGACGAGCGTTCCGGAACGTTTGCGCCGCTGGCGCACGTCCCGGACGACCGCATCGTGGTGCTTGGCCTCGTGAGTTCGAAGCGTCCTGCGATGGAGTCGGCGGAGGAATTGACGGCGCGCATCGTCGAGGCGTCGCGAATCGTCCCGCTCGAGCGACTGGCGCTCAGCCCGCAGTGCGGTTTCGCGTCAACGCACGAAGGCAATGCGATCTCGGAAGACGAGCAACGTCAGAAACTGGAGCTCGTGGCACGCGTCGCGCGACAGACCTGGGGCTGAGATCAGCCCACGGGCGAGCTGCTCGTGCTCGTGCGGCCCACGTGATGGCGGACGAGCGCGAGGGAGATCAATGCCACCGTCATGGCGCCGGCCATCGTCAGGAAGAACGCGTGGCTGCCGAATTCCAGCACCCAGGCGCCGATGTAGCCGCTCAGGATCGCTCCGGATCGTCCGAACGAGACGGCGGCGCCCACGCCGGTGGCCCGCACCGCGCTCGGGTACACATGCGCCGCCAGCGCGAACATCGTTGTCTGGACACCGTTGATCATCGCGCCCGTGAACGCGAGCTGGAAGATGATCGAGCGCATCGCGCTGACCTCTATCGACGTCACGGCCAACGCGAGCGCGCCCGCAATCGCGGCGCCCGCCATGGTCAGCATCGCGGTCCGCGAACCCAGCCGCGCCATGGCCCAACCGCCTGAAAGCGCACCGATGACGCCGCCGAGATTGAAGGCGGTGATGCCGGTATTGGCGGTACCGGCATCGAAGCCGGCGCCGGTCAGCAGCGACGTCAGCCAGCTGAAGGCCAGGTACACGGCGAGCAGGCACGAGAAGAACGAGCCCCACAGCGCCACCGTGTCGCGTCGGAACGCGCTGCCGAAGAGCGTCCCGATCGACACACGCGCGACAGGCGCTTCAGTGGCGTCGGAGAATGCCACGCCCGGCTTCACGTCGTAGCCCGCGCGCGTGAGCGTGCGCGCCAGATCCGGCCAGCGCGCCGGGTCCCGGGCAAGGAACCGCGGCGATTCCGGCAACAGCCACCGCAACGCAATCGCGACGACGATCGGCACGATGCCGCCGACCATGAACAGCGCGCGCCAGCCAATCGCTGGCAGGAGACGGATGCCGAGCAATCCCGCCAGCATCGCGCCGAGCGGCACGCAGACGATCGTCACGGTCACCGCGATCGGCCGGTGACGACGCGGGACAAATTCGGCCGCGATCGCCGCGGCGTTGGGCATCGCGCCGCCGAGCCCGAGACCGGCCGCCAGGCGCAGCAGGCC
>Ga0111539_10002085_pt1 | contig 26719 bp, 28 predicted proteins | sample RhiMethybrSRZTD1_FD_79667 | JGI IMG/M metagenome (GOLD analysis project Ga0111539, IMG submission 79667) | Populus rhizosphere microbial communities from Tennessee, USA - Rhizosphere MetaG P. TD hybrid SRZTD1 (version 2) (version 2) | ecosystem: Host-associated > Plants > Roots > Rhizosphere >...
AGCTCGCCGAGAGCCTCGGCGGGGTCGAGAGCCTCATCGAGCAGCCGGCGCAGATGACGCACGCCTCCACGGCGAACGCGCCCTTCGCCGTGCCTCCGACGCTCGTCCGGCTCTCCGTCGGGATCGAGTCGGCCGACGATCTCGTTGCCGACCTCGAGCACGCGCTTGCCACGATCGTCGCAAGCCCGTCCTAGCTTCCACCTAAGATCAGAGCGATGAACGACTGGGGGCTTTACATCCTGCTGCTCGTGCCGACCCTGCTCATCGGGCTCGCCGTGCAGTGGTGGCTGAGGAAGACCTTTGCGCGCTACTCCGACGTCGAGCTCATGTCAGGGATGACCGGCGCCGAGGTCGCGCGGCAGATCCTCGACCGCAACGGGCTCGAGGAGGTGCCGGTCGACCGCTCGGACGCCGGCGCGCTCTCGGACAACTACGACCCCCGCAAGCGGGCGCTTCACCTCTCGCCACCGGTCTACGACCCTAAGACCGTCGCCGCGGCAGCCGTCGCCGCCCACGAGAGCGGGCACGCGCTGCAGCACCAGGCCGGCTATGCGGCCTTGCGCCTGCGGAGCGCGATGTTCCCCGTCGTCGCCATCGCCTCGAACACGTGGATCTGGCTGCTCATGGCCGGCGTGCTCCTGAACGCTCTGAACCTGATCACGATCGCGATCGTCGTCTACGCGGTCGCCGTCCTCTTCCACATCGTCACGCTCCCGGTGGAGTTCAACGCCTCCAAGCGGGCGGGCCAGCAGCTCCGCACGCTCGGCCTCGTGACGGCGGAGGAGTCGGCCGGCGTCCAGAAGGTGCTGACCGCCGCCGCGCTCACCTACGTCGCGGGCGCGCTGGCCGCGCTCACCCAGCTTCTCTATTTCGTTCTGGCTTACCTGCGCGACTAGCTACGCCGCTTGCGCCGCGCCTTCGAGGGCCTTCGCGTAGGCCTCTTCGTAGTCGCGCACCATGCGCTCGGAGGAGAAGCGCTCCTCGACGTAGCGGCGGCAGTCCATCGGATCCAGGGACGCCGCGCGGTCGATCACGCCCGCCATGTCCTTGTGGTTCTCGACGATGACGCCCGTGCGCCCGTCGTCGATGACCTCGGGGACGGCACCCCACCGCGTGGCGATCACGGGCGTCCCGCACGCCATCGACTCGATCATGACGAGGCCGAAAGGCTCCTCCCACTCGATCGGGAAGAGCGTGACGCGCGCGTTCTGGAGAAGGTCGACCTTCTTCGACTGGTCGACCTCGCCGAGGTACTCGATGCCCCAGCCGAGGTTCGGGCGCACATGCTCCTCGAAGTACTCCTTCTCGGCGTGGTCTTGCATCTTCCCGGCGAGGAGGAGCGGCAAATCGGTCTCCTTGGCCACCTCGATGGCGCGGTGCGCACCCTTCTCCGGGCTCATGCGCCCGAGGAAGAGGAGGTAGTCGCCCTTGTGCGGATGCACGGGGTAGACCTCGAGCTCGAGCGCGTTCGGGCAGTTCGCCACCCAGTTCAGATCCGGGAGCGGCTTGCGCTGGTTCATGGAAAGCGAGATCAGGCCCACCTCGGGGCACACCTTGCTGAGCGACGAGTAGAGGAGCCCCGGCTCCCCGCCGAGCGGCCCGTGCACGGTGTGCACGACCGGCGTCGAGACCACGCCGCCGAGCATCGCCCCGAGAGGGCCGGTGTGGTCGTTGATGACGTCGAACTCGCCCGCGCGCTCGAAGCAGGAGAGCGCGTGCCGGAGCTCGACCTGCGTCGTGCCGATCTTCTCGGAGGGCGCCTCGTCGTAGACCGAGACGAGCTCCGCCTGGGTGCTCGAGTCGCCGGAGGCGAAGAGCGACACCTCGTGCCCGGCGCGGACGAGCCCCTCCGCGAGGAGCGACACGATCCACTCGATCCCGCCGTAGCGCGTCGGCGGCACCGGGAACCACACCGGGCTCAAGACGGCGATCTTCATTCGGATTCCTGCACGTAAATATGCCCGTTCTCGAGCCGAACGTCCCAACTGCGCTCGAAAGCGGGAACGCCGGACAGCGTCAGGCTTCCGAGCCAGGCCGGCAGCTCCTCCGGTGCGTACGAGACGAGCGTCTTCTGGGCAGGATCCGGCCGCAGGCCGAGCAGGAGCTGGAGCAGCAGCACCGGCGTTCCGGCCGCCCAGGCCTGGGGCCGCGCCGCGCTCGGATAGGCAATCGGAAACGGCGTCGCCGTCCGGGAGAAGCCCGCGAAGACTTCCGGCAGCTGGTTGGCGAAGTGGCTCGCCGCGCTGAGCATGCGCCGCGCGATCCGGTGCGTCTCCGGCCAGCGCGCGTAGCGCGCGAGCCCCCACGCGATCAGGGAGTTGTCGTGGGGCCACACCGTGCCGTTGTGGTACGCGAGCGGGTTGTAGGCGGCGTCCCCGGAGGACATCGTCCGTACGCCCCAGCCCGACCAGAGCTCGTCTCCCATGAGCCGCTCGACGACGGCGTCCGCCCGCGCGGGCGGGACGATTCCGCTCCACAGAAGGTGGCCGATGTTCGAGGTCAGGGAGTCGACGCGTTCCTTGGCCCCGTCGAGCGCGAGCGCGTAGTAGCCGCCGCGCGGCTCGCACCAGAACGCCTCGTCGAAACGTTTCTGCAAGTCGTCCGCCTCTGCTTCGAGCCGGCCGGCGAGCTCCCCGTCGTTCCAGACCTCGCGGGCGAGCTCGGCTGCGCGCCGCTTCGCGTCGTAGACGTACCCCTGCACCTCGCAGGGCGCGATCGGGGCCTCCGCCAGACGTCCGTCGTGGAAGCGCTGCGAGTCGCCGGAGTCCTTCCAGGACTGATTGACGAGCCCGCGCTCCGAGCGACGCTCGTACTCGACGAAGCCGTCGCCGTCGAGATCACCGAATTCGTCGATCCACTTGAGCGCGCGCTGCGCCGGCGCCCGCAGCTCGCCGACCAGCGCCGAGTCTCCGGTCCAGCGCCAGACCTCCGACAGAAGGACGAGATAGAGAGCCGTCGCGTCGACGGTGCCGTAGTAGCGCGGGAACCAGGCGTCCGCGCCCTTTCCGTGGCGCACCTCGTGGACGATCTTGCCCGGCTCGGCATCGACCGCCGGATCGTCCTCGATCGCCTGGAGCTCTCCGAGGACACGGAGCGCGTTCCGCGCGAGCTCGGGGCCGAAGAGCAGCGTCTGGAGGCACGTGATCAGCGTGTCGCGCCCGAAGACCGTCATGAACCATGGCATCCCCGCCGCCGGCAGCTGGCCGGGGACGCGGGGATCCTCGTCCATCCGCAACGACGCGAGATCGGCCACGGACTGGGCGAAGGTCCGGTTGAGCTGGTCCCACGACGCGCTCAGTTGCGGGACGGAGAGGTGCCAGGCGGAGAGCGACGAGCGCACGCGCGAGAGCTCGTCTCCGAAGCGTCGCTCGGCCTGCCCGACCGCGACCCGGACGCCGTCGGCCGAGGGAATCACGTCGGCGCGAAGACGCCATTCCTGCCGCGGCTCGAGCTGGATCGCGTAGTGCACACTGCTTCCGTTCACCTCGCCCGGCTGGGAGAAAAGCACCTGCGTCAGCCGCTCGGGCCCATCGGTAAAGACGAACTGGTTGCCCTCGGGGTCGAACACTCCTTCAGCGAGGCCCGGGAGCGGCGGCGCGCTGCGGGGGTGTCCGAGCGCGAAGTCGTGCTCCTTGACCGCAAAGATGTCCGCGAAATCCGTGCCGACCTCGAGCGCGAGTTCGAACTCCACGGGGCGCTGGGCGTGATTCACGACGACGATGTGCTCCTGCATGCTGTCGCCGATGAAGCGTTCGCGGCCGATCGAGAGGACATCTTGCTCGAGCCCGCCCGCGATCGGGTTGCGGAGGTAGAACGCGGCCGAGAAGTACTCGACCTTGTCGGAGGAGAGCCGGAGCGGCCGCTGGCCGTTGATGGTCAGGACCCAGCGCGAGAGGAAGCGCGTGTCGTCGGCGAAGAGCCCCATCACGGGGTCGGCGATGTCCCCGCGCTCGTCGGACACGCAGAACGTCGACCCCTCGAGAATCGTCAGCGGCACTAGCGGCGAACGATCGCGTCCTGGCTCGCCTGCTGCAACGGCTTGATCACCATCTCGTCGACGACCATGTAGTCGGGGCGCGTCACCGCGAAGAGAATGCAATCGGCGACGTCGGCCGGGGTCAGGTAGTCGACGCCGTGGTAGACGGCGTCTTTCCGCTCCTGGTCGCCGCGAAAGCGCACGTCGGAGAACTCCGTGTCGCCGACCATGCCCGGATCGACGGTGGAGACCTTGATCCGCCCGACGAGCTCCTTCCTCATGACCTGCGTGAGCGCGAGGACGGCCGTCTTCGAGCCGACGTACATGCCGCCCTGCGGATAGGCCTCGCGGCCCGCCCACGAGCCGAGATTGACGATGTGGCCTCGCCCGTCCTCCATGTGCGGAATCACGAGCCGCGTCATGCGGATGAGCCCGAGCACGTTCGTCTCGAACATCTGCCGGTCGTCCTCGTCGTTCGAATCCTCGACGGAGGTGCGGCCGAGCGCCAGCCCCGCATTGTTGATCAGGATGTCGAGCCGAGAAAACCGGCTCGACATCCTGGAGACGAATTCCTCACAGCTCCGGGCGTCGGTCACGTCAAGAGGCGCAACTTCGTGGCCGTCGCCGGGCAGCTCCTTCACCAGCTCTTCCAGCCGCTCGACGCGCCGCGCGCCGAGCGCCAGGCGTGCGCCCGCGCCGGCGAGCGCCCGCGCGGTCTCGGCCCCGATGCCGCTCGAGGCGCCCGTGACGACTGCTGTGCGGCCACTCAGATCCGGCACGTGCCGGAGCCTACCGGGCTACTTGGCGACCGTGGCGTCCACCAGCGCCGGGAGATCTCCGCCGCTGCGCCCGCGTGCGAGGCCGACGAGGTAGCAGAGAAGCGGTGCGTTGATTCGCTCTCCGCTCTCGTGCGCCGCGATCCGCGCGAGCTCCAGCAGCTCGTCGGTGTCGGCCGGCGAGAGGGAGAGCGTCTCCGGGCTTTCGCCCGACGCTTCCGCCAGCCGGTCACGCGCGCTTGTGAGCCAGTCGTCCACTCCCGGAGCTTAAACTGCGCGCGGCATGAAGGTCGGCGTCCCCAAGGAGACCGCTTCGGGTGAGCGGCGAGTCGCCCTCGTGCCCGATTCGACCAAGCGCCTGGCGGAGGCGGGCGTCGAGGTGGTCGTCGAGTCGGGTGCGGGGACGGAGGCCGGCTTCCTCGACGCGGCATACGAGGAGAGCGGCGCGCAGATCGCCGGCGACGCCTTCTCCGGCGCCGACGTCGTGGCGAAGGTGCAGCAGCCTTCGGAGGGCGAGATCGCGGCACTCGCCGACGGTCAGATCCTCATCGCCTTCCTGCAGCCGCTCGTGAACGGCGACCTCGTGCGCGCCCTCGCCGAGCGGCGCGTGACGGCGTTCTCGATGGACTCGATCCCGCGCATCACCCGCGCGCAGCCGATGGACGCGCTCTCCTCGCAGAGCACCGTCTCCGGGTACAAGGGCACGCTGATCGCGGCCGACCACCTGCCGAAGTTCATGCCGATGCTGACGACCGCCGCCGGGACGATCCCGCCTGCGCGAATCCTCGTGCTCGGCGCGGGAGTCGCCGGCCTGCAGGCGATCGCGACCGCGCGGCGTCTCGGCGCCGTCGTCTCCGCCTTCGACGTTCGTCCCGCCGTGAAGGAGCAGGTCGAGAGCCTCGGCGCCACGTTCCTCGAGCTCGACGTCGAGGGCGCAGAGGGCCAGGGCGGCTACGCCGTCGCGCTCTCCCACGATCAGCACGAGCGGGAGCAGCAGCTCATCGCGCACCACGTCGGCGAGTCGGACGCTGTCATCACGACCGCTCTCATCCCGGGCCGGGAGGCGCCGATCCTCATCACCGCCGACGCCGCGCGCGGGATGAGGCCCGGCTCGGTGATCGTCGATCTCGCGGCAGAGGCGGGCGGGAACTGCGAGCTGACGAAACCCGGCGAGACGATCGAGGACGGCGGAATCACCGTCGTCGGCGAGCTCAACCTGCCGAGCTCGATGCCGCTGCACGCGAGCCAGATGTACTCCCGCAACGTGTGGACGTTCCTGAACCACCTCCTCGGCGGTGGGTCGGAGCTCGCGCTCGACTTCGAGGACGAGATCACGCGTGAGACGTGCGTGACCCACGAGGGCCGGGTGCTGAAGGAGCCGGTGGCGGCATGACCATGACTCTCCTCAACAGCATCACGGTCTTCGTCCTGGCCGTGTTCATCGGCTTCGAGATCATCTCGAAGGTCCCGACGATGCTCCACACGCCGCTGATGTCGGGGACGAACGCGATTCACGGCATCGTGCTCATCGGGGCGATGCTCATCGCCGGCTCGGCCGACTCCGACCTCGAGAAGGCCCTCGCCTTCGTCGCCGTCGTCTTCGGGACGATCAACGTCGTCGGCGGCTTCCTCGTCACCGACCGGATGCTCGAGATGTTCAAGCGCAAGCCGTCCAAGCCCGAATCCGAATGACGCCCGTTCTCGCGCTGTCGCAGACGGCGATCAACTTCACCTACCTCGTCGCCGCGGTCCTCCTCATCGTCGGGATCCGGCGCCTCTCCTCGCCGCCGACCGCACGCTCGGGCAACTGGATCGCGGCCGTCGGCATGGGAATCGCGATCTTCTTCACCTTCCTCGACCCGGACATCACGAGCTACTGGCTGATCGTCGTCGGCATAGCCATCGGGACGGTGATCGGCGTTGTCTCGGCGCGCCTCGTGAAGATGACCGCGATGCCGCAGATGGTGGCGCTCTTCAACGGCGTCGGCGGCGGCGCGGCGGCGCTCATCGCAGCGGCCGAGTTCCACCGGATCGCACCGGATCCCGGCCACCTCTCGGGCGATTCGATCGGCGCGATGCTCTTCTCAGCGCTCATCGGCTCGATCTCCTTCTCGGGGAGCCTGATCGCCTTCGGCAAGCTGCAGGAGGTCCTGCCCGGCCGCCCGATCACCTACGGGGGCCAGCAGGTCGTCAACGGCGTTCTCTTCGCCGCCCTGCTCGGCCTCGGCATCGCCGCCGGCTCGACCGAGCAGGGCATCTGGATGGTGCTGCTCCTCCTCGGCGCGCTGCTCTTCGGCGTCATGCTCGTCCTCCCGATCGGCGGGGCGGACATGCCCGTCGTCATCTCGCTCCTGAACGCGTTCACCGGCCTCGCAGCCGCCTCGGCCGGCTTCGTCCTCGAAAACACCGCGCTCATCATCGGCGGCACGCTCGTCGGCGCCTCGGGAACCCTGCTCACGATCCTCATGGGCAGGGCGATGAACCGCTCGATCGCCAACGTGCTCTTCGGGGCCTTCGGGGCGGCGCCCGCCGGAGGAGCCGCGGCCGCCGCAGCATCGACCGACGGCAAGTCCTACCGCGAGGTGACCGCCGACGACGCCGCCGTCATGCTCGCCTACGCGCAGCGGGTGGTCGTCGTGCCCGGCTACGGTCTCGCGGTCGCGCAGGCCCAGCACGCGGTGCGGGAGCTCGCCGACCTGCTCGAGGCACGCGGCGTCGACGTGAAGTACGCCATCCACCCCGTCGCGGGGCGCATGCCCGGGCACATGAACGTCCTCCTCGCCGAGGCGCAGGTTCCCTACCCGCAGCTCTACGACATGGACGACATCAACCCCGAGTTCCCGCGCACCGACGTCGCGCTCGTCATCGGGGCGAACGACGTCACGAACCCCGCCGCGCGCGACAACCCGGAGAGCCCGCTCTACGGCATGCCGATCCTGAACGTCGACCAGGCCGCGAACGTCGTCATCCTCAAGCGCAGCATGAATCCCGGCTTCGCAGGGATCGACAACGACCTCTTCTACGAGGGCAACTCGGCGATGCTCTTCGGCGACGCGAAGTCGTCCGTCGAGAAGCTCGTCGCCGCCGTCAAAGCAGCGTAACGTCGTCGCCCTGGGTGACGCGGCCGGTCTTCAGGACCTTGGCCAGCATCCCCCGCTTCCCCTCGAGCTCGGCCTGCAGGCCGGGGCGGATCTCCTCCATCAGGTCGCAGGGGTCGCAGACCATCGAGATCTCGAACTCGACGTCGCCGACCAGGAGGCGCTGGCCGACCCGCCAGCTCATGACGTCGGCACCGCGCACCGTGAAGTTCTCCTTCACGCGGCCCGGAGGCACGCCGAGCGACTCGAGGTCCTCCGCCGCGACGAAGAGGACGTTGCGCTTGCCGCCGCGGCGATGGGCGCAGCCCTCGACGCCTTCGTTCTCGAAGACCTGTGCCGTCTCGAGCTCCTCCATGAGCTCGCGCCGCTTCGGCGAGCGCCAGATGTGTGCGATCTCGGCCACACGCCGAGTATAAGGAGGCATGCCGCCGACCGACATCGCGCCCGGCCTGTGGATCTGGCGCCTTCGCCACCCCGACTGGACGGAGGACTCGGGCTGGGAGCCCCAGGTCACCTCGACGGTGATCCAAACCGGAAGGGAGGTCGCGCTCGTCGACCCGCTCGCTCCGCCGGAAGGCGAAACCGAGATCTGGGAGCGCCTCGACTCCTCGCCGCCCACCCTCGTCGTCATCCTCAAGCCGGACCACGTGCGCGACGTCGACGTCTTTGCCAGGCGCTACGGAGCGCGCGCCTTCGGACCAAGCCTCTTCTGGCGGAACGACATCCCCGAGACGGAGCTCGAGCCGATCGAGCCCGGCTCCGAGCTTCCCGGCGGGCTCGTCGCGCTCTACGACGGGCGCGGCCGGAACGAGACGCCGCTCTGGGCTCCCGAGCGACGGGCGCTCGTCTTCGCGGACGCGCTGACCGAGCGCGACGGCACCTTGCGTGTATGGGGCACGCCGTGGCACGAGGAGCGGGTGCTGCCGGCGCTTCGCGCTCTGCTCGAGCTCCCCTTCGAGCACGTCGTCGTCTCACACGGAGAGCCGGTGCACGACCGCGCCGCCTTCGAGCGGGCGCTCGAGCTCCCGGCCTTCGAGGAATAGGACAGTGGGCCGGTTGCCCGGCCCACTGTTCAGAAGCGTGCGGTGTCTAACGGCTTCGACGACTCAGTCGTCGAAGCCGAACGCGGTCACTGCCGCGGCGGCGTCCACCTGGCCGAAGCCGTAGAAGCCGTTGTACTGGTCGGCGCCGACGCAACGTGGATCGGGCGGGCAGGGCTTCGCCTGCGCCGTCCGGTCGAGCAGCGCCCGGACGAAGAGCGGCCTGAGCGGCTTCAGGAAGCCGAAGGCCTTCAGCTTCGCGAAGCGGCTCGAGACGAGCGCCGCGACGCCGCTGACCTGCGCGGCCGCCATCGACGTGCCTGCGTTGTAGCGGTACGTCGCGCCCGGCCCGTCGACGACGTTCGGCATCGCCGTCGGGGGCACGGGGATGTACGTCGGGAAGGTGGACAGGATCAGCCCGCCGGGCACTCCGCCCTGCGACGGGTCTCCGCCGGGTGCGACGAGGTCGATGGTGCCGATGCCGAAGTTGGACGGCCCAGGAGGCGTCGCCACGACGGGGCCGCCGTTGCGGCCCTCGCTGGCCACGCCGATAACGCCGGGGAGCTGCACCGGCATGCGGATGCAGCCCTTGCCGCCGGGCGGCTGGGTCATGTCGATGCCGTTATTCCCCGCGGACGCGACGATCGTCGTGCCGGACCTGAGCGCATCCTTGACTGCATCGCCGACCGACTGGATCGCGGCTCGGTCGGCCGGGTCGCTCCTGCAGAAGAAGTCCAGGGCGTCGGCTGCGCCGGTTGCGCCCTTGTCGACGGCGAAGCTTGCGTTCGCGACGTCCACGTTCTGCTGCGACACGTACTCGAACGCGCAGGCGGCAGCCTGCGGCGTGATCGGGAGACCGGGGTCGGTCACCTTCACGATGAGGAGCTGCACGTTCGGCGCCACGCCGACGGTGCCGAACTCGTTGTCGCCCGCTGCGATGAGCCCCGCGACGTGCGTGCCGTGGCCGACGTTGTCCCTCCACAGGGCGCCCGTCGGATCCTTGGCCGGGGATCCGGTGATGCACGAGACGCTCGAGGCCATGTCGATCCGGCCCGCGAATTCGGGATGGCCCGGGTCGATGCCCGAGTCGATCAGCGCGACACGGACATCAGGGCTTCCGCCCGTGATCGTCTGGGCCTGGAATGCCCCGATCATCTCGAGGTTCCACTGCTGGCTCGAAAGATTGTCAGGCGTCGCCGGCGAGCCCGGCAGAGCTGTGATCCCTGCCCCACCCGCCGACACGGCTGCGAGCGCGACCGCCGCGCAGGTAGCCGCGATGAAAGTTCGCGCAATTCGTCCCGGTTGCCGCAACTGAATCTCTCCTCCGCTCGGTCCTACTCTCCCACAGGGTAGTTTCCCGCACACGCACTGTACGGCGCACTTTAGGTCCGTGCGTCCCTCATCCGAGTGAGCCTTCCGGCTCAGAAATTGACCCGCAAAACGACCGCTTTTCGGGTCGACGGCGTCCACTTCGTCACATAGGCGGTTCGGCCCGAAAGCGCCGTCGTCCAGAGGAAGGTCTTGCGACCCTTCACGTGCATGAGCGTCTTCGTGCGCGCGCTTCCGAGCCACCTCATGCGCAGGTAAGAGCCCTGCGGGCGCTGCTCGACCCAGACGATTCGCTTCGTCGTGAGCGCAGGGTTCGACTCCTGCCACACGTCCGTCTTCTTGATCGCGCGCCGCTTGTTCGTCGTGACGTTCTGGACGAAGACCGCCGACCCGTGGCGGCCGATCCGATGCCAGGCGAGCTGCCCGCCGCGCAACGACGGCCGACCGAGGTCGTAGGCGTTCCGGACCGAGGCGATCCTGCGGGAGGTGGGGTTGGACGGCTCGCTCAAGTCGGCGAGCACGAGCCGGTCGTAGTCTCCGTCGTGAGCGATATAGGCGAGGAACGGCCAGTCGAGAGCCGGGTGCGAAAACGCACCGTCCAGCTGGCGCTCGACGTGGTTGGTGCGCCAGTCGACCACCTTGATTCCCTCGTCATCGGCGTACGCGAGGTAGTCGCCGCTGAGGGCAGGCGCATTCGCCGGGCTGAACGTGTCGGCCGGGTCGCCGGCCGGATTGACCACCACCCTGATCGTCCCGGAGCTCATCCGGGCGCGCGCGAGCGTCCTTCCGTCGGCTGCTGGGTCGAACCCGCGCCCAAGCGACGTGACGGCCGCGCCCGCCGCCGGCGCGACGGCGAGCAGGATGACGGCGAGCCCGAGGACGACGGCGTTCGCGCGCGGGACGAGGGACGCCCGGCCGACGAGCCGCTCGACGGCGGCCGGTCCGCTCGCCTCACGGCGCCGCGGCCAGGTGGCCATGAATGCGCGTCCCGCGCCGTAGAGCGCGAAGCAGGCGGCCGCGAGCAGCGGCCGGCCGAGGGCGAGCGCCGCAGCGCACGCAACCCAGAACGTCGCCACGGGCTGGAAGGTGAGGAAGCCGACGCCGAGGCCGGCGCCGTAGCCCGCGCTCCAGAGCGGCAGTGGAAGCTCGTACTGCCAGCGCTCCGGCACCTGCCTCCGGGACTGCGGGACCGGCACGGAGAGGACGCCCGCTTCTCGGAGCGCGGCGAGGAAGGCGAGCGTTGCAGCAACGATCAGGGCGGGCCGGGTTCCGACGAGGCCGCCGGCGAACCCCAGCGCAGCGCCGAGCGCGGCCGAGGCCAGGACGGCACCGCCCGCGAAGAGCACGATCGCGAGGCGTTGGCGGGTACGGCTCCCGCACACGGCGGGAGTGAAGGTCTCGACCATTGACAGTCCTCAGGGCGACCAGGCGCCCGAGACTCCCGCGAGAAGCGCGGTCGCCGCCAGCGCGGCAGCGACTGCTAGCACTTCAGCCCCGAGTCGTAATACATCACGCAGAACACCCGGCGGCCGTTGAAGCAGTAGCCGGTCAGGGAAGCGTCTCCGTTGATCCGCTTCTTGCTGTGCGAGCAGCAGTCGACGAGCTTTCGCACCTGCCCGCCGCAGCAGCGGTACCAGGCCCCTTCCATCACCGCGTGCAAGCCGTAGTGCTCGTTCGTCCACTCCTCGCAGATGCGAGTTCTCGGCGCACGCGGCAGGAGCTCACCGTCGGGCGCGCGCAGCCGGTTGCCCGAGCCGTCGACCGCCCAGCCCTCACCGTTGACGGCGCGGCCGAGGTTGTCGATCGGATGGCCGTCGCTCGGGCGCAGCGGATATCCGTTCTTGTCGATGCGCGGGAGGCCGAGCGGGTTCGGGCACGAGCCGGTCGTCCAGATGTGCCCGCAGAAATGGAACGCCTCGCTCTTCTCCGGCCGAACCGCTGCCGCGACGGCCGCCCCGCCCGTGGCTGCGAGCATCGCGCCCCCCATGCGGCCCAGGAACGAGCGCCGGGTCATCCCGGAGGCGAGCCGGGTCGAGAGAGCTCTCGCCGCGCCGTCGAGGAACCCGTCAGGCCGGCGCATGCTCCATCCTTGCGGCGCCGAGCGCGACGAGCCCGTCGAGCTGCTCGAGCGAGTTGACGGTCCCCTTCGCGGCGACGAACCCGTCGACGACGTGGACGAGGAACGGCGTTCCGGGCACGCTCCAGCGCTCGAAGACGGCCGGCTCTTCGTTCTCGTACACGGTCTTCACCGGCATCCCCTCGCGCTCGAACGCCCGCACGCCGGGCGCGATCGCACGGCAGAGGCGGCAGTCTGCACTGAAGAAGGCGACGAGCTCTTCTCCGACGCGGGTGAGCCCGTCGAGCTCCGGGGCGAAGTCGCCGAGCGGCGGCCCCTCCTCCGCGAGCTCGAGAGCCACGCCGGGGCCGACGCGCATCGTCAGCACGCCCACTTGGCGGTAGAGGGCGAGGACGAGAGCGGCGAGGACGACGACCGCGACCCCGAGAACCACGAAGGCCGCGACGGTGAGAGCGTCCGCGGAGGGCCGCGCGACCTCGACGTCGGCGAACGCGCCGAAGGCGGCAACGCCCGTGAAGAGGAGCGCGCGGCCGAGCAGCAGGTCGGTGCTCCGTTCCCTGGAGCCGAAGCAACCGCACCGGAGGCGGAGAACGCCGCGGGCGCGGACCCGCGCGAGGGCGGCGACGAAGAGCGCTCCGAGGCAAACCGCCGCGATCGCGGCGGCCTGCACGCCCGCGAGGAGCAAGACCCCGGTGGCGAGCTCGACTCCGGTCAGAGCGGCCAGCGCCGCGCCCCGCCAGCGAAGCGGCACGCCGTAGGGGGCGAGAAAGGAAGAGTCGCGCGCCAGGAGCTTCGACACGCCCGCCCAAAGGAGGGCGACCGCGACGACGAGACGGGCGATGAGGTCGAGCGACAACAATGGGCGTACGTTCGTTGGCTGGGCGTTTCGCCCTTCGTTCCCCGACGCCGCAGGATAACGGCTGCTTCGGAGGATCGTCCTCCAGAGGAGCAGGCTTGATTCCTGGCCTACCCTGCGTGCTCTGCGCTTCTGAGGCCCCGCATCGCCCAGAAGCCGAAGGCGACCGCGAGGGCGATCGCGACGCCGAACGCGAGCCCGACCTCGGTCGGGGTGCCCGCGAGGAAGCCGCGCCCGGCCTCGAGGACCCGCGTGACGGGGTTGTACGTGGCCACGTCGTGGATCCAGCCCTGCAGCAGGGCGAGCGGCACGTACACCGGGGCGAAGAAGAGCAGGAGAAAGACCGGCATCTGCATGACCGGCCCCGCCTGCATGGTCCGCAGGCGCAGCGCGACTCCCGCCGCCCAGAGGATCGCGGCGAGGTTCAGAAACGCGGCCAGCGTGTACAGCCCGACGAGGTCGATTCCGCTCCCACCCACGTTCATCCCTACGAGCAGAGCGACGACAGTGACCACGAGAGCGGTGGTGAGCCAGCGGACGAGAGCCGCGGCCGCGTAGCCGAGCACGATTCCGCTCCGATGCGGCGCCGAGAGCAGGAGCCTCCGGCCGAAGCCGCTCTCGAAGTCCCGCGCGATGCCGAAGCCCGTGAACACGCCGCCGAATGCCGCCGACTGGAGCAGCACGAAGACGAACTGAAACGCCGTGTAGCCCGGCGGGTAGTCGAATCCCGGCACCTGGTCGATCCGCGAGAGCCCGCCGGCGAAGGCCGTGAAGAAGAACAGCGGGAAGATGAGCGACGGGATCAGGAGGGACGGGTTCGTGAACACGTTGTGCAGAACGCGCCACGCGACTCCCTCGGCGACGTGCAGCGTCCTCATGAGCGCGTCAGCCTCGTTCGGAGGGAGACCGAGGCGAGCGTGAGCGCGACCACCGCGATCAGAAGGGCGAGGCCGAAGCCGAGCGCGAGTGCCTCGGGGTCCCAGCCGATGACGATGAGGCTGCGGATCGCCTCGATCAGGTAGGAGACCGGGTTCAGCGTCGCGGCGGTCTGGAACCACTCGATCTCGATCAGATTTCGCGGCATCGCCATCGACGAGATGAAGAGGAAGACGAAGAAGACCGGGAACATGCCCTGCACCGCCTCGCCCGACCCGGTGCGCAGGGCGAGGAAAGCCCCGAGCGCGCCGAAGCCGAGCCCGAGCAGGAGCGAGAAGACGATGAGGAGCGCGATCCCGCCCGCACCCGCGGCGAAATGGACGCCGAAGATGAGCCCGGTCAGGATCCAGACCAGGGCCTGCACGGCGGTCATGACCATGACGCCCCCGAGCTGGCCCCCGAGGAGCGCGATTCCGCGCATCGGCGTAAGCGCGAGCCGGTTCAGAAATCCCGTCTGGATGTCGCGCGCGAGATCGGTGCCTGCGTTCATGGTCGCGAAGAGCGCGCCCTGCATGAACGGCACGGCGAGCGCGAAGGCGAGGTAGGAGTCCGTCGGAAAGCCCGGGAGGTGCGTGGCCGACTGGAGGCCGCTCGCGTTCACCGCCAGCAGGAGCAGCGGGAAGACGAGGGGGAAGACGACGTTCGCCGGCTGGCGCGCCGTTCGGACGACCGACCTCCGCGCGAGCTGGCCGACCTGCTCCGCGAACGCGTTGTTCATGCGGGCTCGAGCGCGAGCTCGGGCTCTTCCTCCTCCTCGCCGGCCCCCTCGAGGGAGCGGCCCGTCTTCGCGAGGAAGACGTCGTCGAGAGAAGGCTGGTGCAACTGCAGGTTCTCGACCTTGAGGCTCTCGGCGTCGAGCGCGCGGACGATCTCGACGAGGTCCGCCTCGCCGGACAAAAGCCGAACCGCGACGCCTTGAATTGCGCCGCAAGGCTCGCCGAAGCGCGCGAGGATCGCGGCGGTGCGCTCCTTGTCCCTCGGGTCTGCCGGGATGACCTCGACCGTCGGTCGTCCGACGTCCGCCTTGAGGTGCGCCGGCGTGCCCTCGGCGACGATCCGGCCGTGGTCGATGATCCCGACACGGTTGGCGAGCACGTCCGCCTCCTCCAGGTACTGGGTCGTCAGAAAGACGGTGACGCCGTCATCGTGTGCCAGGCGGCGCACCTCGTCCCACAGGGCGGTGCGACTCTGAACGTCGAGGCCCGTCGTCGGCTCGTCGAGAAACAGGATGCGCGGCGAATGGACGAGCGCGAGCGCCAGATCGAGACGCCGCTTCATCCCGCCGGAGTAGCCCCGCACCTTGCGGTCTGCCGCCTGCGAGAGGCCGACGCGCTCGAGCAGAAGGTCACCCCGCCTGGCGCGCTCGGAGCGCGGGAGGCCCTGGAGCGTCGTCTGCAGGCGCAGATGCTCGCGCCCCGTGAGCAGAGGGTCGAGCGCCGCCTCCTGGAGGGCCGCGCCGATCGCCGCGCGTACCTGCGGCCCCTCGCGGACGATGTCGTAGCCGGCGACAGTCGCGGTGCCCGCGGTGGGCGGAAGCAGCGTCGTCAGCATGTGCACCGTCGTCGACTTGCCGGCACCGTTCGGGCCGAGGAACCCGTAGATCTCGCCCGGATGCACGACGAGGTCGATGCCGTCGACCGCGCGCGGGCCTTTCTTGAACTCGCGGACGAGCCCCTTGGCTTCGATGCCATGCTCTCGCGACACGTCTCTAGGCTACCTTGATAGTTGAACTAGTCAAGGATAGATATCATCAAGTATATTTGTTAATGTGACAGTGGCCGAGACGACGACTCCTCCCGAGGCCGAAGCGGCCTGGCAGATCCTCTGGGAGCTCATGCTCAAGCAGCGAACACGGTTCGTCGAGGCCGTTGCCGAGCTCGACCTGACTCCGGTCCAGGCTATCGTCCTGCGCCGGCTCGACCCCGAGCGCCCGACGCCGATGCGCGAGATCGCCGACATGCTTCGGTGCGACGCGTCGAACGTGACCGGCATCGTCGACCGGCTGGAGGCGCGAGGAGCCGTCGAACGGCGCCCCGATCCGACGGACCGCCGCGTGAAGGCGCTGGTGCTCACCCGCTCGGGCCGCACCCTCCGGCGCCGCGCGCTCCAGAAGATGGGCGAGCCGCCGCCCGAGATCGCGAACCTGTCGAGGGCAGACCTCCAGACGCTCCACGGGATCCTCAGCCGCACGACCTCGCGATAAGGTGCGCGTGTGGCCTCCCAGGCGGTCTCCCGGGGAATCGAGCTCGACACGTGGGTGCGGTTCCTCCGGACGCATTCCGCAATCGTCGGGAAGCTGAACGCCGAGCTCGTCGCCGACCACGGGCTCACGATCAACGACTTCGAGGTCCTGCTGCACCTCTCGTGGGCGCCCGAGCAGGCGATGCGCCGCGTCGACCTCGCCTCGAGCGTCCTCCTCACGCCCTCCGGGATCACGCGGCTGCTCGACGGCCTCGAGCGGGCCGGCTTCGTGACACGGGAGGCGTGCCCCACGGACCGGCGTGTGGTCTACGCGAAGCTGACGCCGGAGGGGGACGAGAAGCTGCAGGCGGCGCGCACGACGCATCTCGCCGGGGTGCACCGGCTCTTCGTCGAGCGCTTCAGCCCGGACGAGCTGGCAAGTCTCGCCGAGCTTCTCGAGCGCCTGCCCGGCGCGAACGGCGACAGCTCCGACTGCTAGCGCGCCGGAACGCCTAGAGCGCCAGCACGCCGTCCGCCTCTGCGACGACGAGGGGGTCGTGCGTGGCACACACGACCGCGGCGCCGTGCTCCCGCGCATAGCGGCCGAAGAGCGCGCCGACAGCGAGCGCATTGGCCTCGTCGAGCCGGGCGGTGGGCTCGTCGGCGAGGAGAAGCTTCGCCTCGGCGGCGAGCGCGCGAGCGACCGCGACCCGCTGCCGCTCTCCCGCGGAGAGCCGCCCGACCCGCTGCTCGGCCCGCTCCGCGAGGCCGACCGCCGAGAGCGCCTCGAGCGCGCGCTCCCTCGCCTCGTCCGCGCCGAGCTCCCGTAGCGCGAGCGCGACCTCCACGTTCTCGCGCGCGCTCAGGAACGGCGTCAGGCCGGGATCCTGCGGGATGAAGGCGATTTCGTCGCGTCGGAGCGCAGCGCGCTCCTCCCGGTCGAGCTCGGCGAGCGCCCGGCCGAGAATGGTGACGTCTCCGGCGCTCGGCTCGCGAAGCCCGCCGAGGATGTGGAGGAGCGTCGTCTTGCCCGACCCCGAAGGTCCGGTCAGAGCCGTCAGCCGCCCCGCCCGGAACTCGGCGTCCAGGCCGTCGAGCACGAGGGACTCACGCGCGCCCTCCCCGTAGCGCTTCCCCACTCCGCGTGCCTCCGCGAGGACCGCGCCTTTGTGATCGGGTGCCGCGGACGGCGCATCGCCGTCCTGCGACCGCTCCTCGGCTTCCTCGCCCGCGGCCGAGACGACAATCCCCGCCTCGCCGAGCTCGGCCTTCACGCGCGAGCCGATGCGCGCGCGGACGAGGAGCTCCTCCGGAAGGCGGACCCAACCCCCTCGCGCGACAACGAGGCTCTCCGCATCGCCGCGCCCGGCCTCCTCGCTCACGCGCCCGTCGCGCACGCGCACCGTGCGGTCGGCGATGGCGGTCGACTCGACGTCATGGCTGACGAGGACGGTCGTGCACCCGTGCTCCCGGGCGAGCTCGCCGATCACCTCGTAGACGAGGCCTGCGCTCGCGGCGTCGAGCTCCCCGGTGGGCTCGTCGGCAAGCAGGAGCCGAGGCCGGTGCGCGAGCGCTGCGCACACGGCGATGCGCTGCTGCTCTCCTCCCGAGAGCTCACCCGGGCGCGCGCCACGTCTGTCCGTCAGGCCCACGCGCTCGAGGAGCTCATCCGCTCTTCGCTCGCGCTCGGCGCGCGGCGCGCCGGCGAGGCCGAGCTGGACTCCCACGAGCTCGCACACCGTCAGGTCCGGGTCGAGGGAGCGGGAGTAGTGCTGCTCGACGTAGCCGGTCGTCCGCGACCGGTACTCGGCGAGACGCCGGCCGGGGAGCCTCCCGAGGTCGGCGTCGAAGACCTGGGCGCTTCCCGCGGACGGCCGCTCGAGCCCGGCGAGCACGCGGAGGAGCGTCGACTTCCCCGAGCCGCTCGGACCGAGCACGACGACCACCTCCTTCTCCTGGACGGAAAGCGTCAGGCCCTGAAGGGCTGCCGCATGTCCCTCCGGGGTCGAGTAGACGCGGAAGAGATCGCGGACCTCGACGGCGCTCACACCGCCCTCCGGGTCGAGAGCGCAACGAGGCCGGCCGTGAGCACGCCGTAGGCAGCGCACGCGAGCCCGACGAGGCGCCAGTCCACTGCGATCGCAAGCGGCGGCTCCGGCAGGGACGCGCCGGCGGTCAGCGTGACGAGGTCGACCGCAAGCACCGCGAGGAGCGCGGCTGCGGCGAGCCCGCCGAGGAGGCCCAGGGCCGCGACGAGGATGGCGCGGAGACGGAGGTGGCGCCTGAGCGTTCCAGGCCCTGCGCCCTGGGTCTCCAGGTCGAAGAGCTCACGCCGCTCGTCCCTCGCGTCGCCGGCGAGGAGGACGGCGAGACCGACCAGGGCGAGCAGGAACGCGACGATCGCCGCTCCGGTCAAAGCGGCGAGGGAGCCGCGGGCGAGGGGGTCGGCGCGGAGCCGGTGTTCGAGCGCCGCGCGCGAGGAGACGGAGAGCGCGGTGAACGGCGGCCGCGCGAGGAGCGCTCCGAGGTCGTCGGGCCCGTCGAGCCAAAGCTCGTTGGGAACTGCGGTGCCGGGGCTCGCCGCGTTCATGGCGACCAAGAGCGAGCGCTCGTCGCCGAGCACGAAGTCGCCGGACACCGAGGGGAAGCGCCTGATCGTGCCCACGACCCGCACGGGAATCGAGCCACCCGGCAGCCGAAGCGGAATCACTCCTCCGGAGCCTGCGGACGCCGCCAGCCCCGGTGTCGCGACCACGGGAGTCGGAGCCGAGTCCGTCGCCTGCGCAGGCTGGAATCTCGGGTTTGCCGCCTCGTTCGAAAGCAGGAAGCGGAGTTTCGAGCCGTTGGCGTCGACGTTGTCGAGGCCCTTCCAGCCGGCGTAGTCCGTGATCGGGCTCCCGCCCGCGGTCAGCGGCCCGAGCGTGAGGACGCCGTCGACCCGCGCGAAATCGCCGTGGCCCTCGACCGAGAGAGCGCGCGCGAGCTCGAGTGCGACGACGCGTCCCTGGTGCGCGGCGGGGGGAATCGCGGCGCGCAGGGTCCCGCTTCTCGCGTCGGCCGTCCCGAGCTCGATGCGGCTGAAGAGCCCATTGGGCTGGTACACGACCGCAGTGAGCGCCACCGCTCCTCCGCGCAGCTCGTACGGCAGTGCGAGATCCGAGCCGTCGGCCGGCAGCGGGGCTCCGCGAAGAACCGGCGGCGGGTCGGGCTTGATGCGGTCGATCAGCTCGTCGCGCGAGAGCGGCGAGAAGCGGTCCTGCCAGCCTTCGAGCCCGGCGACGCTCTCGGCGGGGACTCCCAGGAGAGTCAGCTGCCCGGGCCCGCCCGCGCTCGCCGTCCGCCGTAGCACCGGCGTCACGTCGGCACCGAGGGCCTCGTAGCTCGAGACCGGCGCGGCCTCGAGCGGCGCGACGAGCCCGGCGGGCGAGAGATCCTCCCGCACGGTGAAGTCACGCGGCACGGCGTAGGCCGCCTGCTCGGAGAGGCCGTCGTCGAGCGTCGAGCGATACACGACGGCGAAGAGGCCGAGGCCGAGGCTCGCGACGAGGAACGTGACCGCAACCGCCGCGCGCCCGGGGCTCCGGGCGAGCGAGAGCGCGGCGAGCCGCACCTGGATCTTCCCGCCGCGGGCGACGCGCTCGAGCAGGCGCAGCCCGGGAACGAGCAGTCGCGCGGCCGCCACGGCGACGACGAAAGTGACAAGGCCGGGAAGAAGCAAGAGGAGCGTCCCGGTTCCTCCACCCTGTCCGAGCGAGCGCGCGTCCGCGTCGCCGCGCGCGAACGCGAGGACAACCGCGAGGAGCGCGCCGAGCGCCGCGGCATCGAGGGGCGTGAAGGTGCGCCCGCCGAGCGAGAGGCCCGGGACGCTAAGGACGACGATCAGGACGAGTGCGGCGGCCAGGGCAAGGCCGGCCGCCGCGGCGAGCCCGGAGCCCGCGAGCGCCGAATGGCCCAGCACCGCACCGGCCGGCGACCTCGCCTGATCGGCGAGCACGGCGGTGGCGAGGCTCCCGATCGTCCACCCGAAGACCGCGCCGACGAGCGCGACGGCAGCCGTCTCGGCCGCCGTTACGAGGTGCACCTGCCACCGGCGGCCGCCGAACCAGGTCAGCCGCTGCCCCGCGGCCTCCACGTCGCGGCGCATGCCGACCGCGGCGAGCACGGCGAAGGCGAGAAGGAGCGCGGCGACCTGTCCCCCGACCAGGAGAAGCCGGCGCCCGGCGACCTGGCCCGTCTCCCGCGCGGCCGCCAGCTCCGAAACGGGCGCGGAGAGATCGAGAAAGAGCGAGCGAGCACGGAGCGTCGACTCGGCCTGCGCGGCCCGAGCTTCGAAGCCGTCGATCTCCCACGGGTGGATGCTGCGCGGTGCGAGCGGCACCGACCACGCGTACGTCCTGTAGATCGACTGCAGCTCGGGAAGCGCTGAGACCTCGTCGAAGCCCTCCGCTAGGAGGAAGGGCGGCTCGGATACTCCGAAGGACTCGCCCACGCGCGTCGCCTTCGCGCCGGGCAGCAGCCCGAACGGCAGCGGCGACGAGAGCACGCCCTTGCCCACCACGACGAAGCGGAGCCCCGGCGCGCTCGCGACCTCCCCGGTGCCGCCGAGCTGGACGACCTCACAGCGCTCGGGGCTGCATTCGCGCGGGTAGCGGCCCGACGTGAGGCGCACCCAGCGCGACACGTCGTCGACGCCCGCGAGGTTCGTCAGCGCGCCCCCGATCCGCAGGAGCTTGAACTGGACTGCGCGGGCGGGCCTCCCCGGCGCGAAACCGGAGAGCGTGCGCACGACGAGCGGCTCGAGCTCCTCGCGTGTGACGCCGTTCCGGGTAAGGCCGAGGTCCGCATAGGTGACGGCGACCGCGCGCTTCGACTCCGGCACCGCTCCGAGCGCTCGGCCGGCGGAGACGTCCTGTGCGACGAGGCTGCCGCCGAGGACGATGGCAAGCGCGCCCGCAGCCGCAGCGACGCCGAGCGCGAGCAGCAGGGCGCGGCCGGGCCGGTGCCGCAGTCGCGACCACGCGAGCCCGAGCGGAAACCCGACCGAGCGAACCGTCTTCACTCCCTGAAACGCTGCCAGAGAGTGAGCATCACAACCACTGAATCTTCTTGTGGTTGACTAAGCTTGACTTATGCTCGACGTCCGACGGATGCGGATCCTGAGCGCGGTCGCGGAGCACGGCTCGATCGCCGCTGCGGCTCAGGCGCTCGCCTTCACCCCTTCCGCGGTTTCGCAGCAGATCGCGACCCTCGAACGGGAGGCCGGCGTCGCGCTCGTCGAGCGCGGCCCCCGCTCGGTGCGACTGACCGAAGCGGGGCGCGCCCTCGTCGCGCACACGGATGGGATCGTCGCGAGCCTCGCGGCCGCGGAGGCCGAGATCCAGGCGATCGCGGGCCTGCGTGGCGGGATGCTGCGCCTCTCGTCCTTTCCGACGGCGTACGCGACGATCATGCCGAGCGCCATCGGCGAGTTCCGGCGCCGTTATCCGGCCGTCGAGCTCTCGCTGACCGAGGCGGACGCGCTCCCGAGCATCGCGCGGGTGAAGTCGGGCGAGCTCGACCTCGCTCTCGTCTACGAGTACGACTTCGTCCCCCTGCCCGAGGACGACTCCGTCGAGAAGACACATCTGCTCGACGATCCGATCCGGCTCGTCCTCCCGCGCGGACACCGCGCCGCCAAGAAGCGCGCCGTGCGCCTCGACGAGCTCGCCGGCGAGGCCTGGATCTCGTCGACCGCGCGCTCCTCCTGCCACGAGTTCGTCTCGCGCGCCTGTCGTGCGGCGGGCTTCGAGCCTTCGATCGGCTTCGAGAGCGACGACCACGGCGTGTGGCAAGGGCTCGTCGCCGCCGGCGTCGGCGTCGCGCTCGCCCCGGAGCTCGCCCTGGAGACGCTCTACCCGGGCGTCGAGGCGAGGCCCGTCGCGCTCAACCCGCTGAAGCGCAAGGTCTACGCGGTGAACCGGGCGGGGGGCCGCTCACCCGCGATCGAGGCCATGCTCGGGATCATCGGCGAGACGATCGCCGCGCGCGAGGAGCGGCCCGACGTTGCCGCCGGGCCGCCCGTCGCGTCACTCCGCTAGAGAATTCCACGGTCCTCGAACGCGCGGCGAACGACGGTCGCAGTCCCGTTCCCGTACAGGCTCCGCGCGGTCGCCACCGTCGTTCTCGCCGCGTCCGGCATGGACGCATCCGGGGCGAACGAGAACTGCGCCTCGAGGATCAGCGTGTCCGCCTTGACATGGCCGAGCGCGCCGCGGATGTCCCAGAGGGCGCGCGACCAGATCTGGCCGTCGTGGTGTACCTCTCCGCTGAGATCGGCCGGGTAATGCAGGTCCTCGTCCACGCGACGCAGGCAGTGCGGCACGTCGCGCGTGTAGGAAACCGAGTCCCAGTCGGCGATGCAGGCCGGATCCGGAGTCGGCGCGAAGACGGTGGACACCGTCGCCGCCCAGTAGTCGCCGAAGCCTTCTCCGATCGAGCCGGCTTCGACCGAGGTGCCGAAGGTCCCGCCGGGCTGCTGCGAGTCCTGCATGGCGTGGCCGTACTCGTGGAGGATCACCTCGGCGTCCTCGGCGTCGTCGACCCCGCCCTTGCCGAAGCGCAGAACGTCGTGCTTGTCCCATGAGTAGGAGTTGTCGATGCCGAGCTGGTTGATGCGGATGTCCTGCGACTCCTTGTTGATCGGCCGCCGCGTGACGCCGAAGCCGAGGCTCTGGATGTAGCGCTGGGCCTGAGTGACCCAGTAGTAGCCCATCACCTGCTCGAACCGATCGTCGTCCCGCTTGTAGAGGAACGTGTTCGTCGGGGAGAACGCCTGCTTGCCCGTGTTCGAGTGAACGTTGGCCCAGTCTCCGCTCAGGTACCCGCTCCCGTCCAGGTTCGTGAGCGTCACGGTTCGATAGGCCGGCTGGAGGGCCGCGTAGTCCGCGTCCTTCCGGTCGGTGAGCGATTCGTCCTGCAACGTCGCGACCGGGTTCGGCGAGAAGACACGGCCCGATCCGGTGGACGCGCTCGGACCCGCGCCGGCGGGCTGAAGGACGACGACTGCCGCCGTCGCCGCGATGAGAAACGCTGAGAAGCGCCGCACGCCATACCTCCCTGTAGTCCCGAAAATCGGACCGCAGGGTACCGCAGCGCGAGCCGAAGACCTAACTGGCTGCGCGGGCCTCTACGCCCAGCAACGTGCGGGCGCCGCCCGCAGCCTTCGCGCGGTAGGCGGCGATGTCCGCCGAGCGGTAGAGGTCGTACGAGGAGCCGAGGTTGGTGGCCGCGCGGGCGACTCCACCCGAGAAGCTGTACGGGCCCTTCTGGTTGAGCGCTTCCTGCGCCCGCTCGGCGACCTTGATCGCGTCGTCCGGGTTCGCGCCCGCGAGGATGATGGCGAACTCGTCCCCGCCGAGCCGGCAGGGGATGTCGCCGGCGCGACAGGACTCGCAGAGCGAATCGGCGAGAGCGCGGAGAGCCTCGTCCCCGGCCGGGTGGCCGCCGAGGTCGTTGATGCGCTTGAGGCCGTCGAGGTCGACGACGAGAAGGCTCAGCTGCTCGCCGTTGCGCTGGCTGCGGGCGACGGCGGCGTCGAACTGCTCCTCGAAGAGCCGGCGGTTGTAGAGCCCGGTCAGCTTGTCGCGCGCCGCGAGCTCCTTCATCTCCCGGTAGAGGATCGCGTTCTGCACCGCAGGCGCGACGACGTTGCAGAGCGCCTGGCAGAAGTCGACGTCGGCCGCATCGAACGCGCGGTCGGTCCGGTCGACGATCTCCATCATTCCGATCGTCTCGCCTCCGCAGATGAGCGGGAGCATGAGCAGCGCGCCTTGCCCGCGAGCCGCGAGCAGCGCACGCTCGGCCGGGTCGTCGCTCTCGTTCGACACGCGAATCTGGATCGGCTCCTGCGTCTGGAGGACCCGCTTCGTCGCCGGGAACTCGGCGAGCCGGTAGATCTGACCGCCTTCCTCGGTGATCTCGTTCGAGCCCTCGAGGTACTCGACGAGCATGATCAGCTCGTCCCGCTCGTGATCCCAGAAGGAGATTTCGGCGGCGGTGGCGCCCGTCAACTCGGTCGCCTGGTTCGCGAACGCACTCAGAACCTCGCTCAGTTCGAGGGTCGAAGAGAGCTTGTGCGAGACGTCGAGCAGGGCCTGAAGCCGGTTTGCCGGAGCCATACGGGACTTATCGGGATCCGAAGCGCCGGGCTTGAGCACCCACCTCAGGCCCGGCGCCGCCGGATCTTCAGCCGTTCGCCTTGCAGCTCTGGGCGAGCTGTCGCGGGTGGCCGGCGGCCGCGTCGGCGTACATCTTCTGCTTGTACTGATAGCCGCCGTCGTCGGCGAAGGCGGCAACCGGAAAGGCATGCCCGGTCGGGGCCCAGTTCTCCGACGCTCCCGCAGGAGCGATGACAGCGTGATCGCGGAGAAGGGACGTCAGGGCCGCGTGCGACTCCTGCTGCGCCTCTTCGTCGCCGCTGCGGATGGCGTCGACCCAGTAGCACTCCCAGGAGCCGATCGCGATCATCACGGCGTAGGAGCCGCCCCCTCCTCGCGCGGTGACGGAGTTCGATGGGACCTCGAGGTCGGGCCAAGTCGCCCCCGGCGGGAGCGTGAGCACGTCCTGCGCATTGCGGTACTCCTGCCGCGTGACCGGCGGCTCCACGACGTCTCCGAAGAGCCCGGAGATGGCAAACGCGGTCGTCGCGAGCAGCGCCATGAGGATGAGCGCGACGGCGACGAGCGCGATCCGGCGGCGATGCGCCGGACGGCGAGGAGCGAGCCGCTCGTCGGGCGGAAGCGACGTGATGCGCGTGTAGAGCTCGCCGCCCTCGACGGAAGCCGCCTCCGGCACCGGATTCAGGCGGCGCAGACGGGCAAGTGTCGAATCGTTCTTCATGTTCCCTCCACGTCGACGTGGGCGAGGTGCGAGGCCGCCGGCCCGGTCGCCTCCTGCTCGAGGCTCGCGCGGAGCCTGCGGCGGGCGCGGAGGAGGCGCACGCGAAATGCGGTCGCGTTGATGCCGAGCGCCCTGGCCGCCTGCTTGGGTGTCAGGTCCTCCCAGGCGACGAGCAGGAGCGCTTCCCGGTCGAGCGGCGAGAGCGACCGCAGCGCCTGGTCGAGGCTCGGGTCAAGCTCGAGAGGCGCTCGGTCGACGTGCTCGGGCTCAGCTGCTGCGGCGGCGGAGGGGGCCGCGCGCCGCGCCTCCGCGAGGACGAGGTTGCGCGCGGTTCCGTAGAGCCACGGCCGGGGATCGTCGGCAGGGACGTCGGCGAGCCGCCGCCAGGCGATGGTCATCGCCTCCGCGGCGATCCCCTCCGGATCCCTGCTCCCTCGCCTCCGCGCGTAGGCCGTGACGGCGCCGAGATGGACGAAGACCTCCCGGAAGCGCGCCTCGGCGGACTGGCGATCGAAGTGATTGCTCATGCTCGGTACTGTCGAACCGAGCGCCTCACGTTACAGCTCCCTCCACGAAGCTCTGGGCGTGCTGCTCAACCTCGGGCTGATACGTGGAATCCCTGATGCCCACGGCCAACCCGCGTGGCACGCTCGGGTCGGAAGGAGGTGGTCTCATGACTGCGCTCACGCACGAGCCACGGCTCGCCGCGCAGGCAGCCAGGCGTTTCGAGTACCGGGTTCTCGACACCGGCAAGAACGTCGAGGAAGACCTCAACAGACTCGGTGCGCAGGGCTGGGAGGTGGTGGGGGTGACGACGAAGAGGCAGCTCTTCATCGCCCCGCCCCAGGCCATCATCCTCATGCGAGAAGTCGCGCTTCCCGACTGACCGCCCGACGACCTCGTGCCTGGCGCCCGTTCTGCGGGCGTCAGGCGTTCGAGGGCGCTCTCGAAGCGGCCCGATCGAGTCTGCCTCCACGGCCGACTCCGCAATGAGCCCGGGAGGGCCGCTCGGCCCTCCCGGGTGCCCGATCAGCTAGCTACGCCGATCGACGGCAGCCTTGAGCTGCCCCTTGTTCATCTTCGAGCGGCCCTTGACGCCAAGACGCTTGGCCTCGCGATAGAGCTGCTCTTTCGTCCGCTCTCTTCCTTGCGCCATGAGTGACCCCCTCTCCGATTTGCGCTTGCTTTCACGTACCGCAAAGAGGCCTGCTCAAACGTGCCAACCGCACGTATGTGGGCCGGGCAGGGATCGAACCTGCGACCTTGGGATTAAAAGTCCCCTGCTCTACCAACTGAGCTACCGGCCCCCGCGTGTATTAGAGCCGATGCAGTCGAGGAGGGGGCTCATGGAGGAGCCATGGGTTCCCCGTGCCGTAAGAGTCCCCTGCCCTGCCGACTGAGCTACCGGCCCACGGGAAAGAGTATCGGCACGACCCCGCTATCCTTGGCGGGCCGCCCCCATCGACTAGCGGCCCAGGTCACAGCCCTTTCAAGGCTGTAGCGCGGGTTCGAATCCCGCTGGGGGCACCTGGGCGGTTAGCTCAGCTGGGAGAGCGCCTGCCTTACAAGCAGG
>Ga0111539_10002091_pt1 | contig 26683 bp, 19 predicted proteins | sample RhiMethybrSRZTD1_FD_79667 | JGI IMG/M metagenome (GOLD analysis project Ga0111539, IMG submission 79667) | Populus rhizosphere microbial communities from Tennessee, USA - Rhizosphere MetaG P. TD hybrid SRZTD1 (version 2) (version 2) | ecosystem: Host-associated > Plants > Roots > Rhizosphere >...
CGCCGGCGCCACGCTCGCGGTCACGCCCGCGCTGGGCAGCGGGGGAAACACCGGCGGCGCCGGCGCATGGGCGGCCGCCGATGCGGCAGCGAGCGCCGGCTGATCGAGCAGCGTCTCCAGGTCGAAGTCGGTGTCGGTGCTGCCCACCAGGCCGGCCGGCTGGCCCTGCGACTCGCGCTCCGCCACCCGCCGGCTCACCGCGCGGGCGAGGATCGAGGGGGTGAACCCGGGATCCCGGCGCGACAGCTCGAGGGCGAGAGCGCGCTCCATCTCGCCCGCCGAGGAGAACCGCCGGGCCGGCTCGCGAGCTGTGGACCGCACGATGATCTCGCGGACGCCGCCGAGGTCGCTCCGCGCCAGCGCTCGCGCCGCCGGGCTCTCGTCCGGATCGCTGGCGCCGCCGAGCGCGCGCGCCATCGTCATGCCGAGCGAGTACACGTCCGAGCGCAGATCGATCGTCCCGCTCACCACCTCGGGGGCGATGAACCCGGGGGTCCCGCCGATCAGGCCCGAGCCGGGCGCCAGGACGCCGCGCGCCCGCGCGATGCCGAAGTCGGCGAGCTTGACCTCCCCCTCGACCGAGAGCAGGACGTTGCGCGGTGCGACGTCGCCGTGCACCAGTCCGAGCGCGCGGCCGCTGGCGTCGGTCCGCCGGTGGGCATAATCGAGAGCGCGCGCCACCTCGCGCGCCACGTAGAGACAGAGCGTCAGGTCCATCCCGCCGGCCGGGTCGGCGGTGGCGATGAGGTCGCCGAGGTCGCAGCCGTTGACGTACTCGATGACGATGAAGGTGCCCTGCTCGTTCTCGCCCAGGTCGAGCACCTGGCAGATGTTCGCGTGGGTGAGCTGGAAGACCAGCCGCGCCTCGCTGACCAGCCGGGCGTGGGCCGCGCGGCCGGCCTCCTCGCGGCGCTCGATCTGCTTGATCGCGACCAGACGCTCGCCCGCCGGGCTGAACTGGGTGGCGAGGTGAATGACGGCCATGCCTCCTTCGCCCAGCGGGCGCCTGAGGAGGTAGCGGGGATGACCGGTCACCGCTTGCCATTATAGCGACGACATCCGGTTGTCACCCGCAGGTGCCGCTCGCCCGGCCGCCGCCGCAAACCGGCGAAACCCTCATGCGCCATCCTGGCCGGAGATGTGATGGATCTCCGCGCGTGAACCTCACGAAGCGACGAACGAGGCGACGAACCAGGCCGGCGACACACCCGTGATACGCTGGTCGATGATGCGCGCGCGAGGCGTCGTCTCTCTCCTCGCCCTCGTGCAGGTGGTGCTGGTCTTCTCCCCGGTGGCGAGCGCCGGACGCCGGGCTCGCACCTTCGCCGCCGTCGCGCTGCCCGGCCGCGGGCCCCAGGCCCGCGCCCTCCTGCCCCGGGCCGAGCGGGTCGCCCTCGGCCTCGAGCGCTCCCTGTCGGGCGTGGCCGCGCCGGCAGCCGGGCGCCCCGAGCTGGCGGCCGACACTGCCGCGCTCCTCGCCCGCGGCCGCGAGCTCTATCGATCGGGCGCGCTGGATCAGGCCGCCCGCGTGCTCGACGAGGCTCTCGAGACGGCGGCGCGCGAGCCGCACCGTTTCGGCGGCTCGCAGGAACTGGTGTCGGCTCAGGTCGACCGGGTCACCATCGCGCTGGCGCGCCGCGAGCAAGAGCGCGCCGAGCTCCTCCTCGAGCGGCTGATCCGCTGGGACCCGACCTTCGCGCTGGCCCGGGGCGAAGATTCACCCCGCCTGGCCGAAGCGATTTCGGCGGTGCGCGTGCGCATCTCGCCGGCGCCCCCGCTGCGCCCCGAGGATCTCGGCGGCGCCTGCGACCTGGCCGACGTGCTGGTGGTGGCGCGTCCGGCGCGCGGCGGCCGCATCGAGCTCGCCCGCTTCGACCACTGCCGGCCGGTCGCCAGCGCCGTGGTCCAGCCGCTCGCGGTCGACGGAGCCGTCGAGGCGCTGGGCGGCCGGGCGGACGCCCTGGCCCCATCGGTCGCGGCCGACGATCGGCCGCTCGTCCGGCGCCCCTGGTTCTGGGCGGCGGTGGGAGCAGCCACCGTCGCCGTCACCCTGGTCGCCCTGTTCAGCCTGCCCGAACCCTCCGACGAGGCGGATGTCGTCCCGCACCTGTGACCTCCTCGCCGCCGCGCTCGCGCTGGCGCTGGCTGCCTGCGGGTCGGGCGATCGGCGCACCATCGACATCTGCGGCCGCGGCGATCGGCCGGAGCTGGCCGACGCGCTGGCCGACGGCACGCTCGCCGTCGAGGTCCTCGACGACGACGGCGACGTGGTCTCGAGCGGCGAGGCACCGGCGGGCGACGCCGATCGGATCGAGCTCGACTTCGCCGGCGGCGAGCGGGTCCGCGTCACCGGGCGCGACGCGAGCGGCAGCCAGGTGGCGATCGGCGAGGGCGCCCTGGGCGGCGACGGCGCATGCGTCTGCCTGGCCCTCAGCCGGCAGGCGGCCGCCGCCTGCGGCGGGCTCAGCTGCCTGGTCGAGGCCGACAGCTGCCGCTTCGTCGACGACGCGACCGGCGAGACGGCCGGCGCCCGCGCCTTCGCGCTCGAGGTCGAGCGGGACACCCTCCTGGTCGCCGCGGCGCCCGACGAGGCGCACGGCGCCGAGCCCAGCCTGGCGGTCGAGCGGGCGCAGTCGGTCGGCCTCGTCTGGTTCGATCTCACGCAGATTCCCGCTCGCTCGATCGTCGATGGCGTCGAGCTCGAGCTGTCGTGGGATGCGGCCAGCCCCGGACGGCCGCCGCGCCCGCTCGCGATCCACCGGGTCCTCGAGCCGTGGAGCGACGAGGCGACCTGGAACCAGCGCGCGGCCGGAGAGCCCTGGTCGACCGCCGGCTGCGGCGGCGACGCCTGCAGCGCCGAGCCGCTCGCCCGCATGGCCACCGACGGCGGCGCCACCACGCGCTCGCTGCCGCTCGGCCTGGCACTGACCGACTGGCTCGACCCGGCGAAGAACCACGGCCTCGCCCTCCTGTCCGAGGGCAACCCGACCGTCATCCACGCCGCCGAAGCCGGCGCCGGCGCCGGCGCCGCCCGGCTCCTGGTCACCTTCCACCTGCCGGACGACGATCTGCCCGATCCCGCCGGCGGACCCATCTGCGGCAACGGTCTGGTCGAGGCCGACGAGGAGTGCGACGACGGCGACCAGGACGACGACGACGCCTGCGCCGGCTGCCGGCTGGCATTCTGCGGCGACGGCCTGGTGCGCGCCGGCGTCGAGGAGTGCGATCACGGCGGCAGCCCGGATGCCAGCTGCAGCGCCATGTGCCTGGTGTGCGACGATCCCCAGGCCGCCGCCAGCTACGCCAGCGAATCGGGCCACTGCTACAACCTCTACCTCGACCCGATCGTCCGCCACTACGTCGGCGCCGAGGAGTACTGCGACCAGCACGACCACGGCCAGATCGCCAGCCTGGGCACTCCGAAGGAGACCGACGACGTGATCGCCGGGCTCGACGTGCCGCCCACCACCCCGCTCTGGATCGGCCTGTCGGACCGCGACAACGAAGGGGAGTGGATCTGGGCCTCGGGTTATCCGGTCGGCGTCTTCGATCGCTGGTCGGGCACCGAGCCGAGCAACGGGGCCGGCGAGGACTGCGTGATGCTGACCAACGGCAGCTGGACCGACAACGGTTGCGCCGTCGACCGCGGCTTCATCTGCGAGCGGATCGCCTGGGCGGCGGGCGACGGCGGCAGCGCCTACCGGGTCATTCGCAAGATGGAGAGCTTTGCCAACGCCGAGCTCATCTGCGAGGCGTCGGGCGCCCACCTGGCCGCGCCCACCAGCGCCGCGGAGAACGCGACCCTGACCGGCGCCTTCCCGCCGGAGGGCACCGACGGCTTCATCGGCATCGGCGAGCTCGTGTCCGACGGCGTCCTCACCTGGGTGACCGGAGAGGCGACCGGCTTCACCAACTTCCCCTCCCCGCCCGATCTGGCCGGCGAAGAGTGGTGCGCCTACCTGGATCCGACCGGCTGGCTGGCCACCGGCTGCTCGCGTCTGCGCCGGTTCATCTGCGAGTCGGACTGAGCGATCAGCCGGGCAGCCAGTCGAGCGCCTATCCGCCGAAGAGCTGGCGGACCATCTCGGGGCCGTTCTCGATGAAGATGAGCAGGACGCCCATGAGCGCGCCGCCGGCGATGACGCCGGAGGCGACCGGGAAGAGGAACTCCTCCGACTGGGCGGGCCGCTGCCGCTGCCAGACGTAGGCGACCACGGCGCCGATCATGAAGCTCATGCTGGTGAAGAAGTGGACGGTCCAGGCGAGTCCGAGGCCGGCCGCCGACGGGATGTACTTGGCGTGCTTGGGGAACCAGAGGGAGAGCAGCGGCAGGATGATGCCGACCAGCGCGCCGATGCCGATCGACCAGACCTTGACCGGGTTGAGGTGGCTCAGCCCCTTGGCCATCGCCTCGGCCACACCCGCCCAGGCCTGCGCGGCCGGCGCCGGGAACTGATCGTTTCCGATCGAGCTGGCGCCGGTGACCAGGAGGTTGAAGGCCAGCACCGCGATGGCGGTGCCGACGAAGATGCCGGCGAACTGGGCGATGAACTGCTTGCGCGGGTTGGCGCCCAGGAGGTAGCCGCTCTTGAGGTCGGTCAAGAGGTCGGCCGACGACGAGGCGGCGCCGGCGGTGATGCTGGCGGCCATCAAGTTGATGGTCTTGTTGCCGGGCGCCAGGCCGCCGAAGGTGAGCTGCATGATCTTCCCCATCGGGCCGACCGGCGTGGTGTCGGTCTCGCCGGTCACCCGGCAGGCGACCAGGGCGATGAAGAAGGTCAGCCCGACCGCGACGAAGCTCTGCCAGTACGGCATGGCGAAGGAGTAGTGGGCCAGCCAGCAGATGCCGAGGAGCCCGACCAGCTGCCCGGCGAAGAACCAGGAGGTCGGGGTCTCGATGGCGACCAGCGGATCGGCCGCGCGCTCCGCCTTGGTCGACGACTTCGAGAACATGGCGCCGAGCCCGCTGAAGGCGCGGACGGCGCTGCGCCACTGGAGGCCGACCGAGAGCAGGGACGAGGTCACCATGCAGGCGACGCCGCCCCAGAGCGACCACTGCACCATCTCGCGGTAGCCAGACAGGCCGTGCGCCTCGGCGACGTGCGACTGGACCCAGGGGATGAAGACGACCCAGCAGGTGACCGCCCCGAGCATCATGCTGAGGCAGGTCCGCATGCCGACGATCATCCCGGCGGCGATGAAGATGGGATCCCACACCACCATCACGGTGCGACCCATCCAGGCCGCCCCGAGGACCTCGCCGTTGGCCTTGGCCACCAGGGTGGACAGCTGGAAGCGCTCCCACGACTTGCTGATGAGGTGGAGGCCGTCCGACCAGAACTGGCTCACCGCCGCCGCCAGGCCCCAGATGGTGAGCGCCTTGGCCGCCCGCCGGCCCTTCTCGCCGACCGCGTGGAGCGCGCGCAGGGTCTCGGCCGCCGCGATGCCGCTGGGGAAGCGGAGCTGCTCGACGTTGATCATCTGGCGCTTCATCGGAATCGCCATGGTGACGCCGAGCAGCGCGATGAAGAACACCCAGCCCATGAGGACCGGGATGGGCAGCGTGGTGTTGTTGATCATGATGTAGGCCGGGATGGCCGACACCAGGATGGTGCCCGTCGAGTAGCCGGCCGAGCTGGCGGTCGACTGCATGCAGTTGTTCTCGAGGATGGTCATCGGCGTCTTGACCAGCCGTATGACGCGCAGGCCGTTCCAGATGGCGAACGACATGATGCAGGCGGTGATGGCGACCCCGAAGCTCCAGCCGGCCTTGAGGCCGATGTAGAGGTTGGTCAGCGACAGGAGGGCGCCGAGCAGCGAGCCCATGATGACGGCGCGCCAGGTGAGCTGGGCGATGCTGTCGCCGCGGCCCACGTAACACTTCTCGTACCACTGCTGCTCGACCTCCTCGGGTGTCCCCTGGAAGCCGTCGACCGGCAGCTCGAAGTTCTCGAATGCGGCGATCGACTTGGCGTGCTCGTCACTCTCGTGGATCGGTCGGAGCTCGTTGGCCACGGCGCGGACTTACCACGACCTGCCTCAGTCGTGGGGCCCGATCTCGAACCCGCCCTGCCGCCACCAGACCCCGATCTCCCCCCCGGTCGGGAAGCTCCGCACCATGAAGCGGCGGCCCTGGCCGAGCCGGCCGAGGAGCGCGGGGACCTCGGCCTCGCCGCTGGCGGTGAGCTCGGCGGCCTCGCCCGGGCTGACCGGGAGGGCGAGCCAGGTCTGGTCGTCCTCGCCGCCCTGCCAGTCGATGCGCTCGGTGAAGACCACCGCGAACCGCTGGCCGCACGAACAGGCCAGGAGCTGCACGCCGAAGTGCGACTCGTCGACCAGCACGCCGAGGTTCTCGGTCCGCATGGCGGCCCACGCTGCCGCCGGGTCGCTGCCGGTGCAGCGCGCGCAGCCCAGCGGCTCCCTCTCCATTCAGGCGGCTCCCGGCGGCAGGTCGGCCAGGAACTCCTCGATGGCGGCGTGGACCTCGGCCGGCTTCTCGACCTGGACCAGGTGGCTGTGGCCGGGGAAGACCACCAGGCGCGAGCCGCGGATCAGGCGGTGCATCTTCTCGGCGACCGGAAGCGGGGTGAGCTGGTCCCGGTCGCCGGCGATGATGAGGGTCGGGACCGCGACGTCGGCGAGGACGTCGGCGGCCGAGTGCTCGAAGTAGGAAGCGACCACCGCGCCGACCACGCGCGGATCCATCCCGGCGACGTGGCTGAACAGGTCGTCGAGCACCTCGCGCGGGCAGAGCTCGCGGTGCGCGCCGCCGGTCAGGTAGCCGATCTCGCGGGCGAGCGGGGAGCGCGCGCCGAGCGCCAGCATGGCGCGCCCGAGCGGACCGCTCCGGCCGAACACGCGCAGCGCGTCGGCCATGGTGCGGCGCACCAGCCGCGAGGAGGACACCCGGTCGAGCGGATGGCCGTAGGTTCCGCAGATGAGGACGAGGGCGCGCACGTCGTCCGGGTGCTGCCGGTAGTGCTCGAGCGCCACCTGGACGCCGAAGGACAGCCCGGCCACCACCGCGGGGGCCAGCCCGGCGGCGCGCAGGACCGCGTGGCCGTCGCTGGCGAAGCGGGCCACCGTGCAGGAGGTCGGATCGCCCGGCGCCGGCGCGCCGCCGTGGCCGCGGTAGTCCCAGGTGACGACGGCGTGGCGGGCGGCGAAGTGGGGCACGAAGTAGCGCCAGTGGCCGACCGACGAGATCAGGCCGTTATGGACCAGGATCGGCGGGCCATCGCCGTCCACCGCGAAGCGGAGCGATTCGCCGTCGTCGGGCGATGCGGCGGTGCGGCCCATCGGGCGATGCTACTCGAACCACCGGGCGCGCGGCAGGAGCACCGGGTCGACCAGCCGGTAGCGGGCGATACGGTGTTCGAAGTCAGAGAGCGGGCGTGCCCTGTGACGTGCGCAACGCCGGCCGCGCGGCGGCTCGACCGGACACGCGAGGCGGCGCCGGCAGGCGGCGGCCGAGCACCCGCTGAGGTCAGTCGGCTCCACCTCGCCTTGCTTTATTCTCGAATGGTTGTCGCGACAGTGGTATGGAACGAGCGTTGCTATCAGCTCGTTCAGCATGACGATGCGTTGATGGCGGCATGCCGGGGAGAGCAGGATGACGACGCTCGAAGAGCTGCTGACGATGATGGCGGAGGACGCGGCCAGGGCTGCGAAGCCGGAGAAGAGGCCGCCGCCGATCCCGCCCAAGAAGGCCGAGGCGATCGCCAAGGACGAGCTGGAGTCGCTGGACGACGGCCCGGTGCTCAAGGACGGCCGGCTGTGGCCGTCCGCGCTGCCGCGTCCGGCGCGGAGGCCGGGTGGGCCGCCGCCGCCGCCGCCCGGTCGGCGCGCGCGGGGAACCGAGCCGCTCGCTCCCGACAACGTCACCTCCGGCCTCATCGACGTTCGCGCCATGGCGATGGCCTATGCGGCCGAGAAGGAGCGCGCCGAAATCGCCGAGGCGGCCCCGCCGCCCGCCGAGGAGATCATCAAGGTGGAGCCGCCGCCGCCGGTGCCAGCGCAACAGGCGCCGGCCGCCGAGGCGCCGGCCCCCGAGCCGGAGGCGGCGCCGAAGCCGGTCATGGCAGAGGGCACCCGACCCATTCCGGTCGTGGAGGAGCCGGCGGCCGAGCCGGTCGCGGCCGAGGACGAGAGAGAGGACAAGGAAGCGCGCGCGGCGCTCTGGCTGCTGGTCGCCCGGCGCGCCGCGGCGGTGGTCCTTCTCGGTGGCGTCGCCGCCCTGGCCGTGACGCTGCTGGTTCACCGCGGCCGTTCGGACGACGACGCCGCCGCGCTGCCCGAGGAAGAGGCCGAAGCGGTGCGCATCGAGCCCGAGCCGGCCGCCGCGGTGGCGGTGGCCCCGGCCGAGGCCGAGGTCGCCCCGGCCGAGGTCGCCCCGGCGGTCGCCGCCGAGCCGGTGACCGAGCCGGTCGTCATCGCCCAGCCGACCGCCAGCACCGGGATGGACAAGGCCGAGCCGACTCCGGCGGTCGCGACCGACGAGGTCATCGACTCCGCCGCTGCCGAGACGCCGCAGCCGGCCCTGGCCCGCGCCGAGGAACCGGCCGAGCGCGCCGGACCGGGCGCGCCGCCGCCCGAGCTCCTGGCCGATGGCTGCTTCGACGCCGCCTGCGCGGCCACGGCGCGGCAGGTGCGCCGGCCCGAGCCTCCCGCGGCCGCCGTCATCACCGCCCCGGCGCGGCTGCCGACCCGCCCGTCGAACAGCGAGATCGCCAGCGCCATCTTCGCGGCCAACGATCAGATCGCCGGCTGCGGCGACGTCTACGGCGCCAGCGGCGCCGTGCCGCTCAAGCTGCGCATCGCCGCGAGCGGCGCCATCACCTCGGTCGCGGTCGGCGAAGGCAGCACCCGCTTCCGCACCTGCGTCGCCGACATCATCCGCCAGCTGCGGATGCCGGCCAGCCTCATCGGGACGACGGCGAGCTTCCCGGTCCTCATCCGCTGAGCTGGTGAGCGTGCGACCATCGCCGCGGGCGAGGCTCCTCGTCCTCCTCATCGGGCTCGCCGGCGCGTGCGGAGGCCGCCGGGGCGCGCCGGCCGATCGACCCGACCTCGGCGATCCGGACATCCCGCCGCTCCTGGCGCAGGTCGCCCGCGCGCAGGTGGTGATTCCCGAGGGCGAGGTCTCCGACTCGCGGCCCGCCTGGCCCGAGCGCGTGCCCGACGTCGTCGGGCTGACCGTCACCAGCAAGGACGGAAAGCGGAGCGCCAACGCCTTCGTCCGGGTCGCCGCCGGCGGACGGGTGGTGGTGCCGGCCGGCCCGGCGCAGACCGCGCGCGAGCTGGCCGACCTGCGCGTGCTCGAGCACGGCCCCTGGGACGGCGGCCTCATCTATGTGGTGACCGCGGTCGGGGGCGCGATGCCGGCCTGGCCCGACACGCTCCACGGCGACGAGTCGCCGCTGCCGGGCGGCGGCGTCCGCATCACCATCGCGCTCACCCAGGCGAGCATCGACCACGCCCAGGCCGGCGGGGCCGGGCCTTCGCCAGGTCCGACCGTCGGAGCTCCCCACGGCGGCGGCGGCGTGACACCTCCGCCGGCGATGGGCAGCGCCACTCTCGATATCGGCGCCGATTACTCGATCCACTGGCGGTATCACGTCGGCGGCCGTGCCATCGATGGTCCCAGCGCGTCGCCCGCCACTGCCCCGCCGCAGCTCACCGGCGAGCAGCTGATGGCCGCGCTCGAGGGCGCTCGCCACCGCGCCCGCGCGCCGCGCGCGATGCCGTCGCTCGAGCCGCGCGTGCTGGCGAACATCCCCGACATCGCCGAGGTCCCGCTGGTCGGGCTCGGCCCGGTCTACGTCGATCTGCGCGGCGCCGCCGGCAACCCGACCGCCGACCGGCTCGCGGTGATCAATCCCGGCTGGGCCTCGGCCGCGGCCGCCGACATCGTGCCGCTCCTGTGCGCGGTCGACGCGCTGCCCGCCGGCCTCCTGCCCGGCGACCTCCTGCCCACCGCGCGGGTCGCCGGCGGCGAGCTGGTCGCCGAGGTCGCGGCCCCGCTGGTCGCCTGGGCGGCGGGAGGCGCGCGGCAGATCTCGCCGCGAGTCCCCGGCAGAGCGACGCCGGCGGCGATGGAGCAGAAGACGCGCATCTCGATGCGACTCGATCGCTCGCTCGAGTGGAATCTGGGAGCCCGCGGCAAGTGACGCGCTGGTGGTGGCCGCTCACCTGCGTGGCGGTGGCCAGCTGCGCGCGCGGTGAGCCGGCCGAGCGCGACACGCCGGTCGCCGAGCGTCCGACGCCGGCCGAGAAGAAGAAGACCGCCGTGCAGCCGGTCTTGCGCGACGGCCGCGCCGCGGCGAGCTGCCCGCCGCTGCCCGACCCGGTCGCCATCCGCCCGGCCGCTCGCCGCTGGCCGCTCCGCCTCGCCGCCACGGTGAAGGGAGGCAACAAGACCCGCTCGTACGCCATCATGCGGACGACCGCAGCCGCGACCGGCGCGCGCTGGGCCGGCGCCGCCTTCGACGGCGGCGTCCTGTGGGACGGCGCCAGGCGGGTGCGCGAGCTGCCGTGCGGCGAGTTCGGCTGCACGCCGCACGACGCCACCCTGGCCGACGACGGCAAGACGCTCCTCATCGGCCTGAATCGCGTCGACCTCGCCAGCGGCGCCGTCACCTCGCTGACCCAGCTGAACCAGGCGCTGCACGCCGCCGGCACCACCGAGGTCACCGCCGTCGCCTGGCCGCGCGACGGCGCCATCGCGATCGCGGCGACGCACTACCGGCCGCTGCCGATCCCGCGCGACCGCGCGCCCGACAACCCGGGGCCCAGCCCACCGGATCGCGCGATCGCCATCGACGGCATGACCGGCGCGCTGGTCCGCGACCTGGCGTCGATGCGCGGCTTCTCGCACTCGGTCGCGGCCAGCAGCGCACAGCTGGTGGCGATGACCCAGGACGGGCTGACCGCGTGGGACCGCGCCACCTTCACCGCGACCCGGCGGCAGGAGCCCGCCGACGGCAACCTCCTGGTCTTCGATCGCTCCGGCCGCTGGCTCGCCTCCACCCGCCAGGGCGAGATCACGCTCTGGCGCATGCCGGACTTCTGCCCGGTGGCTCGGCTGGGCGGCGAGAAGGAGTTCGTCCACGCCCTCGCCTTCCACCCGACCGCGCCGGTCCTGTTCGCCTCGACCGAGCACACCGTCCACGCCTACTCGATCGACACCCCCGGCGAGGAGCTCGGCGCCGCCGAGGTCGCGGCCGGGTCGCCGGCCATCGCGCAATCGATCGACTCGCTGGTGGTGACCGCCGACGGCACCCGCCTGGTCGTCCCGGTCTACATGGGCGAGGACGTCCTCTTCTTCGACGTCACCCCGCCGTGACAACCGGCCGGCGGTCCGGTGCCCATTCGAGTGGGCAGGGTGTGGAGTATCCAGTCTGCGATCCGCGCGGTTAGCGGCGATAAGACCGCCGTCCGGCGATCCATTCGGGCTGTACGTGACGGGCACGTCCCGTGCAAATCTCCGCCCGCGAATGTCGGGGTCCGGATCCATCTCAACCTTCTGCCGCCTCGCGCTGGCCGGCTGCCTCCTCGGTTGCACCGGCAAGGTGACCGAGCCGGAGGCGGCCGGCTTTCCCGATGCGGGCGCGGCGCCGTCCTGCCCCGACGTGCCTCCCGATCCGGGAGCTCTCCTGCTCGACGGCGACGGCGCCTATGTGACGATGGGACCCGCCCGGGCGCTCGGCCTGGCGACCTTCACGGTCGAGGCCTGGGTCCGCCGCGACGGCCGTGGCCTCGAAGCGGGGACCGGCGAGGGCGGCCTGCGCCTGGTGCCGATCGCCGGCAAGGGGCGCGGCGAGGAGGACGGCTCGACGCTCGACTGCAACTACGCCTTCGGCTTCGCCGGCGACGTGCTCGGCGCCGACTTCGAGGACGCCGCCAGCGGAGCGAACCATCCGGTCATCGGGACCACGCCGATCGCGATCGGCGAGTGGCACCACACGGCGGTGACCTACGACGGCACCACCTGGCGGCTCTACCTCGACGGCCGGCTCGACGCCGAATCGGCCGCGGGCGCCACGCCGCGCGCCGACAGCATCCAGCACTTCGCCATCGGCACCACCATGAGCTCGACCGGCGTGCCGGCCGGATACCTCGAGGGGGCGATCGACGAGGTGCGGGTGTGGAACCGCGCCCGGAGCGATGAGGAGATCGCGCAGGCGATGTACAGCGCCCTGGCCGAGGGGGACGGCCTGGTCTCTCGCTGGTCGCTCGACCCGAGCGAGGGGGACCAGGCAGCCGACAGCGTGGGCGGCCTGGCCGGCAGCGTGGTCGGCGCCACCTATGTCGACCTCGGCGCCGGACTCGACCAGGGCGTGCCGCCGGTCATCGAGGCGATGCCGGCCGTGCTCGAGACGGACCGCGCCGAGCTCGGCATCACGCTCGGCGATCCGGACGGCCACGGCGAGACGCTGACCACCATGTTCCACGTCCGCCCGGTCTCGAAGGCCGACGACTTCACCATCGTGGTCCTGCCCGATACCCAGATCTACACGCTCGAGGGCCGCGGCCTCGAGCACTTCTTCTACGACCAGACCGCCTGGGTGCGCGAGCACCGGGCCGAGTACAACATCGTCGCTGTCATCCACAACGGCGACCTCATCAACAACGGCGACAAGTACGACTACCAGTGGCAGGTCGCCGACCACGCCATGAAGACGCTGGAGTCCGGCGAGGCCGCGATGGCCGACGGCGTGCCCTACGGCATCTCGGTCGGCAACCACGACCTGTCGGTCTTCGGCCAGGCGGGCAAGGCGGTCTCGTTCAACAAGTATTTCGGAGTCGAGCGCTTCACCGGGCGCGCCTACTACGGCGGCCACTACGGCAAGAGCAACGACGACAGCTGGTTCACCATCTCGACCGGCGGGCTCGACTTCGTGGTGGTGAGCCTGCAGTACGACACCGAGCCGGACGCCGCGACCCTCGCCTGGGCGCGCTCGATCTTCGAGATGCACCCGGACGCGTTCGGCATCCTCAACACCCATTACCTGCTCGGCAGCGGCGGCGGCTTCGGCACCCAGGGCGCCGCCATCTATGCCGCTCTCAAGGACGTGCCCAACGTCCAGCTGATGACCTGCGGCCACATCGGCGCCGAGGCTCGCCGCACCGACGTCTTCGAGGGGCACCCGATCCACACCATGCTGGCCGACTACCAGTTCGAGGCCGAGGGCGGCGGCGGCAAGCTGCGGATCTGGGAGTTCTCGCCGGTGCGCGGCGAGGTCACCGTGCGCACCTACTCGCCGACGCGCGACCAGTGGTACACCGACGAGCACAGCGAGTTCACCCTGCCGGTCGATCTCACCGGCGCCGGCGGCGAGTGGCGCGACCTGGTCGCGGTCGAGGACATCGACGGCCGCATCACCGCGCGCTGGACCGGGCTCGAGCCGGGCAAGACCTACGAGTGGTACGCCACCGCCACCGACTGCGCGCACACCGCGCGGACGCCGGTCGAGCGGTTCGTCGTCCCGTCAAGCACCGAGAAGAGCGGCGCCCTGGGCCAGGAACCACGCCATCCCCAGCGAGCCGAGGACATACGCCATCCCCCGCTGCGCCCGGCGGGCACGGCGGTCCCGCTCGCCGACTGAGTCGCGCCGCAGGCGGAAGAGGCGGGCCAGCGCCACCGCGGCCGCCACCACCGCGAGCTGACCTATCTCGACGCCGAGGTTGAAGCCGAGCAGGCTGGTGCCGATCGCGCCGTGCGGCAGGCCGAGCCGGGTGAGCGCGCCGGCGAAGCCGAGGCCGTGCACCAGGCCGAACAGGCCGGCGACCAGCCACGGCCAGCGGCGGGTCGCGGTCGGCCGCTCGCCGAGGGCCTCGCGCGCGACCAGCACCACGCTGGCGGCGATGGCCGCCTCGACCGGCGCCGCCGGCAGCCGGACGACGTCGAGGACGGCGAGCGCCAGGCTGAGCGAGTGGGCGACGGTGAAGGCGGTGATGGTGGCGATGAGCCGGCGGCTGGCGGTCAGGTTGAGGACCAGGAGCATGCCGAGCACGAAGGCCAGGTGATCGAGCCCGGTGAGGATGTGCTCCATCCCGAGCCTCACCCAGGGCAGGAGCGAGCGGCCCGGGCGGCGATCGAGCACGACGCGCGGCTCGCCGCCGTCGATCATGCGCTCTGCCTCGCTGCCGTCGAGCCAGCGGACGTAGACCACCACCCGGGTGCGCCGCGAGCCGGCCAGGCCGGTGAAGGCGATGGTGCCGGCCAGCTCGCCGGCGCCGCAATCGACGACGTGGCCGGAGCGGCGGCAGCCGGCCGGCAGCTCGACGCCGACGTCCGCCTCGCTGCCGGTCGAGTCGACCGGCGGCGTCCAGGCCATCGCGAAGCGCCCCTCGGAGGTCTCGACCAGGGACAGGACGCCGGGGTTGAAGTCGTGGGCGCCGGCCGGCGCAGGAGCGAGCGCCAGCGCGGCCATCATCGCGGCAGCCGCGGCCAGCCGCCTCGTCGTCGTCGCGGTCGCCGCCGCCCTCATCGCTCCACCACCGGCCACTTCGCGCGCAGCGCGCGCACCCGCTCGGCCAGCGCCTCGGCCCGCCGGGTGTCCATCCACTCCTTCTCGACGTCGAGCCGCGCCGAGGCGAAGTCGGCGGCGCCGCCGGGCGCGAAGCGATCGACCCTGACCAGGTGGAGGCCATGGCGCGAGCGGCGCAGCCGCCAGGCGCCCGCCGGCTGCTGCTCGAGGCCGCGGGAGAACTCGGGGCCGAAGCTCTCCGCCAGGTCGGCCGGCTTGCGGCCGCGGTAGTGCTGGCCGCCGGAGAAGCGATCGCCGAGCGTGGCGGGATCGGCGCCGCCCTCGAGCGCGGCCAGGATCTCGCCGGCGCGGCGCTCCGCCTCGGCGCCGCTGCCGGCGACGAACACGTGGGTGAAGTCGATCCGTGCCGGCTCTGCCCAGCGGTCGCGCTGTGCCGCGAAGAGGGCGCGCAGCTCGGCCTCGCTCGGCGGCGGGATGGCGATCTCCTTGGCCAGGATGAAGCCCATCTTCTCGGCGATGCGCTTGCGCACGGCCGGATCGTCCCGGTCGAGCCCGCGCGCGAGTCCCTCGCGGTAGAGGACCTCCTCGTCGATCCAGCGGGCGACCGCGGCGTCGAGCTCGGCGTCGCTCGGCGCGGCGCCGCCGGCGGCGCGGGCGAGCCCGTCCTTCAGCCAGGCGCGGACCTCCGCGCCGACCCGGATGGTCCGCGCCGGCGCCGCCGCGGCGGGCGGCGCGCTGTCGGCGGAGCGCGGAACCGCCGGCGCATCGTCCCGGCGCAGCCGGTCGAGCCCCAGGAGGACGGCGCCGACCACGAGGAAGTGCACCAGCGGCTCGCTGACGATGGCGCGCAGCCGGGACGACGCCCTGACGTCCTTCTGGCTGGCCATGCCGTCGATCGCCACGCTAGCACGGCGGTACACTGGGCGGTGATGAGGCTGTGGCCGTTCGTGCTGCTGGCGGCGGCCGCGTGCGACGGTCCGCCCGACGGCGCGATCCCGTACGTGGTCAACGCCACGCTGATCGAGGCCGGGCCCGAGGGACGGGTGCCGCCGGGTGCACAGCCGGACGGAACCGCCATCCTGCCGGGCGGACGGCGGGTGACCCCGACCGGCAGGCAGGTCGAGCTCGGCGGCTTCCTGCTGGGCGTCCGGCTGCTGCCGGGCGGCGCGCACGCGCTCACCACCGACGGCGGCTACTACGACGAGTTCCTCGCCCTGGTCGACCTGGCGAGCGGCGCGGTCGTGCAGAAGGTCCCCTTCCGCAAGGACGCCGGCGAGGCGCTGTTCCTCGGCCTGGCGGTGCGCGCCGACGGCCGCGTCTTCGCTTCCGGCGGCGGCAGCGACCGCATCTACTCCTACGACTACGACGCGGAGGCCACGCTGCCGCTGGCGGCCGCCGCCACCATCGCGCTGCCCGCCCGCTCCTACGCCGCCGGCATCGCGTTCGCCGACGACACCACCCTGCTCGCCGCGCTCCAGCGGGCCGGCGCGCTGGTCCTCATCGACACCACCAGCGGAGCCGAGATCGCTCGGGTCGGCCTCGGCGTCGCCAGCGCCCCCTACGACGTCGCGGTCGCGCCGACCCGGCACCAGGCGTTCGTCTCGCTGTGGGGCGACCGCTCGGTCGCCGTCGTCGATCTCGCCGGCCCGGCGCCGAGCCTGATCGAGCGGGTGCCGGTCGGCAAGAACCCCGAGGCGCTGCTCCTCGATCCACCCGGCGCCCCCACCCGCCTCCTGGTCGCCAGCACCGACTCGGACGTGGTCTCGATCATCGACCTCGCGACCCGGCGGGTCACCCGCGAGGTCTCGGTCGCGCCCGCCGGCGAGCCAGCCCGGCGCGGCTCGGCGCCCAACCACCTGGCGGTCGACCCGGGCGGCGATCGCCTCTACGTGGCCAACGCCGGCGAGAACTGCATCGACGTCCTGGCGACCGACTCGCTCACCCGCATCGGCCGCATCCCGACTGCCTGGTACCCGACCGCGGTCGCCGTGCTGCCCTCGGGCGGCCTGGTGGTCACCAACGCCAAGGGACTGGGCGGCGGACCCTCGATGGGGACCGGCTTCGACTACGGCATCATGAAGGGCACCCTGTCGATCATCGATCCGGCACCCGACGAGGCCGCGCTGGCCGCCGGCGCCGCGCTGGTCGACGACAACAACCGGCGGCCCGCGCGGGTCGGCCCGCGCGTCGAGTGCCCGACCGATCGGCCGTGCCGCTGGCCGCTGCCGCCCGAGCCGCACCTGGCCTCGCCCATCGAGCACGTGGTCTTCATCGTGCGCGAGAACAAGACCTACGACGCGACGCTGGGCGACCTCGAGCGCGGCGACGGCGACCCCGATCTGGTCCTGTTCGGCGAGACCTACACCCCGAACCTGCACGCGCTGGCGCGCGCCTTCGCCCTGGGCGACAACTTCTACTCCAACGCCGAGGCCTCGATCCAGGGCCACCAGTGGACGGCCGGCGGCACCTCCACCGACTTCACCGAGAAGGCCTGGCTCACCACCTGGGGGCGCGAGACGCGCGACGTCATCGCATTCGGCAAGGAGATCTCGGCGCCCGAGCAGGGCTATTACTTCCAGCACCTCGACCGGGCGGGCGTCGACTACGTCGACTACGGCGAGATCGTCGGCTTCGGCGCCGGCAACGTGGCGATCGACGTGCTCTGGCCGGGCGGGCTGGCCTTCAACCTCGAGTCGCGCGACCGCGACAAGGCCGAGTACTTCAAGAGCCAGGTCGAGGGCGGCATCCTCCACCGCTTCACCTACATGCTCCTGCCCAACAACCACACCGAGGGGCTCTCGCCCGGCAAGTGGACACCCGAGTTCATGGTGGCCGACAACGACGAAGCCACCGGCATCGTGATCGACGCGCTGTCGCACTCGCCCTACTGGGCGTCGACCGCTGTCTTCATCATCGAGGACGATCCGCAGGACGGCGCCGATCACGTCGAGGCGCACCGCTCGACGCTGGTCGTCGTCTCTCCCTGGGTGCGGCACGGCGCGGTGGTGTCGACCCACTACGACATGGCCAGCCTGTGGCGGACCATCGAGCTCCTGCTCGGGCTGCCGCCGCAGTCGCAGACCACGGGCGGCGCCGCGCCGATGCTCGACCTGTGGGCGACCGAGCCCGACCTGACGCCGTTCGAGCACGTCCCCTCGAACGTGGCGGAGGAGTTCAACCCCGAGGTGGCGTCGTCGCGCCTGGCCGCCCTGTCGGCGCGGATGGATTTCACCACGCTCGACAACGCCCCCGGGCTCGGGCGCATCCTCTGGGAGCACATGAAGGGAGAGCCGGCCCCGTGGGCCTCCATGCCATTGCCGGTCGACCTCGACGATTTCGCCGAGGGAGACGAGGACGGGGACGTGGACGAAGACGTCGACGAGGGCGACTGAGCCGCCGCCTCACTCGTCGTCGGCCGCGTCGGCCGGGTAGACCCGCTTGCCCATCGGGTTGAGGCGCTTGCCCCAGCGGCCGCGCCGGAGCGGCAGGGTGCGGCCGCGCTTGCCGGTTCCGCGCTCGGCGGTGTCGACGATGAGACGGACCGCGTGGCGGGCCACCGCCAGGTTGGTGTCGGGATCCAGGTGGGCGAAGTCGTCGTCCAGGTGGTGGTAGGCGCCCGGCTCGCCGAGGTAGAGCACGCTGTCGATGCCGGCCCGGGCAAGCGGGAAGTGATCGCTGCGGCGGAACCAGCCCTCGCCCTTGTCGCTCCGCTCGAGCCCATCGTGGACGCGGGCGACCTTGCCGCGAACCCGGAGCCCGAGGGCGCGCCGGTGGAGGGCGTTCCGGCCGGCCGCCCGGCGCCGCTCGCCGCCGAGGACGGCGATCTTTGCTGGATCCCCCTGCCCGACCATCTCGAAGTTGACCACGCCGACGAAGCGCTTGTCGCCGAACTGGCGCGAGAAGCGGGCGAAGGCCTCGGCCCCCTTGAGTCCCTCCTCCTCGGCCGAGGTGATGAGGAAGACGACGTCGCGCTTGAGCGGGGCGCCGCGCTGCGCCTCGAGCCGGTCGAGGACGTCGCTCACGTAGAGCAGCGAGGCGACCGCCGAGGCGTTGTCGTTGGCCGCCTGGTAGCCGTCGAGCGGGCGGCCGTCCTGTTCCGTGTAGCCCTGCTTCTGCGCCGCCGACAGGCCGTCGAGGTGGGCGACGACCAGGATCGCCTCGTTCGTCGAACCGTCGCCGTGCCGGATGCCGACCACGTTGCGCGAGCGGCTGCGCACCGGCGCGTAGCGCTGATCCCACTCGAACGCCTGGAAGTAGCGGTGCAGCCCGGCGCGGCCGTCGCCGGCCGGCAGGACGCCGTGCGACTGCAACCGGCGCGCCGCCCAGCGGCTCATCCGGGCGTAGCCGCTGTCGGGCCCCGGCTGGGTCGGGTCGCGCGGGTCCGAGGTCATGTGCTCGAGATCGGACACCAGCTGGCGGCCCGGGTGGTACTGGCCGCGCGCGCGCAGGGCCTGGCTGCCGCTCTCCCGCTCGCGCGCCGCCGCCCGCTTCACCTCGTCGCGAGTCGGCCGGCCGCCGGCGTAGACGTGGCCGGGGCGCACCGCCGGCCTGGGGCCGCGCGCCAGCGCCGGCGCGGCGGCGGCCGCCAGGGTCAGGGCGGCGACCACGAGGCGCGCGGCGCGCATCTAGTCGAGCCGCTCGAAGGTGAACGCCTCGCTGCCGGTCTCGCTCGCCGCGCTGCCGTAGAGGGTCAGCGCCTGGTGGGCGCCGCCGCGCAGGAGGTCCGACGCGACGCCGACCGCACCGACGCCGAGCCCGATCTGGAGCTCGGGTGCCTTGCTGGCGAGCACCGAGGTCACGAAGGCGGCGCAGCTGTAGCCGTCGGGCCCGGAACCCGCGGTCGAGAAGCGCGGGCGCGACGCGATGAGCGTGCGGAAGGCCTGGTCGAGCTCGGCCACCCGCGCGGGCGTCGAGTCGAAGACGAACCCGTACATCGGGCTGTGGATCCAGCGCAGCGACTGGTGGAACTTCTGCGCCCGCGGGCCCGAGGCGTTCGGCATGTCGTAGACCTCTTCGCCGATGCGGACGAGCACGTGTCCGAAGGCGGACGCGCGCGGCTGGAACAGGATCTCGACCGTGTCGCTCAGGTCGCGGGCGTAGGCCTTCCCCTGGCGCCCGGTCACCGCCATGATCGCCTTGCCGCCCGCCTTGCGAGCCAGCGCGCCGCTGACCTTGCCCGGTCGATAACGGGCAGCGTTCGCGCCGACCGTGCCCGGCCCGCGCGGAGCCGCCGGCCGGGTGAAGCGGGACAGGATCCCCCAGCGGCCCGCCTCGGCCGTGCCGGGTGACCCGGAGAGGGCGACAAGAGCTGCCAGCAGCGCGAGAAGCCGGATCGCTCGCCGCGCCATGACCTGCCTCGTCGCCACCGGCGCCGGAAGTGCAACGGACGTACCCGCACCACCGCGGCGCAACTGACCGAGAATCAGGAGCGCGCGCGTGCGCCTGGCGACTCTGCCAGCCGCCTGCCCACCCGTCTTGCCGGCCAACCCGGCGCGGCGGCAGACACAAGTCCGCGGATCGCGAGCGCCGTCCCGGGGCACCCAAGTTGCAAATCGGCGACGCAGTGCTCGCCTGCCCCCGCCCGCGCGCCGCCCTCCTCGCCCTCGCCCTGGCGGCGGCGGCAGGCGCTGCGCTCGCCGCGCCTCCCGCCGAGGCCGGTCGCTCGCTCGGGGCCTCGTACGCCGCCGCGCGCCGCAAGGTGGTCACCCGCGCCACCCGCGGCAGCCGCTCGTCCGCCGTCTCCCGGCGGCGCTCCGGCAGCGCCGGCTCGCTGGTGCGCCGCCCGTCGTCGCGCGGGGTCTCGCGCGGTCACGCGCGCATCCGCTTCCCGCGCGGTGCAACCAGCATTCCGGCCCGCGTGGTGGTCAACGGGATCGCGACCGGCAACTTCATCGTCGACACCGGCGCCAGCAGCGTGTCGCTGTCCAGCCGCTTCGCCCGCCAGCTCGGCCTCGACCTCACCGGCGCCGAGACCGTGAACGTGATGACAGCGGCCGGCCCCTCGAAGGCGCTGCGCACGCAGGTCAAGCGGCTCGATCTGGCCGGCGCGGTGGCCGACGACGTCGACGTCCTGGTCATGAGCGACCCGGGCGGCCCCTCGGCCGACGGCCTGCTCGGCCTCACCTTCCTGTCGCGCTTCCACATGAGCCTCGACGCCCACGAGGGCGTGCTCGAGCTCCACGCCCCCTGAGAGTCGGTCAGCCCGACTGGCAGTGGTTGTTCCGGTCGCACTGGTAGCCGGCGGCGCACGGCAGCTCGTCGTCGCAGTAGGGCTCGCACTCGCCGTACTCGACGTTGCACAGGTAGCCCTGGCACAGCGGATCGTCCGGCTCGGTGCAGTGCGGCACGCACTCGTTGTCGTTGCCGCGACAGTAGTAGCCGTCGGCGCAGGGACCGACCGCGCAGTCGGCGGCGCAGTCGCCGGCCAGACAGGCATAGGGGCCGCACACCTCGAGCGCGGTCTCCTCGGTGCATTCGGTGCCGACGCAGGCGCCGTCCCGGCAGACGTGCTGGGAGGCGCACTCGTCGGCGGTCCGGCAGGAATGGAGGCACGAGTCGGCCGGGCCGCAGGCGTAGGGGGCGCAGTCGTCGGCCCGGCAGGCGCCGGCGTCGCGGCCGCGGCCCAGATCGTCACCGCAGCCGAGCGCCGCGAAGAGGAGGGCCACGCGGCCGAGCGACCCGCCCCTCCTCACTTGAGGCCGGTGAGCACGACGTCGTCGATGTACCAGAGGTCGTCGCTCGCGCTCATGCCGGCGTCGAAGATCACCTTGACGGTGGTCGCCGGCAGCGCGTACGCCGACAGGTCGATGTCGTAGAAGTGGTACTGATCGTCGCTGTCGGCCGGCGTGAAGGTCTTGACGGTGGCGAGGACGCCGCCGCCGAGGGCGACCTTCACCTCGGCGATGTCGGCGCTCTCGAACGAGCTCACCCTGGCCCAGAACGTGAGGTGGATCTGCGAGGCGCTCTTGCGCTTCGCCCGGCGCGAGATCTTGCCGCTGGCGCGGCGCAGGCGGGCGTGCCAGCTGCCGGCGTGCGGCCCGTCGCTGGTTAGCAGGAGCGCGTCGCCCACCACCGTCCAGCTCGGGTCGTACCAGGTGGTGCCGCCCGACCAGGTGCCCGACTCGAAGTCGTCGGTCGACAGCGTGACCGGACAGGTCGGCGTGTGGACGCAGCCGGCCACCGGATCGCAGCTGTCGGCCGTGCAGGCCTTGCCGTCGTTGCAGTCGAGCGGGGCGCCGGCGGCGCACTCGCCGCCCGTCGCACAGCTCTCGAGGCCGTCGCAGACGTCGTCGTTGTCGCACTGGTCGTCGGCGGTGCACCAGTCGATGCTGCCCTGGCTGTAGGTCTCGCTGTAGGGCGACACCAGGCCGGCGTCGTCCGGGTAGGACGGCGGCGGCTGGCCGCCGACCGTGTCGAGCCAGCCCATCGCCCCCAGGTCCTCGTGGTCGAGGATGTGGCAGTGCAGGATGGTGCGCCCCTCGTAGACGGTGCTGGTGGCGGCGTTGAGGTCGAAGCGGACCTGGCAGGCGTTGGCCACCGTGTCGAAGTACTCGCCCGGCTCGTAGGCGCCGGTGCAGTTCTGCGACTGCACGTGATAGACGTGGAGGTGGAAGGGGTGAACGTTGGCGCCGTTCAGGTTCCAGTTCTGCACCTGGTCGGCCGGCAGCGTGAAGGTCGGCACGTCGGAATCGAAGGAGTTCGAGTTGATGGTCCGGGCCGACATGCTGACCGTCTCGTTGTGCACGCTGGTCTCGCCGCGCAGGTCGCGCAGGTAGGCCGGGCGCAGCGCCGACCAGGTGGTGCCGGTGGCGCCGTCGCTCCAGGGACCGACCGTGGTGTTGCCGGCCCCGTTCACCAGCACGCTGGCGATGACGCTGTTGTTGATCATCAGGGTCGAGTCGTTGCTGCAGCGGACCGCGAGGTCGGCGCGCGAGGCGCCGGTCAGGCGAACGAAGCGGGTCGCCAGCGGCTTGGGCGCGGTGGTTCGCCAGACGCCGTCGCGCGCCAGGAGGGCCACCTCGCAGTTCGAGGTCGATCCGATGGTGAAGGTCTTCTCGGTGGCGTTGCGGTCGGCGAGCAGCACGCGCCAGTGCTGCCACTCGTTGGCCACCATGCACAGGTTGCCCTGCACGGTCCCGTTGACCGTCCAGCCGGCCGGCAGCGTGCCGCTGATGAGCGTGTCGCCGCCGGTGCCGGCCACGGTCGGGTCGAGGTAGGCGACCACCAGCTCGCGCTCCGGCATGGCGGCGACGTTGGGCGGGATGCCGTCGCCCGAATCGTCGATGACGATCTCGCCGAAGGCGCCGCTGGCGACCTGCAGGAAGGTCGAGCCGTGGTGGTGGGCGTGGTACCAGTAGGTCCCGCCCATGTGGTCGGCCGGGATGTCGTAGACGAAGTCGCCGCCGCGCTCCCCCTCGAAGAAGCGCGTCACGTCGTCCGACGGCGACTCGCCGGAGATGTGCAGGCCATGGGTGTGCAGGTTCGAGACGTTGGGGTCCTTGAAGACGTTGTGCCCGGTCTCGGCCGGCTCGTACGGCAGGAGATTGTGGTAGCGCAAGACGTACCGGTTGCCCGGCGTCATGCGCAGGGTCGGGCCCGGGATGCTGAACGCGCCGCCCGCCTGCCGGTAGGCGCGCGTCGTCAGCGTATCGGTTCCGATGGTGAAGGTCGCCTCGCCGTACTCGAGCACGCCGCTGTAGTAGGGCTCCGGGTTGTCGGGCGAGACCGGATGGTAGGTCCAGGCGAAGTCGATCGGATCCTCGATGACGTTGGTCATCGGGCAGGCGGTGAGCGTCGCCGTCTCGTCCTCGACGCCCTCCGGCGCGCAGCCAGGCAAGGCGGCGGCCGCCAGGGTGAACGCGGTCAGTGCTCGAATCACCAGCATGGGCCGGGGTCTCCGTCGGGGCAGGTCGTGGTCTCGTCGGTGGCAGCGCCGGCCAGGGTCGCGCCGGCGAGGTCGGCGTTGATGAGGGTCGCCCCGACCAGCGACGCGCCGGTCAGGTCGGCGCCGCTCAGGTCCACCGAGGTCAGCTTGGCGCCGCCGAGGTCGGCGTCCGCCGCCGCCGCGCGCGCCATCACCGCGGTGAAGAGGTCGGCGCCCACCAGGCTGGCGCCCGCGAGGTCGGCATCGCTCAGGTCCGCCCGGCGCAGGCTCTCGCCGTCCAGCACCACGCCGGCCAGGTCGCACTGGCGCAGGTCGGGAAACAGCTCGGCCCAGTTCGCCGCGTCGCACGGCTCGGTGGCCGGATCGCGGACGTGGTGCTCGTCGCCGCCGTCGGCGCCGCCGTGGTCGTGATGAGCGCCGCCGTCGCCGTCGCCGCCGCCGCAGGCCGCGCCGGCCAGGGCGAGCGCCAGCCAGCAGGACCTCGGCGACCTCGACATTCTCGTGCGAGTATGGGGCTTCGCCGGTCCGCCTCACAATCGGATCCGGAGCCGGAGACATTGCTGCCTACAATTCGATAATCGCTCGGCTCTTGCACTCTCCCCGACGGACGCATCATCGGCATCGGCGGCATCGCCGCCCCGCGCGGCCCGGGCGATCACTTCTGGTTCGAGCTCAGCCCGGGTGTCATCGGGTCGCCTGCTCGCTGAGGGCGGCGAGGAAGTGCTCGGCCCAGCTGAGGGCGGTCGAGCGCGACACGGTGGCGGCCAGCCGGCGGTGGCGGTTGCGCCGCTCGTCGCGCGCCATCCTGAGGGCGCGGTCGAGATCCTCGGCCAGCCCGTCGACGTGCCACGGGTTGGTCAGGACGGCGTCGACCAGCTCGTGGGCCGCGCCGGCGAAGCGCGAGAGGACCAGCACGCCGGGATCGTCGGGGTCCTGCGCGGCGACGAATTCCTTCGCCACCAGGTTCATCCCCTCGCGCAGCGGCGTCACGTAGCCGATGGCGGCGGCCCGGTACAGGCGCGACAGCTGCGCGCGCCCGAACGAGCGGTAGAGGTAGCGGATGGGGACCCAGTCGTCGTCGCCGAAACGCTGGTTGGTCCGCGCCGTGATCTCCTCGACCCGCTCGCGCTGCTCGACGTAGTCGGACACGTCGCTGCGGGCCGGCACCGAGATCTGGACCAGCGCGACCTTGCGCCGCCATTCCGGCCACCGCTCGAGCAGCCCGGCGAACGCCTCCAGCCGCTCCGGGATGCCTGCGGTGTAGTCCAGCCGATCGACGCCGAGGACCAGGCGAGCGGAGCCGAGCGCGCTCGCCAGCGCCTGGATCTCGTCCTTGGCCGACTCCTCGGGCGGTTCCTCGGCGCTCTCGGGCATGATGCCGAGCGGGAAGGCGCGGACCCGGGTCGTCCGGCCGCGGTACTCGACGCGCTCGCCGGCGACCGTCACCCCGGGCACCGCCGCCGCGCAGTGGAGGAAGTTGGCCACGTGCGCCGGCGTGTGGAAGCCGATGAGATCGAAGTCGAGCATCGCGGTCGTGAGCTCGGTCGCCCAGGGCAGGACGAACCAGATGTCCGGGCCGGGAAACGGGACGTGCACGAACAGCCCGAGCGGCCCGCGGTGATCGCGCTCGCGCAGCCGGTGGCCGAGCAGGAACAGGTGGTAGTCGTGCACCCAGACCGGATCGCCGGGGCGCACCAGGCTCGCGGCGGCGGCGGCGAACGCGTCGTTCGCCTCCCAGTAGGCCAGCCAGTTGTCCTTGGCGAGCGCCGCCCGCTCGGGGAACGAGTGGCAGAGCGGCCACAAGGTCGCGTTGCACATGCCGCTGTAGTAGCGCTGGTACCAGTCGTCGGTCAGATCGACCGAGGCCAGCGCCGTCCGCCCCGAGTCGTCGAGCTGGAACGCGCTGGCGTCGGCGCGCGGCGAGGTGTTGCCGCTCCAGCCGAGCCAGACTCCCCGCTGGCTGGCCAGCACCGGCTCGAGCGCCGACACCAGGCCGCCGACGGCTCGCTTCCTGGTCTCGGCGAAATCGGCCGACGAGCGCAGCTCGGGCAGCCGGTTCGACACCACCAGCAGGCGGAAGGGCGCCTCCCCTGCCACGCCGCTCGACGCCCGCGCCAGCCGGCGCGGCAGCGACACGGCGCGCGCCTCGCCCTCCTCGCCGCGGCGCACCGCGGCCAGCCAGCGCAGGAACGCCTTGGCCTCGCCGGTGCCGGCCAGCTGCCAGCGGGCCGCGGTCGCCTGCCTCTCCTGGCTCGACACCAGGATCGACTCGTCGTCCGGCCCGAGCTCGGCGAAGGTGTCCTCGTCGGTGACGTCGTCGCCCAGCGCGACCACGCGGCCCCCGGGGGCGAGCCGGTCGCGCAGCCATCCGACCGCGCGCGCCTTGGCCATCGGCGCCGGCCGGACCTCGAACACCCTGCCGCCGCGCAGGAGCGAGAAGTTCCGGTGGTTGGCCAGCCAGGTGCCGATGATGCTGTCGACCTCGACCACCGCCGCGTTCCGGTCGACGGCGTTGATGGCGCGGAAATGGAACGCGACCGACCAGGTCTTGCGCTCGACCAGCGCGCCCCGGTACCGCTCGGCGATCCCGCTCAGCATCCGGCTCAGGCTCTCGACCTCGTCCGGCGCGCTGTCGATGGCCGGCTGCCAGCCGCCGGGGTCGCGCCGCCAGCCGCCGTGCTCGGCGACCAGGAGCAGCCCGGGACAGTCGGCGAAGGTGCGGTCGAGCACCTCGCGCGGCCGACCGCTCGCCACCGCGACCACCAGGCCCGGGGTTCCCGCCAGCTCCTTGAGCAGCCGCTTGACCTCGGGCTTCGGCCGGGCGGCGTCGGGCGTGGCGGCCGGCGGCATCAGCGTCCCGTCGAGATCGGTGAAGAGCCCGAGCGACCCGGCGCGCGCGACGGACAGCCAGTGTTCCTGATCCGACACCCCCACGAGTAAACCAGAACTCCACCCGCCGGTGTCCCCTCATCACGCCGCGGCCCCGAGGACGCGGATCGGCAGGACGACCATCGGCAGGCCGGCGAACTGCAGGCGCCGCTGCAGCGCGAAGGCGGTCATGTTGTGGAGCAGGCGATCGCGCCAGCTGGGGCGGTGGAAGATGAGCTGCCCGGCGAAGAAGACGCTCTTCGGGAAGCGCAGGGCCACCTCGCGGCACAGCCGGTCGAGCTCGGCCACCGCCTCGGTGCCGATCAGGGTGTCGCTGTCGGCCGCCCAGCCCTGCTTGCGGGCGAACGCGACGTACTTCGCGACCCCGGCCGCGACCGTCTCGCGCAGCCTGTCGATCTCGTCCGCCCCCTTGAAGGTA
>Ga0111539_10002093_pt1 | contig 26670 bp, 24 predicted proteins | sample RhiMethybrSRZTD1_FD_79667 | JGI IMG/M metagenome (GOLD analysis project Ga0111539, IMG submission 79667) | Populus rhizosphere microbial communities from Tennessee, USA - Rhizosphere MetaG P. TD hybrid SRZTD1 (version 2) (version 2) | ecosystem: Host-associated > Plants > Roots > Rhizosphere >...
ACCGGTGACCGGTGACCAGTGCAGGGTATATAGTGACCCGCGGCAGAACGAACGGGGTGCACAGAAGCTGAGTCGCCCAAAAAAGCACTCAGGAGGAGCGTCATGAAGATCGGCATCACCATTGCCGCCGCGATGGCGGCGCTGCTTGCATCCATTGCAGATGCGCAGACTTATCCGCAGAAGACCATACGGGTAGTGGTCGGCTTCGCTCCCGGCGGCGGCACCGACATCGTCGCGCGCATCATCGGCGCCAAGCTCTCCGAGACCTGGGGCCAGCCGGTGGTGGTGGACAACCGCGCGGGCGCGACCGGGACGATCGGCGCCGACATCGTTGCGAAATCGCCGCCCGACGGCTACACGCTGATCATGGGGCACGTGAATTCACACGGCATCGCGCCCAACCTCTTCAAGAAACTGCCGTACGACGCGCAGCGGGATTTCGCGATGGTCGCGTACGTCGGCTACGTGCCCAACGTGCTCGTGGTGCACCCGTCGATCCCGGCAAGGAACGTGAAGGAGCTGATCGCGATCGCCAAGGCGCGGCCGGGCCAGATGAGCTACGCCTCGTCGGGCGTCGGCAGCACGCAGCACCTCGCGGGTGAGATGCTGAAGCTCCTCGCCGGCATCGACATCCTGCACGTGCCGTACAAGGGCAGCGGCCCGGCCGTGGTGGACCTGATTGCGGGACACGTCGTCATGAACTTCGACACCATGCCGCCGGTGCTGCCGCATATCCGGTCCGGCAGGATGCGCGCCCTCGCCGTCACCACCCCGAAGCGCGCCGGCCCGTTGCCGGACGTGCCGACGATGGTCGAAAGCGGCCTCAAGGGCTTCGAGATGACGAACTGGTACGGCGTGATGGCGCCGGCGAAAACGCCGCGCGAGGTCGTGGCGAAGCTGAACGGAGAAATAAACAAGATCATGGGGCTGCCCGAGCAGAAGGCCAAGCTCGAGGAGGTCGGCACGCAGCTCGACCCGATCAGCACCGAGCAATTCACGAAGTTCCTCGCGAGCGAGATCGCCAAGTACGCGAAGCTCGTCAAGGCGAGCGGGGTGACTATAGAACAGTGACCGGTGGGAGAGCCGGGAAAGGATGAAGGCGGAAGGATGAAGGATGACCGTCAAGCTTCGCTTGACAGCATTCGTCCTGGCCTTTCACTGACGTCCGGCCAGACTCCGCCCGGACGTGGTGCAAGGGCCGGACCTGGTGAGTACACGCGGTAGCGTGGGGTCATCCTTCCACGTTCATCCTTCATCCTTCGGTTTTCAGTCGACCTTCGCCCCCGACGTCTTGACGGCGCGCGACCACCTGGCGGCTTCGCTCGCGATGAATGCGGCAAATTCCTCGGGCGTGTTGCCGCGCGCCTGGAGGCCCTGGTTGAAAAGGCCGTCGCGCACTTCCTTCGTCTGCAGGGCCTTCACCGCCTCTGCGTTCAGGCGCTTCACCACGTCGGCCGGGGTCCCGCGCGGCGCAACGAGCCCCATCCACGCGACGACCTCGTATCCCGGCAGCCCCGCCTCCGCGGCAGTGGGGAGATCGGGAAGCTGGGGATGCCGCTGCGCGGCGGCGACGGCGAGGGGCCTGATTCTCCCCGCCTGGACGTGCTGCGCCATCGGGTAGAGCTGCTCGACCATCACCTGTATGCGTCCCGTGAGCAGATCGATCACCGCGGCGGCCGCGCCCTTGAAGGGAACGTGAACCAACTTCACGCCGGCGGCGGTGTTGAGCATCTCCCCGCCGATGTGCAGGGGCGTGCCGCTCCCGCCGGAGCCGAAGTTCAGCTCTCCCGGCTTCGCCTTCGCGAGCGCGATCAGCTCCTTCAGCGATCTCGCGGGCAGCGAGGGATGCACCACGATGAGGAACGGCGCCGTCGCGATCAGGGTCACGGGCGCGAACGACAGCGGATCGTAGCCGGGATTCGCGTAAAGGCTGGGCGAGATGCTGAGCGTGGTCGTGCTCGCGAGGAGCAGCGTGTAGCCGTCGCCCGGCGCCTTCGACGCCGCGGCGGCCCCGATCGTGCCCCCCGCCCCGGGGCGGTTCTCGACGATCACCTGCTGGTTGAGCCCCGCTGCAAGATGCTGCGCCATCGTGCGCGCCAGGAAATCGGGCGGCCCGCCCGGCGCCAGCGGCACGATGATTCTGACCGTTTTCGCGGGATACCCCTGCGCCCATGCGCCGGCATGCCAGAGGATGGACGGCACCGGGAGCGCGAACACCAGCACTGTGAGTCGACGTGCAAAGGTGGCTGTATCCCTCATCGATCCTCCGCGTCGAAGCGAGCCGTCGCAGTGGCGCATAGAATAGACCCGGAACCGAATGCTTGTCATATTCCGGACCGGTATTGAAGGGCAGGTAAGGCACATCAGGCTTCTGATCGCATCGCTGTTGCAGCTATCGATCGGGATCGCGATGCTGCTCACGCCCGTCCACGCCTGGACGCAGGCCGACTATGCCCGCGAGCAGCGCTGGGCGGACGAGATAGCCCCCGCCATCGTCGTCGGCGATCCGGTGCGGCTCGAGTCGAGGTCGGGCCGCAAATTCCTCGCGATCTACACGGCCGCGCCGAAAGCCGGCGGCGGCGTCATCGTCGTGCACGGACTGGGCGTGCACCCGGACTGGGGCCTCATCGGCACGCTGCGCAGCCGTCTGCCGGAGCACGGCTACGCCACCCTCTCCGTGCAGATGCCCGTGCTCGCGGCGGGCGCGCCCGGCGAGCAATACCCGCCGCTCTTCCCGGAAGCGGCCGAGCGCCTGGCCGCCGCGGTTACGCATCTGCACGGCAAAGGGTTTGAGAAGATCGCGATCGTGTCCCACAGCATGGGCGCGCGCATGAGCAACTATTTTCTGAGCCACGCGGCGAACGCGGGGGTGGCCGCGTGGATCGCGATCGGGCTGCCCGGCCTCGTCAGCGAACCCGCTGCCGTGAAGATTCCCGTCCTCGACCTCTACGGCGAGAAGGACTACGCGGCCGTGCTCGGCAACGCGGGGACGCGCGCCACCGCCCTCCGGGGCATCCGCGGTTCGGCGCAGGTGGAGGTCGCCGGTGCCGACCATTTCTTCGCCGGCCGGGAGGACGAGCTCGTACGGCAGGTCAGACTTTTCCTCGAAAGGCGCCTGCGGTAGTAAGCTTACGTGCGTGCAGTGGCCCCTCGCACTTACCACCCCGCTGTTGCTCGCCGGCGAGCCGAGCCGCGGCCACCGTGCGGCCTGGGCAGTGGCGTGCGGCGCGCTGGTGGGCGTGATCGCCTTCGTCGACTACGTCACCGGCTACGAGCTGAACCTTTCCATTCTGTACCTCGCGACGGTGTGTCTCGCCACCTGGATGCTGGGACGCACCGCCGGCATCGTGTTCTCGCTCGCCGCGGTGGCCGCGTGGCTCGTCGTCGATATCTTCACGTCCCACGGCTACACGCACTGGTTCTACCGCTACTGGGAAATGGTGATACGGATTGTCACGTGGCTCGGCTTCGCGCTGCTGCTCGACCGGTTGAAGACCGCGCTGGCGCATGCCGACGAGCGCTTCGTGACGGTGCTGGCGCGCCTCGATGCGGCGGTCTACGTCGCGGATTCCGAGTCGGGCGCGCTGCTCTACATGAACCATCATTGCGAGGAGGCGTTCGGGCGCGGCCTCACCAACGTGCGCGAAATCGAGCGGCGCTGGCACGCGGCGGGCGCCGCGTACCGTCCGCTGTCCGCGGGCGCGGGCGGTCCGCAGCAGGAACTGCAGGACTCCGTGTCCGGCCGCTGGTACCTGCTGGCGGCGCGCGCCATAAGATGGATCGACGGGCGGCCCGTGGGCCTCTACATCGCGACCGACGTGACCGACCGCAAGCGCACGGAGGAGCTCGCCCGCCGGCAGGAGGAGCGCCTCGAGATGACTTCGCGCCTCACCACGCTGGGCGAGATGGCCTCCACGCTGGCGCACGAGATCAACCAGCCGCTGACCGCCATTGCCAGCTACTGCATGGGCTGCGTGCGGCGGCTGCGTTCGGGCGAATGGAAGCGCGAGGACCTGCTCGACGCGCTGCAGAAATGCGCGGCCCAGGCCGAGCGCGCCGGCGGCATCATCCAGCGCGTGCGCGAATACCTGCGCAAGCGTGACCCCGCGCCCACCGCGTGCGACATCAATGCGCTGATCGCTTCGGTGACAGGCATGATCGAGGCTGAAGCGGCGCGGCGCGGCGCGCGCGTGCGGCTGGCTCTCGACCCGCAGGTGCCGGCCATCCTCGCGGATCGCATCATGATCGAGCAGGTGCTCCTGAACCTCGCGAAGAACGGCCTCGAAGCGATGCAGCACACGCCCGCCGGCACCCGCGAGATCACCATCGCAACCACCTCCGACGAACGCAACCTGGTGAGCGTGGAAGTCTCCGATTGCGGCAGCGGCCTGCCTCCCCAGTTGAGGGAGAATCTCTTCGTGCCGTTCTTCACGACCAAGCCCGAGGGCATGGGCATGGGGCTCAACATCTGCCGCTCGATCGTCGAGCGCCACGGCGGGCGGCTCACGGCAGCGCCCGATCCCGGCGGCGGAACCCGCATGCGCTTCACCCTGCCGGCGGCGCGCCCGTGACCGGCACCGCGCGCACCGGCCCCGTCTACGTCGTGGACGACGACGACGCGCTGCGTGATGCGCTGCGCTTTCTCCTGGAGTCCGCAGGCTACAGCGCCGAGACCTTTGCCGAAGCCGAGCAGTTTCTGGCGGTGCCGCGTCTCGCCCCGGGCTCGTGCATCATCCTCGATGTGCGCATGCCCGGCATGAGCGGCATCGAGCTGCAGCACGAGCTGGCGCGGCGCGGCTCCATCCTGCCGATCATCTTCCTCACCGCCCACGGTGATGTGCCGATGGCGGTCACCGCGGTGAAGCAGGGCGCGTTCGATTTCATCGAGAAGCCGTTCGAGGACGAGCGCCTGCTCCGGCTCGTCGACGAGGCGCTGAAGCTCGACGCGGCGGCGCGCGAGCGTCGTGCGCGCCAACTCACCGCCGTGGCGCGGCTCGATACGCTCACGCCGCGCGAGCGGGAAGTGCTCGATTGCGTGGTCGCCGGCAAGCTGAACAAGCGCACCGCCGAGGAGCTGGGAATCAGCATCAAGACCGTGGAAGCGCACCGGGCGAAGCTGATGCAGAAGCTCCACGTGGATTCCACCGCGCAACTCGTGCGCCTCGTCATCGACGGCCACTCGGCCCGATAGCTCTTACCGCGAATTAATCGACCTGGCGGCATGCCGGCGGCCAGGTTCCCCCATGTGCGTGCCCGTAGCCCGGTAACTGCGGGTTTTCCCTAATAGCCGGGAGGCACGCCCGATGTTCACAATCCGAGACCCGCGCTGATAAGACCAAAACTCATTGGAACAGCGCGGCCCCAAACACCCCCGCAAGCGCCTACAGGAGGAGTATCTGATGAAGGGTTCTCTGCTCGACAACAAGGATTTCCTATCCGGCCTGCACTTTCTGTTCTTCGGCGGCATCGGCTGGTGGATGGCCCGCGACTACCCATTCGGATCGGCGTTGCGCATGGGCCCGGGGTATTTCCCGACCGTGCTGAGTGTCATCATGCTCATAGCCGGAGTCTGGTTCGTAATCAAAGGTATACGAGCACATGACCCCGTGGGAGGCAACTGGTCATTGCGGGCGCTCATCGTGCTGCCGATCTCGACGATTCTGTTCGGCTGGCTGATGGAAGAGTCGGGATTCGTCGCCGCGATGGTCGCGCTGTGCTTCGTGTCGGCGGCATCGGGGCGGGGCTTCAAGTGGCTGGAGGTCACGCTCCTCACCATCGGGCTGACCGTTACCTGCGCGGCGGGCTTCATCTACGGATTGGGCCTGCCCTACCCGATGATCAAAGGCGTGTGGGGATACTGAGATGGAACTGTTCAATAACCTCATCTTCGGTTTCTCCGTTGCGCTGACCTGGCAGAATCTGTGGTTCTGCTTCATCGGCTGCTTCCTCGGCACGCTGATCGGCGTGCTGCCGGGCATCGGGCCGCTCGCGACGATCGCGATGCTGCTCCCGATCACCTTCAACCTCCCGCCGGTTGCGGCGCTGATCATGCTGGCCGGCATCTACTACGGCGCCCAGTACGGCGGCTCGACCACGGCCATCCTGGTCAATCTCCCGGGTGAAACCTCGGCGGTCGTGACCTGTATCGACGGCTACCAGATGGCGCGCCAGGGCCGCGCCGGGCCGGCGCTCGCCATCGCCGCCGTGGGATCGTTCTTTGCCGGGACCGTGTGCACGCTGATCATTGCGCTCTTCGGCCCGCCCCTCGCGGAGCTCGCCTTGAAGTTCGGCGCGCCCGAGTACTTCTCGCTGATGCTGATGGGCCTCGTCGCGGCCGCCGTGCTGGCGCAAGGGGACATGATCAAGTCGTTGACGATGGTGGCGATGGGCCTGCTGCTCGGCATCGTGGGCACCGACGTCAATTCCGGCATGGCGCGCTACAGCTTCGGCATCGCCGAGTTGACCGACGGCATCGGCTTCATCGTCATCGCCGTCGGCGTCTTCGCGATCGGGGAGATCATAGGCAACCTCGGCCAGCCGGACGAGAGCACGGTGTTCACGGCCGAGATCAAGGGTCTCATGCCCACGATAAATGACCTGAAAATCTCCGCAGCACCGATCATGAGGGGCACGCTCATAGGCGCGTTCTTCGGCGTCCTGCCCGGTACCGGGCCGGCGATCGCCTCGTTCTCCTCCTACATGGTGGAGAAGAAGCTTGCCAAGGATCCGTCGCGCTTCGGCAAAGGAGCAATTGAGGGCGTGGCTGGTCCGGAGTCGGCGAACAACGCCGACGCCCAGTGCAAGTTCATCCCCATGCTGACGCTCGGCATTCCGGCGAGCGCGGTGATGGCGCTGATGCTGGGCGCCTTGACCATACAGGGCATCGCGCCCGGACCGCAAGTGATGACTCAGAAACCCGACCTCTTCTGGGGCCTGGTGGCGAGCATGTGGATCGGCAACCTGATGCTGGTCATCCTCAACCTGCCGATGGTGGGGATGTGGGTACAGTTGCTGAAGGTGCCCTACCGGCTGCTGTTTCCGGCAATCATGGCGTTCTCCTGCATCGGCATCTACAGCGTGAACAACAGCTCGATGGAGCTGTATCTCACGGCGCTCTTCGGCGTCATCGGCTTCTTCTGGATGAAGACCGATTGCCCGCCAGCGCCGATGCTGCTCGGGTTCGTGCTGGGGCCGTTGATGGAGGAGAACCTGCGGCGGGCGCTGCTGATTTCCCGCGGCGATCCGTCGGTGTTCGTCACCCGGCCAATCAGCCTCGGGTTCGTGATCGCCACGGTGCTGATCATCATCGTCATGGGCCTGCCGGCAATACGGGCAAAGCGTTCTGCCATCACCGACGTCGCGAGTTGACGCTTCCAGCTACCCTGCAACGCGATGACAACGGCGCCCGGAAGGGCGCCGTTTTGTTTTCTACGCTCCACTGAGCGGCAGTCTCCCGCCGTGCACCTCGGGCACAGCGGGCCTTCAGCGCCTCCCGGGCCTCCGCCCGCGCCATGAAACGCCCTAAAGTGGCATTCGGGTTTTCCCTTGCACAGTCGTGGGGTTTTCCCTAATATCCGTCCCGTGGACGCGGCTATCGAGGGAGAGCCGGGTTCGCTACTGCAAGAGTCATCCAGTCTGCCGCATAGAGCAGAGCCAGGGTTGCCTGCGGAGGAGTTCGGCGTTAAATAACAACGGTTTAGTTTACCGATTGGTAATAGAGGTTGCGGCCTGCCCGAGGCGTCACGGCCCCGGCGCTGGATGGAGGGCAAGCCGCCGCCGATGTGGAGAGGGCCGGTTAAATAACAGAAGAGAGGAAGGCGCCGTACCACACCGGGGTTCCCCGCATGACCACGGGTGGACGCGCGCGTTCAGCATCGGAGGCTCTGCATGAAATTCGATTGGCGCAATAACCGGGATTTCTGGGCCGGCGTGGTGTACATCGCGCTCGGCGCCGCGGGAATGTGGATGGCCCGCGATTATCCGTTCGGCAGCGCGCTGCGCATGGGACCGGGTTACTTCCCCATGGTGTTGGGCGGCTTGATGATCGCGTTCGGCATCGCCGTTCTGCTGATGGGCATTGCCAACAAAGAGCAGATAAAGCCGGGCGTGTCGTGGCGCGCGCTGGTGGTGCTGCCGCTGGCGACGTTCGTGTTCGGGTGGGTCATGGAAGAATGGGGATTCATACCCGCGATGGCGCTCCTGATTCCCCTCTCCGCCGCGTCGGGCAACGAATTCAAATGGGGTGAGGTCATCCTGCTTACCGTCGGCCTGACCGTCATCTGCACCGGCGTCTTCATCTACGGTCTGGGCCTGCCGTACCCGCTGGTCAAGGGCTTCTGGGGATAACAACATGGAACTTTTCAACAATCTGATCTTCGGCTTCGGCGTCGCGCTGACGTGGCAGAACCTGTGGTTCTGCTTCATAGGGTGCTTTCTCGGCACGCTGATCGGCGTGCTGCCGGGAATCGGTCCGCTCGCGACCATCGCGATGCTGCTCCCGATCACCTTCAACCTGTCGCCGATACCGGCTCTGATCATGCTCGCCGGGATCTACTACGGCGCGCAGTACGGCGGCTCGACCACCGCCATACTGGTCAATCTCCCCGGGGAAACCGCCGCGGTCGTCACCTGCATAGACGGCTACCAGATGGCACGACAGGGTCGAGCGGGACCGGCGCTGGCGATCGCCGCCATCGGCTCGTTCTTCGCCGGCACCGTCTGCACTCTGATCATCGCGCTCTTCGGCCCGCCGCTCGCCGAGGTCGCGCTCAAGTTCGGCGCGCCCGAGTACTTCTCCCTGATGCTGATGGGGCTGGTCGCGGCGGCGGTGCTGGCCGGCGACAACATGATCAAGTCGCTGGCGATGGTGGTGGTGGGGCTGCTCCTCGGCATCGTCGGCACCGACGTCAACTCCGGCATGGCGCGCTACAGCTTCGGCGTTGCCGAGCTGACCGACGGCATCGGCTTCATCGTCATCGCCGTGGGCGTGTTCGCGATCGGCGAGATCGTGCAGAACCTCGGCGACCCGGAAGAGCGCAAGCTGGTATCGTCCAAGATAACCGGCCTCATGCCGACGCTGGAAGACCTGAAGATGTCCTTCTGGCCGATCGTGAGAGGCACGGGCATCGGCGCGTTCCTCGGCGTGCTGCCCGGCACCGGACCGGCAATCGCCTCGTTCTCCTCCTACATGGTGGAGAAGAAAATGGCCAAGGACCCGTCGCGCTTCGGCAAGGGCGCGATCGAAGGCGTGGCCGGCCCCGAGTCCGCGAACAACGCGGACGCCCAGTGCAAGTTCATCCCGACGTTGACCCTCGGCATACCGGCCAGCGCGGTGATGGCGCTGATGCTTGGCGCGCTCACGATACAGGGCATCGCCCCGGGGCCGCAGGTGATGACCCAGAAACCGGATCTGTTCTGGGGCCTCATCGCCAGCATGTGGGTCGGCAACCTGATGCTGGTGCTGCTCAACCTGCCGATGGTCGGGATGTGGGTCCAGCTCCTGAGAGTGCCCTACCGGATGCTGTTCCCCGCGATCATGGCGTTCTCGTGCATCGGCGTCTACAGCGTGAACAACAGCGCGTACGAGGTGTATCTGACCGCGCTCTTCGGCGTCATCGGTTTCATGTGGATGAAGCTGGAAATGCCGCCGGCGCCGATGCTGCTGGGCTTCGTGCTGGGACCCTTGATGGAGGAGAACCTGCGGCGCGCGCTCCTGATCTCCCGTGGCGATCCGACGGTATTCTTTACGCGCCCGATCAGCCTGGGCTTCATGATCGCGACGGTGCTGATCGTCATCGTCATGGTGCTGCCGGGGATCAGGGCAAGGCGGGCGCAGATTTCCGAGCCCTCCAGCTCCGGCACCGCCTGACGACGCGCTCCATCTTCGCGTGAAGAAACGGCGCCTGATGGCGCCGTTTTTCTATGGGCTCCCTTGCACTCACAGCGCGTTGCGTAAGGAGCGCAGCAACGCGTCGGTCATCTCGTCAAGCGGATCGATGACGACCGACGCGCCGAATTCCTCCAGCCACGCGCGCTCCGCCTCGCTGCCGGCGACGGCGACGATGGCGATACGCGGACTCACTTCGCGCGCGGCGATGCATATTCTCATTTTCTCGGAAAGCACGGCATTCGTGACAACGATGACTCTCGCTGCGGCCACGCCGGCGGAGCGCAGCACTTCCTGGCGCCCGGCGTCGCCGAAAACCGTGGCGATGTCGCGGGTGCGCAGCGTTTCGAGCGTCTCGAGCCCGTTGTCGACCACGCACACGCGCACGCCGCTGTCAGCACACCGCTGCGCGAGGCGCCGCCCTGCCCCTCCGAGACCGGTGATCACGACGGGAGCCTCGGCCACGGGCAACGGCAGCGCCTCTCCGCGTCCCAGGGGCAACGTTGCAACGCCGCCACGCAGGGCACGGCGCTCGATCCAGTCGAGCGCCCGGAACAGCAACGGGTTCAACGCAATGGAGACGAGCGCCGTGGCGACCAGAATATCCATCCCCTCCGCAGGCAATACCCCGAGCGATTGACCGAGAGCGGCCAGGATGAAGGAGAATTCGCCGATCTGGGCGAGTCCCACGGCAACGGTCAGTCCCATGCGCGCGGTCCCGCCCAGCAGGGCGACGAGGATCAGGGCGGCCAGCGGCTTGACGATCAGCACGATTCCCAGCGCGCCCGCCACCATCCCCGGGTGCGACGCCACGAAAGCCGGGTTGAACAGCATGCCCACCGAGAGGAAGAACAGCGCGGAGAAAACGTCGCGAAACGGCGTCATGTCGGCAGCCGCCTGCGGACCTATCCTCGACTGTCCGACGACGAGTCCCGCGAAGAAAGCACCCATGGCCACCGAGAGCTGAAACAGCTCCGACGCAAGAGCCGCCACGCCTACCGCGACGACGAATACGGTCAGCGTAAAGAGCTCCGTTGACCGGGTTCGGGCGATGCGCTCCATGATCGGTGCGACGAGGCGCGTACCGAAGACCCAGAGCAACCCGGCAAAGATGGCGAACTTGACCACCGCCAGCCCGAGGGCGCCCGCCATCGCCGCGAAGCCGGCTCGATCGATCGCCAGTGCGGGCAACGCAACCAGTGCCGCTACGGTGATCAGGTCCTCGACGATGGTCCAGCCGACCGCGACGTGCCCGGCGCGGGTACCTACGCGATCCTGCTCGACGAGCATCCGCATCAGGACCACCGTGCTCGCCACGGCCAGGGCGAGGCCCAGTACTATGCCGGCGCCGTGTCCCCACCCGAACGCGCGGGCGAACGCCCAGCCGGCCACGGTCGCGACCCCGGTACGCGCGACAGCCCCCGGAAACGCAATGCGCCATACCCGCAACAGCTCCTCGGGGTGGAAATGCATCCCGACGCCGAACATGAGCAGGATGACGCCGATTTCGGCCAGTTGCGAGGCGAGCTTCGGGTCCGCGACGAAGCCCGGCGTATAGGGGCCGACGGCGATGCCGGCCAACATGTATCCCACCAGCGTGGACAGCCCGAGACGGCCCGTGGTCCAGCCCAGCGCAAGCGCGATGCCGAGCGCGCCGGCAAGAGTCCCTATGGCGGAAATGTCACTCATCTAGACCAAGTCCGGACAGGCTGCTGGAACCGGTCTCAAAACGGACAATCAATAGGATTCTAAATTTCGTCCTGCGCGGCAGTTCCAGCCGCAGCACGGGAAAGGCGATCGTTCACCGCCGCCCACTCCGGCGTCTGCGGGGGCCGCTCGACGACGAGCGCGTCGCAGCCTGCTTCGTCGGCCTCTCTCAGGTTCGCGTAGAGCGTGTGTGCGTATCCGGCCGGATCGGCAGGTGCAACGAGCCAGATCACGGGATCGAGCGGGCGCGCGCTCGATAGGGCAAGCACCGCGACCTTCCTGCCTTGCCGCCCGAGCGACGCCGCCAGCTCGAGCAGAAGGTCGCGCTCGGCGAGCGCCAGAGGCGTCAGCGGCGCGTAGTGCGCGGCCAGCATGCCCGGGGCGCGCGGCGCGCCCGCGCCAGCCGCGATGACCCGTTCCTCCAGCGCCTCCTCGATTGCCGCCGCAGTGATCCATCCCGGTCGCAACAGGCGCGGCTTGCCGCCCGACAGGTCTACGATGGTGGACTCGATGCCGACGTCCGCCGCGCCGCCATCGAGCACGCACTCGACGGCGGCCCCGAACTCCTGCCGCACGTGCGCGGCGGTCGTCGCGGAAACGCGGCCGAACCGATTCGCCGATGGTGCGGCGACGCCGCCGCCGAAGCGCCGCAGGAGCTGCTGCGCGACCGGGTGCGAGGGCACGCGCACGGCGACCGTGTCCTGGCCGCCGGTCACGAAGTCGCCCACGCCGCGCGCGCGCTGCAGCACCAGCGTCAGCGGCCCGGGCCAGAACCGGCGCGCGAGCCGGTGCGCGGCATCGGGAATATCGCGCGCCCAGTTCGCGACCTGCACGGCGTCGGCGACGTGCACGATGACGGGATGGTCGGAAGGGCGGCCCTTGGTTTCGTAGATCTTTCGCACCGCAGATGGATTGGCGGCATCGGCGCCGAGGCCGTAGACGGTCTCAGTGGGAAACGCGACCAGGCCGCCGGAGCGGAGGATGGCCACCGCGTTGTCGATGTCGCTATCGCTGATCAAGAGCATTTACCGCCAAGACGCAGAGAAAGAAGAGAAACGCGAATTGACCGCCGGGAGGGCAGCATGGTCACAGGGTACACAGAATCTGTTGCGTTCTCTCGTCTTTCTCGCGGTTAATTTGTAGTGTTTTCTTGGCGGCCTTGGCGTCCTGGCGGTTCAATCATCTGATCTGTCGGCGTTCATCGGCGGTTGCATTTCCACTAAATCCCGCCGCGAAACGGCCGCCCCGCCAGCACCCACGCCGCCAGCATGCCGCCGATGAAGCCGAAGAGGTGTCCCTCCCACGAGATATCGCGCTCCAGCGGCAGGATGCCGTAGATCGTCGGCCCCCAGACGAAGAAGACCGCGATCGACAGCAGGAGCGAGCCGATACGCCGCTCGAAAAAGCCGGTGAAGAGCAGGTAGCCGAAGTACGCGAAGACGATGCCGCTCGCGCCGACATGTATGGCCGGCCGGCCGAAAAGCCACGTCCCGATGCCGCTCGCGATGGCGCCGACGATCGTCACCATCCAGAAGTGCGAGCGGCTGCGGAGCATCGCGAGGCCGCCGAATATGAGTATCCCGGCCGTGTTGGCAAGCAGGTGCTTCACGCTACCGTGCAGCAGCGGCGCCAGCACGACGCCACGCAACCCCTCTTCCGCGCGCGGCAGGATGCCGAAAGCCAGCAGGCGGCCACCGAAGACGAACAGGTTGATGGCGAAGATCAGCCAGATCACACCGATAGCGACTGCCAGGGTCGCCGCGCGGCTGCCGATGCTATCGTGCCTGACGGCCATTGCAATTGCTCCGCTCACGTATCACGTATCACCTGTCATGTATCATGCCTTTGAACTCAGAAAAAAATGACCATCCTACTCCTCGCCTTTTTCATCGGTCTCCTCAACGGGCTGCGCACGTTCACGCCTCCCGCGGCAATCGCATGGGCCGCTCACCTGGGCTGGCTGAAACTCGAGGGTACGCTCGCCTTGATCGGGTCGGTTCCTGCGGTCGCGATCTTTACACTGCTCGCGGCCGCGGAGCTCGTGGCCGACAAGATGCCCTGGATTCCCAACCGGACTTCCATCCCCGGCCTGATCGCCCGCATCATCATGGGCAAGCTGGCGGGGGCATGTGTCGCCGCCGCGGGAGGACAGTCGATATGGCTGGGGGCCCTCTGCGGCGCCGTGGGCGGCATCGCGGGAACGTTCGGCGGCTACCAGGCGCGCACGCGCTCGGTTAAAGCACTCAACAAGCCCGACATCTACGTCGCGCTCGTCGAGGACCTGATCTGCGTGGCGGGCTGCCTGTGGGTCGTTACACGCTTCTAGGGCAACCGCGTGACCGTGAGCCGTGATCGGCGGCTACGCTTCCGTGCTCACTTCAACCTTCACATCCGGCGTCGCAACTGCGACGCTGCCGTAGAGCGGTCACCTGCCTTTGAACCGGTCGATGAGGTCGGCGCCCTGCGCCTGCGTCACGCCGGCGAGGTGAAACCGCAGGTGCACGCTATTGAAGACGGTCACGTCCCGCCGCACCGGGTTCGCGCGGTCGAGCGCTCCCTCGATCTCGACGCTCACCCGCCGCGGCGCGAGCTGCTGGTCCCTGCCGATCGCCTGCACCAGCTCGACGCCGCAGGCGGCGATGCCGGCGAGGAACAGCTCTGCGGGCGTGACCGCCTCGCCCGGGCAGCCGTTCGCGACCGGGCCGTCGACGATGAAATGATGATTGCGGGTATTGCACGCCACGCGCCCGAACGTGTCGGTCGAGCGGGCATGCACCAGGTAGCCTCGCGCTTGCGCCATGCGACACCTCCTTCCGCCGGGATTGTGCGCCAGCGGCCGGCCGACCGCCAGTCACTTGCCATCGCGCGCCAGGCGCAGGCCCGAGAACTGCCAGCGCGCCTCGGGCGGAAAGAAATTGCGGTAGGTGGGGCGTATGTGCGATGCGGGCGTCGCGCACGATCCGCCGCGCAGCACGTACTGGCTGCTCATGAACTTGCCGTTGTACTCGCCGACCGCGCCCGCCGCGGGCCGGTAGCCCGGGTACGGCTTGTAGTCGCTGCGGGTCCATTCCCACACGTCGCCGTAGACCTGTGCGAGCGTCCCGTCGGCCGGCGCCTCGCGCAGCGCGAACGGGTGCAGCGCGCCGCTTTCCACGAAATTTCCGGCGAGCGGGGCATCGCGTGCGGCGATCTCCCATTCCTCCTCGGTCGGCAGCCGGGCGTTCGCCCACCGCGCGAAGGCATCGGCTTCGAAGAAGCTCACGTGGCAGATCGGCGTGTTGGGATCGACGGGCACCTCGCCATGCAGGGTGAAGGCGTGCCAGCGGCCGTCGCGGCGCTCCCAGTACTCGGGCGCGTTCCAGCCGCGCGCGGTGACCGTATCCCAGCCAGCCGACAGCCACAATTCCGGCCGCCGATAGCCGCCATCCTCCATGAACTCGAGGAAATCGCCGTGGTTCACCGGATGCGACGCGATTTCGAAGGGGTCGAGCCAGACGCGGTGGCGCGGCGTCTCGTTGTCGAAGCAGAAGCCGCCGCCGGCGTGCCCGATTTCCACGACGCCGCCCTCGAACGCGATCCAGCGCGGGTCGCGGGCGCGTATGGGCGTGAGCGGCCATTGCTTCTGGTACGCCGGCTTCAGGGGATTGCGCGAAAGCAGGTGCTTCACGTCGGTGAGTATCAGCTCCTGGTGCTGCTGCTCGTGATTGAGCCCCAGCTCGATCAGGTCGACGACTTCCCTGGACGGCTCGCCGAGCAGCAAGCCGAGCATGCTCTCGTCGACGTGGCGCCGGTAGGCGAGAACATCGTCCAGCGCCGGGCGCGACAGCATGCCGCGCTCGGGCCGCGGGTGCTTGTCGCCCACCGTGTTGTAGTAGGAGTTGAAGAGCACGCGGTATGCGGGATCGAACAGACGGTAGCCCGGGAGGTGCGGCGCCAGCACGAAGGTCTCGAAGAACCACGTCGTGTGCGCGAGATGCCACTTCACGGGGCTCGCGTCCGGCATCGACTGGATCGCGCAGTCCTCTGCCGAGAGCGGGACCGCCAGGCCGCGCGTCGTCCTGCGGATCGAATGATAGGTTTCGCTGCGCCCGCCCGGGTCGCTGCGCGCCAACGGGCTCTTCGAATCGGCTATCGGTTCCACGGACACCTCCGTGAGTTCACGTCCGCCTCGCAGGGACGGACCAGCAGCGATACGACAGCGTCAGAGTTGCGGTTGTTCCCGAAAGAGGCTACCCGCCTGCCAGGAGGTGGAGAGCTTCCTGATACTTCTCGGAAGTCTGCTTCAGCACCTCGGGCGGCAGCGCCGGCGCGGGATGCTTCTTGTTCCAGGGCTGAGTCTCCAGCCAGTTGCGCACGATCTGCTTGTCGAAGGACGGTGGGCTGATACCGACGCGGTACTGCGCTGCCGGCCAGAACCGCGACGAATCGGGCGTGAGTATCTCGTCGATCAGGTAGAGCGCGCCCTTGTCGTCGACCCCAAACTCGAACTTGGTATCGGCAATGATGATGCCCTTCGTTCCTGCGTAATCGGCGGCCTCGCTGTAGAGCCGGATCGACACATCGCGCACCTTCGCCGCGAGCTCTCTGCCCACGATCTTCTCCGCCTCCACGAAGGAGATGTTCTCGTCGTGCTGGCCGGCGGGCGCCTTGGTGGCCGGCGTGAAGATCACCTCCGGGAGCTTCTCGGCTTCCTTGAGTCCCGCGGGCAGCTTGATGCCGCAGACCATTCCCGTCTGCTGGTAGTCCTTCCATCCCGAGCCGATGATGTAGCCGCGCACCACCGCCTCGATGAGGAGCGGCCTGAATTTGCGCACGACCATCGCGCGGCCCGCCACCTGGGCGCGGTCCTCCGGCGCTACCACCGACTCGGGCGCGACGCCGGTCAGGTGATTCTGGATGACGTGCCCGAGCTTCCTGAACCAGAAGAACGACAGCTCCGTCAGCACGCGCCCCTTCTCCGGGATCGGCGTGGGCAGGATCACGTCGAACGCGGAGAGCCGGTCGGTCTGGATCACGAGCAAACGGTCCTCGCCCACGGCATAGAGATCCCGCACCTTGCCGCGGTGGAGGAACTTGAGGCTTTTGAGGCTCGATTCGAAGAGGGTGGAGTGATTGGAGGCCATAACCTTTATGAAGGTGAGACTAGGGACTAGAGACTAGGGACTGGAGACTGCCAAGCGCACGCGTCCATCAGCACCGGTCTCTAGTCTCCAGTCTCTAATCTACTTCAGTTCGGGCAGCCTGGCTGCCCGCACGGCGTCAGCCTGTTTCTGCCGGAACGCCGTGAGTTTTTTCGCGAGGCTCTCGTCCTCCAGCGCGAGCATGGCCACCGCGAAGAGACCCGCGTTGGCGGAGCCTGCGTCGCCGATGGCGAAAGTCGCGACCGGGATGCCCCTGGGCATCTGGACCATCGACAGCAGGGAATCGAGGCCACCCAGATGCTTCGACGGCATCGGCACTGCGAGGACCGGCAGCGTGGTTTTCGCAGCCACCACCCCTGCCAGGTGCGCCGCGCCGCCCGCCCCGGCGATGAAGCATTTGACTCCCTGCTTGATGAGGCCTTCCATCCATTCGATGAGGAGATCGGGCGTGCGGTGAGCCGACAGGGCCCGCGCCTCGTAGGAAACTCCGAAATCGGCGAGGCTGCGGGCGGCGTGCTGCATCACTTCCCAATCGCTGGTGCTGCCCATTACGATGCCGACCAGGGGATGCGTTGCGGGAGTGCTCACGATACGGTCCTCATGTAGCCTCTTTTGCGAGCCCGTATTTTATCGCAGAGGCTTCGATTCCGGTTGAGCCGGCACGTGCCCGTGCTAACATTTTTCCCCACCATCAACCCGAACCGGAACCGACGTGAGCTCCAAGGCCAAATCCGAAATCTCGCCGCTGATGCGGGACGTCTCCGCCTACATCGCCGGCGCGCTGAAGAAGGCGCTGCCGAAGGCCGTCGCCGAGAAGACGAAGCATCACCTGCTCGACACGATCGCAGCGATGGTTTCCGGCTCGCGGCTGCTGCCGGGGGAGAAGGCTATCGCTTACGTGAAGAAGCTCGGGGGAAGGCCGGAAGCGTGCGTAATCGGATCCCGCATCGTCGCGACGGCCGAGCACGCAGCGCTCGCCAACGGGATGCTGGGGCATGCCGACGAGACCGACGATTCGCACGCGCCTTCCCTCTGCCATCCCGGCTGCGCCATCGTGCCCGCCGCGCTGGCGATGGCGGAGCGCGAGCGCCGCGGCGGCACGGACCTCCTGCGGGCCGTAGCGCTGGGCTACGACATCGGCACCCGGGTCAACATGGCGCTGCACGGCTACGAGTTCCGCGACGCCGGACATTCGACTCACAGCTTCGGACCGACGTTCGGGGCGGCCGCCGCCGCCGGCGCCCTGGCGGGCGTCAATGCCGACCGGGCGCGCTGGGTGCTGTCGTACGCAGCGCAGCAGTGCTCCGGCGTCTCGTGCTGGATGCGGGACGAGGAGCATATCGAGAAGTCGTTCGACTTCGGCGGCATGCCCGCGCGAAACGGCGTCGTCGCCGCCGCGATGGTCGCCTCGGGATGCACCGGCGTGGAGGATGTTTTCTCGGGGGAGCGCAATTTCTTCGTGGCCTACGACGAAACGCACCGCGTCGGCAGGCCGCCCGAGCCGCAGCGCCTGGCCGACGGACTCGGATCGACCTTCGAGATCATGAACACCAACATCAAGCGCTGGTCGGTGGGCTCGCCGATACAGGCGCCGCTCGACTCCCTGCTCGACTTGATCCGCGCCGACGGCATCAAAGCCGGCGACGTGGAGAAGATCGTGGTGCGGGTCGCGAAGCAGGGCGCGAACACGACCGACAACCGCAACATGCCGGACATCTGCATGCAGCACATGTGCGCGGTGATGCTCCTGGACGGCATCGTCACCTTCGAATCGGCGCACGACGAAAAGCGCATGCGCGACGCGAAAGTGCTGGCCGTGAGGAGCCGCGTCGAGCTCTACGGCGACGAGGAGCTGACGCGGGCGCTGCCTTCGCGCCAGGGCATCGTCGAGCTACGTCTCAGGAACGGGCGCGAGGTGCGGCATCACACCAAGGCGGTGCGCGGCACGGCGCAAAACCCCATGACGCGCGCCGAGGTCGACGAGAAGGCCTGGCACCTGATGGCGCCGATACTGGGCAAGGCGCGGGCGCGCAAGCTGTGCGATGCCGTGTGGAGCATCGAGCGGCTGAAGGACGCAAGGGCCTTACGACCACTGCTGAGGGCATGAGAGCGGTGCAGATGCGGCGGTGCAGATACAGCGGTGCAGATACGGCGTCCTGCACAAGAGTCTGCCGGCCTTGAACCGCCTTATCCGAACCGTCTCATCCGAACCGCTTCATCTGAACCGCCTTTCGGAGAAACCCATGCTGCTGCAAACCATCGCCGATTACGCCATTCGTGAGCAGACCGCCAGCTTGAGACCCGAAGTGATCCACCACGCCAAGCGCGCGGTGATCGACTGGTACGCCTCGCTCCTGCCGGGGAGCCACGTGCCGCCCGTCACGCTTCTCGAGCAGGCGCTCGTGGAGGAACTGGACCGCGGCCGTGCGCGACTCGGCTCCGGCCGCCGCGCGACCTTGCGGGCCGCGGCGCTCCTGAACGGCGCCGCCGCCCACGCCGTGGAGTTCGACGACATCTGGCGCGACGCGGTCTATCACCCCGGTGCGCCGGTAATCGCCGCCGCGCTCGCCACGGCCCAGGCGCACGGCGCGAGCGGGGAACGCTTCCTGCGCGGCGTGATCGTGGGCTACGAGGTCTCCACGCGCATCGGCGATGCCGTGATGCCGTCGCACTACAAGTACTGGCACACGACCGGCACTGTCGGTTGCTTCGGCGCGGCGGCGGCCGCCGCCACGCTGCTCAACTGCAAGCGCGAGGAATTCATGAATGCGCTCGGCACCGTCGGTACTTTCGCCGCAGGACTGCAGCAGGCGTTCCGCTCCGAGGCCATGAGCAAGCCGATGCACGCCGCGCACGCGGCGGAGTCGGGCGTGCTCGCGGCGCTGGCCGCTGCAAAGGGCGTCACCGGCGTCCACGACATACTCGAAGGCGAGGTCGGATTCGGCGCGGCGATGAGCGCCGGGGCCGACTGGAGCAAGGCGACGCTCGACCTCGGGACGGACTATCGCATCACGCGCATCACGTTCAAGAACCACGGCTGCTGCGGGCACACCTTTCCGTCCATCGACGCAGTGCAGGTACTGAAGGAGAAGCACCGGATCGATCACAGGAACATAAGAAGGATCCGGATCGCGACCTACCAGGGCGGGTTGGACGTGGTGAACAACTACGAGCCCGAGGGCGACTACCAGGCGAAATTCAGCCTGCCGTACGTCGTGGCGCACGCGCTCGTGTATGGCCCGGTGCGACTGGACGCGTACGGTCCGGAGAAGCTCGGCAACCCGGCGATCCGCGAATTGATGAAGAAGACCGAGCTTACCGCCGACGCCGAGCTGTCGAAGTCGTTTCCGCGCCAGCGCGCGGCGAAGGTCGAGATCGAGCTCGCCGACGGGCGCCGGCTCTCGCACTTCCAGGAAACGCGCAAGGGCGATCCGGAGATGCCGCTGACCGATGAGGATCTGAACGACAAGTTCATCGAGCTCGCAGCGCCCGTAGTGGGCGAGCCCGCCGCGCGTTCCCTGCTTGCGAAGCTCTGGCAAACGGAGCTGCTGTCGGATGTCGATTTCGAGCCGGCGGCGCGGCAGCCTGCCCGCGCTGCCGGCTAGCGTGCGCTGGCCGAGTGACCGGTGACTAGTGACCAGTGACTGGTGTTTAGCAACCTCAAGCGCTTAGCTGTTCGACTCGGGTCGCGGGTCACGGGTCACGGGTCACGCCTTTGCCTCTGTGCCGGCGCGGTTGCCGTATCGCTGGCGGCAACTGGAGCCTTGGCACAGAGCTATCCGTCGAAGGCGATACGCATGATCGTGCCGTTTCCGCCCGGCGGCGGTAACGACATCATCGGGCGCCTGCTCGCGCAGCGGATCGGCGAGAGCCTGGGCCAGCAGGTCATCGTCGACAACCGCGGCGGCGCGGGCAGCACCCTGGGCACCGACCTCACCGCCAAGGCGCCGCCCGACGGCCATACGCTCCTCATCACCAACATCGCGCTGGCGGTGAATGCCACGCTGTATCCTAAGCTGCCGTACGACACGCTGCGGGATCTCACGGCCGTGACCCAGATAGGCTGGCAGCCGAACGTGCTGGTCGTACATCCTTCGATGCCCGCGAAATCGCTGCGCGACCTGCTCGCTCTCGCGCGCGCCAGGCCGGGGGAGCTCATTTACGGTTCGGGCGGCGTAGGCTCCGCGGGCCATCTCGCGACCGAGCTGCTGCGGATGATGACTCGCGTGCAGATGGTGCATGTGCCGTACAAGGGGCTGGGCCCCGCGCTGACCGATCTCGCGGGCGGGCATGTGCTGATCCTGATATCCACCGTCGCCTCGGCGATGCCCCATGTGAAGAGCGGCAGGATACGGGCGCTCGCGGTCACCACCCTGCACCGTTCCGCCGTCCTCCCCCAGGTGCCGACGATGAACGAAGCGGGCGCGTCCGGCTACGAATTCAGCACCTGGTACGGCCTCTTCGCCCCCTCTGCCACGCCGCGGGCGATCATCGACCGATTGAACCGGGAGACGGCGAAGGCCTTGTCCACTCCGGATCTGAAGGAGCAATTCGCGGCGCAGGGTATCGAAGGCTCGCCGACATCCACCGAGGCGTTCAGCGCGTACGTCAGGAACGAAGTCGCGAAATGGGGCAAGGTGGTGAAGGCGTCGGGGGCGAAGGTGGAGTAACAAATTCGAGAGAAGAGAGGAGATAGACGAGAGGCGTCAAATCCACAAGCGGAACGCTTTGGCTCCTCTCTCCTTTCTCCTCTCTCTCATCGTGTCTGACGGTGCATGAAAGGCAAGCTCACAGCAGTATCGGGTGGCGGCGCTAAAGGGCCGGCGTGCTTTCTGCTGGAAGCGGAAGGCCGGCGACTCCTGTTCGATCTCGGCTACGGGCCTCAGCCCGGCCTGTGGCCGGACGTGTCGAGTGTCGGCAAAGTCGACGCGCTGCTCCTCTCCCATGCGCATCGCGATCACGCCGGAGGGCTCAAGCTCCTGCCGGACGTCGGCAAGCCACCGCTGTACCTGAGCGAGCCGCTCGCGCATCTCCTGAAGGAGCACGCGATCGGCGGGATTTTCCCGCTGAACGGCGCCTCGCAGGTCGAGGGCTGGACGGTGACGACGGGCCGCAACGGCCATGCGCCGGGCGGCGTCTGGATCCACGTCGCCACCTGCGGCGGCGTCCTGTACATGGGCGACTGCAGCAGGGAATCGCTCATCTATGCCTACGACCCGCCGCCGCCTGCGCGCGTCGTGATCGTCGACGCCTCGTACGCCTCGTACGAATCCACGCTGGCGGATTGCGCGCAGGCCCTCGAAGCGCGCTGCGCCGGGCGCGACGTGCTGCTGCCGGTTCCCCCGGGAGGGCGCGCACCCGAGATCGCGCTCAATTTCACGCGCAAAGGCGTCGTCCCGGCGCTCGACGACGCCGTGCGCCAGGCGACCGCCTGGCTCGCCGCCGAGCACGGCGAAAGCGCCCTGCCCGAAGTAAGAGGCGAGCTGGCGCGCATTGCCCGCGACGCCCCCGCGATAGCCGGGCGCGGCATCATGCTCGCTGCGCCTGCCGACGGCACCGCCGGGGTCACTGCGCGGCTGATCGCGGAATACGAGCACGCCTCCGGGCCGGATATCGTGTTCACCGGCTACCTGCCGCCGGGGACGCCAGCCGAGCGGCTGACGAAAAGCGGGCGGGCGACCTATATCCGTTGGAACGTTCACCCGCGGCTGTCGGACAATGTCGCGCTCGCGCGTTCCGTCAGCGCGGAGATCGTGGTGCCGGCGTTCGGCGCGCCGAAGGTCGCGGCGGAATGGCAGGAAGCGTTCGCGCCCGCGCGAGTCGTGCTGTCGCGGACGGTCGAGCTATAGTGGGGCGCTTTATTGTCGGCTGGCAAGCCAGTCGAGCACATCACCCGCATTCCGATCCGGCGGAAACACCGGGTAGAAGACGTGCTCCACCACGCCGTCGTGCAGGATCAGCGTCAGGCGCTTCGTCAGCGTCATGCCGGCGACGTCGAACGTCGGTAGCTTCAGCGCGTGTGTGAGCTCTAGGCCGACATCGGAGAGCAGCTCGAACGGAAGATGCAACCGCCCCGCCGCCTCGCGCTGGTAGTCGGTGTCCTGCGTGCTGAAACCGAAGACGTGCGCCGCTCCCGCGCGCTTCAGCTCCTCGAAATGATCGCGGAACGCGCACGACTGCGGTGTGCACCCGCGTGCTCCGGGAATCATGTCCCACCCCGGTGGCGGATCCTTGTCGGGCTCTCCGGTCCTCGGATAGCAATAGACCACCGTGCGGCCGGCAAGCCGCGAGAGATCCACCTGTCGTCCAGTCGTGGACAGCAGCGCTACCGCAGGCAGCCGCATCCTTGGCAGGTGGCGGCACGCTCCGTCGTCCAGCGGTACAGGCAGTCCGGGAGGGAGTTGGTAGAGATTGTCGCTGCGCATCGCGTGTTACCGGTCACTGGTCACGGGTCACTTGGTTAGCAGGTACTCCAATACCTTCTGATAAATCTGCGGGAGCAGCTGCAAGTCCCGCAGATTTATGCATTCGTTGACCTTGTGTATCGTGGCGTTGATCGGCCCGAACTCCACGACCTGCTGGCAGACGTCCACGATGAAGCGCCCGTCGGAGGTGCCGCCGGTCGTCGACAGATCCGCCTCCACGCCGGTCACGGTCTTGATGGCCCGCCTGATCACGTCCACGAGGTCGCCCTTCTTCGTCAGGAACGGCCGCCCGTCGTAGCTCCAGTCGAGCTCGTACTCGACGCCGTGCCGGTCGAGGATGCCGTGGACGCGCGTCTGCAGCGATTCCAGCGTGCTCGCCGTGGAGAAACGGAAATTGAACTTCACGTGCGCCTCGCCCGGGATCACGTTCCCCGCGCCGGTGCCCGCGTTGAAATTGGAGATCTGCCAGGTCGTCGGCGGAAAGTATTCGTTGCCCTCGTCCCATTTCGTCTGCGCGAGCTCCGCGATCGCCGCGGCGATCTCGTGCACCGGGTTCTTCGCGAGATGCGGATAGGCGACGTGCCCTTGCACCCCTTTCACGACCAGGCGTCCGGAGAGCGAGCCGCGCCGCCCGTTCTTGATCATGTCCCCGAGCCGGCTCACGCAGGTGGGCTCACCCACGATGCAGTAGTCGAGCCGCTCCCCGCGCGCCTTCAACGCCTCTACGACGCGCACCGTTCCGTCGGTAGCGGGGCCTTCCTCGTCGGAGGTGAAGAGCACGGCAATCGAGCCGCCGTGATCCGGATGCGCGGCCACGAAATCCGAGATCGCGGCGACGAACGCCGCGACCGAGCCCTTCATGTCCGCGGCGCCGCGTCCGTAGAGCGCGCCATCGCGCACCGTCGGCACGAACGGATCGGACACCCAGTGCTCCAGCGGGCCGGTGGGGACTACATCCGTATGCCCTGCGAAACAGACGACCGGACTGCCGTCACCGCGTCGCGCCCACAGATTGGACACGCCGTTCGCATCGACGCGCTCGCAGCGGAAATCGAGCGGCGCGAGCAATCCGTCGAGGAGGTCGAGACAGCCCGCGTCCTCGGGCGTCACCGAAGGGCGGGCGATCAACTCCCTCGTGAGTTCTACCGTGTCGATTGGCTTCATCCTGTCCTGTCGTCAGAAACGAGAAGCGTGCAGCGGGGGGACGCGCGCGGCCCAGGGCCGCGCCTCTTCGAGCGCGGCGGCGAGCTGCAGCACCACGTGCTCCTGCGCCGGCTTCATCCCGATCTGTATGCCGATTGGCAGCCCGGCCGAGCTGACCGCGAGCGGCAGCGAAATCGCCGGCGTGCCCATGATGTTGTGCGGCAGCGTGAACTGGCAGGTGGGCCGCAGGATCTTTTCGGCGACCTCGTCCATTGTCACGTCGCCTCTGCCGAGATTGTAGTTTCCCCAGGGTTCGGCCGCGCGTGTCGTCGTCGGCGAGAGCCAGGCGTCGTACTTGTCGAAATAGCGCCCCAGCTTGCGGCGGACCGTATTCAGCACAGCCCCCGCGTCGAGAAACTGCGCGGGCGTCATCCGCCGGGCGTACTCGTAAATGGCGAGCGTCACGGGCTCCAGAGTTTCCGGGCCGATGCGGTGGCCGCTGCGTCGAGAGTAGCCCTCCAGGCGCAGGTGAAAGCCGAAGAACCAGATGTTCGCCATGCTCGACATCGCCTCGAGCCCGATCGGCTCGGGGCTTTCCTCGACGACCTCGTGACCCATGTCGGCGAGCAGCGCGGCGGCCTGCGCCACGGCTTGCGCGACCTCACGGTCGGTTTCAAGCCCCATGAGCCCCCGGGTCGACCAGCCGATCCTGAGCCCGGGCGGCCGCTCGCGCGCGAGCGCGGCGTAGGACTCAACCGGTTTCGGGATGAAAAACGGATCGCCCGGCTGCGGGACCGAGAGGCAGTCGAGCATCGCGGCGGCGTCGCGCACCGTCTTCGTCTGCACGAAGTTCTGGCCCAGGCCGAAGCCGTTCTCGTCGAGCATGGGCCCGTAGGAGATGCGGCCGCGGGAGGGCTTGAGCCCCACGCCGCCGCAGTAGCTCGCGGGGATGCGGATCGATCCGGCGATGTCCGTGCCGTGGGCAATGGGAACTATCCCCGCAACCACCGCCGCCATGGCTCCGCCGGAGGAGCCGCCTGCCGAGTAGCCCTGCTTCCAGGGCGTCGACGTATTGCCGTGGAGGGCGCTTTCGGTGGTGCCGGCCATCGAGTACTCCGGCGCCGCGGTGCGGCCGAGGATATTGACGCCGGAGGCCCTGAGAAGCTCGCAGACGTGGGTGTCGGCGGTGACGCGCATGTCCTTGCACAGTCGGCTGCCGAACTCGATCCTGCGTCCGGCCTCGTGGCCGAACACGTCCTTGATCAGGAAGGGCACACCGCGAAAAGGCCCGTCGCCGAGCGTCTTTTCGTCCAGGGCGTCGATCCGGTCCGCGTAGGTCTCGACGACGGCGTTGATCGCGGGATTGACGGCGGCCATGGCGGCTGCGGCCGTTTCGGCAAGCTCCCTGGGCGAAACCTGTCTCGTGGCGACGAGCCCGGCCAGGCCGAGCGCATCGTAGCGCGCGTATTCCGTGAGCTTCATGATCGCCGTCATCCTGATGTCTCCGGATGTTAGCAAATTGACAGGTAGAATTAGGCCGTTGCGCGATCACCTATCACCTATCAGGCAGTCGGGAGGGGCAGATGCCGTACGCAATCTCTAAAGGCGTAAGGCTGTATTACGAGGAAGCCGGGACGGGCCCGCCGGTCGTGTTCGTGCACGAGTTTTCGCACGACATGCGCAGCTGGGAGCCCCAGCTCCGGTATTTCAGCCGGCGCTACCGCTGCATCGCGTACAATGCGCGGGGCTATCCGCCGTCGGACGTGCCGGCGTCCCCCTCCGCCTACTCCCAGGCGATCGCCACCGACGACATCGCGAGCGTCATGCGGCACCTGAAAATTCCGCGCGCCCACATCATCGGCTGCTCCATGGGGGGCTACGCCACTCTGCATTTCGGACTGCGCTATCCGCGCATGGCGCGATCGCTGACGGTGATCGGGGCAGGCTACGGATCGGACCCGGACAAGCGCCCGCAATTCCTGCGCGACACCGCGGTTTTCACCCGCCGCTTCGAGGAGCTCGGGACGGCCGAAGCGATCAAGCCCTACGTGGTGGGACCGGCGCGCGTGCAATTGCTGAACAAGGACCCGCGCGCCTACCGGGAGTTCTGCGAGATGTTCGCCCGGCATTCGGCGAGGGGCAGCGCCAACACCCAGCGCGGAGTGCAGGCGCGGCGGCCCACCGTCTACAGCCTGGAGCGCAGCCTCGCCCGCATGAAGGTGCCCACCCACATCGTGAGCGGCGACGAGGACGACAATTGCCTGGACCCGGGAATCTTCATCAAGCGCATGTGTCCCGCCGCACGCCTCACCGTCGTGGCCGCGACCGGCCATGCCGTGAACGTCGAAGAGCCGGACCTCTTCAACCG
>Ga0111539_10002096_pt1 | contig 26642 bp, 33 predicted proteins | sample RhiMethybrSRZTD1_FD_79667 | JGI IMG/M metagenome (GOLD analysis project Ga0111539, IMG submission 79667) | Populus rhizosphere microbial communities from Tennessee, USA - Rhizosphere MetaG P. TD hybrid SRZTD1 (version 2) (version 2) | ecosystem: Host-associated > Plants > Roots > Rhizosphere >...
GGCCAGATGTCGCGCAGCGCCTTCAGATCGTCCCAGTTGAGCGAATCGCTGCGCGTCTCCTTGGTGCCGCCGTAGCCGGTGGTGATCTTGCCCTTCAGCTCATCGGGAAAGTTCACGCGCGAAGGCATGCCGCCGTTGGCGATATAGCGCCCCAGCACGCCGAGCATCCAGCGCGGGTGCATAAGCACGTCGGTGGTGTTCCTGCTGTTGTACTTGAAGGGGACGGAGAAGCCGTTCCTCCGGTTGTACTCGCGGTTGCCGGCGACCGCGCCGTCCACGGTCACGAGCAGCGCTTCGAAACCCGCGGCCGAGGCGCGGCGCACCAGCTGGTGCGACAGCTTGCGGTCGGCCCACATGTAGAGCTGCATCCACAGCGTGCCGCCGACTTCTCCGGAGATCTTCTCCATGCTGGTGATGGAGCCGGTGGCGAGCGAAAACGGAATGCCGGCGGCCTTGGCGGCGCGCGCGAGCTCCAGCTCGCCCTGGTACCACATCATGCCGGCGGCGCCGGTGGGCGCGATGCCGATCGGCATCTTGTGCTCCTTGCCGTAAACCGTGGTGTCGAGCTTGCGGCCGGAGACGTCCACCAGCATGCGCGGCCGCAGCTTGATGCGCTCGAACGCCTCGCGGTTGTTGCGCAGCGCCACTTCATCCTCGGTGCCGCGGTCCACGAACTCGAAGAGCCACTTGGGCAGGCGCCGCTTGGCCATGTCCCGCAGGTCGAATATGTTCTGGGCGTCTTCCACTCTCGGGAAAATCATAACGTTCACCTTTTTGCGTTTGATCCTGAAATGCCAGTGTATGACGTATTCACGGCGTGCGCACGCCAATCGATTTGAGCCGGGCGTGCGCCCGGGCGGCGCGGGCCTTGAGGCCCTCCTGGTAGGTGCTGGTATCGGTGCCGGGCAGATTCAGCACCTTGCAGCCAAGCTTCCAGTAATCCTCGATCTGCGCTTCCGTCTCCGCGGAGCCCCGCGCGAGCTTGCCGTGCTTCTTGCAGGCATTGACGATCTGCAGCATGGCCTCCTTGAACCGCGGGTGGTCGAGCTGAAGATGGATGCCGAGCGCGCCGCTCAGGTCCGAATGCCCGTACGCGATCATGTCTATACCCTCGACCGCGGCGATCGCTTCGACGTTCTTCAGGCCCTCGAGCGACTCGATCGACGGGCAGATGATGGTGTTCTCGTTCGCCCAAGGGGCGTACTCGGTCTGGTACCGGGCGCCATACCCCTTGTAGCCGGTATGGGGCCCCATCCCGGACATACCCCGGTTTCCGAGCGGCGGGTACTTCGCTTCCTTCACGATTTCGCGCGCCTCCTCGGCATTCTCCACGCCCGAGATCTGTATACCCATGATGCCCTGGTCAAGCATGAGGGGAATGTAATGAACGAACGCCTTGTGAATGCGCACGATCGGGGAGATCTCCGTGGCCGCGAACCACGCGGCGAGATCGGCGATCGTCTCGATGCCGAACGCGCCGTGCTCCATGTCGATCATGCAGTAGTCGAAGCCGGAGGATTCGATGATCCGCGGAACACCGCGGCACGCGAACTCCTTCAACCCGGTTCCGAGCGCGGCCCGCCCTTCGCGCACGGCCTTGCGTATGCTGTTTTCCTTCACGTGTCACCTCCAGTCAGGATTGGATAGCCGCTCAGAGGACCAGCTGCCAGAAACCTACGTCTACCCATCGGTCGAATTTTCGGCCCGTTTCCGGAAAATGCCCGACCTTCCGGAAGCCGCACCTCTCGTGAAATGCCACGCTGCCGGGATTGGGTAGCGCGATACAGCCCACTACCGCGTGCACCGCGCGCCGGCGTAATTCCTCCAGCAACGCCATGTAGAGAGAATAGCCGACGCCCGAACCGGTTGCGCCGCTTTTCACGTAGATCGTGCTCTCGACCGTGTTGTCATACGCTGCGCGCGACCGCCAGCGGGTAGCGTAGGCGTACGCGACAACGCTTCGGTCCACCTCGGCCACCAGCCACGGATACTCGGCGGAAACCGCCCTGATGCGTCCGCCCATATCCGGCGGGGCTACGGGATCCTGCTCAAACGTGATGATCGTGTCCCGCACGTACGGATTGTAGATATCGCAGATCGCCTGCGCGTCGCCGGGGTAAGCCTTGCGGATGGCCGTGTTCACGCTGCGCCATCGTACGGCCGGTGGCACCAGTGCCACGGCTCGTAGACGTAGCCGTGCGGGTTGTCGCGCGGGAAGGACAGCACGAAACCGAAACGACCGGCGTTGGCCGACAACCATCGAAACGCCGGTGTGTCCTCGAAATCCTCCTCCAGGGGCTGGGCGCCCGGCGTTCCGAGGTCCACCGCGCGCCCGGTATGGTGCTCGCTGTAACCGGGCGGTGCGCTCGCGGAAAAGATGGCATCGAGCGTCAGTCCGCGCGCGAGTTTCTCGCGCACGATTTCCGCCTGCCGCTCCACGCTGCGGAACGCGGAGATGATTTTCAGCGCCACGCCGTCGGCCTCGGCCGCGGCGCGCAGGGTCCGCCAGGCGGCTGCGGCGGACGGCACGAGCAGGTATTCCCTGCCGTTCTCCCCCACTTCCACCAGCTCCAGCTCCCGCGCTTCTTCCTGCACCGGCAGCGCCCGCCCCGCGCAGAGCCCCTGCGGGATTCCCAGCTCGTCCAGGATGCGCTGCACCCGGACAAGATACTCAGCAGTGGGCGGATTCACCGATCACTCATCTCTTATTACTCATCACCGCGTCTTAGCGAGAAGCGCGAGGACGCCCTTCAGCGCGTGCTCTACCGTCCGCCGCCGGACGCCTTCACGATCACCGGGAAACAACTGCGTCTCAGCGCGCGGCGCAACGTCCGTGGCGGCCCAGGCGATGCACACGGTGCCTACCGGCTTCTCCGGCGTGCCGCCCGCCGGACCGGCGACGCCGCTCACCGCCACGGCCACCTGAGCGTGGCTGCGGGCGAGCGCGCCGGTCACCATTTCCAGCACGACCTCTTCGGATACTGCGCCGTGGCGCTCCAGGGTCGCTTCCCCCACGCCCAGCATTTCGCGCTTGGAGATATAGGTGTAGGTGACGAAGCCTCGCTCGAACCACTCCGAGCTGCCCGGAATCATCGTGACCGCCTCGGCGATCCAGCCGCCGGTGCACGATTCCGCCGTGGCGAGCATCAGCCCGCGGCGCTTAAGTGCTTTTCCCACATTCGCTGCCAACTCGTACAGCACGGCATCAGGCATTCTCTGACTCCATACGGCGCGTTTCGTGATTGGTGATTGGTCTCGACTGTAAGTATCGTCCGTCAGGGGACCAATCGCCAATCGCTAATCACGCGGTTATCGTCCTGGCGATCGCCAAGACCAGCAGCGTATAGAACGCCGCGACCAGATCGTCCAGCATGACCCCGAAGCCGTTCTTGAACGTGCGTTCGTAGTAGCGGATGGGCGGTGGCTTGAAGATATCAAAGACGCGGAATACGAGGAACGCCGCGGCCTGCCAGAAGAGCAGCGGCGGGACGAAGAACAGCACCAGCAGGAACGCGACCACCTCGTCCCACACCATGCCGCCGTGGTCGGCAACGCCAAGGGACCGTCCCGTCACCTCGCACGCCCAGACACCCAGCGCGAAGAGCGCGGCCAGCAGCAGCAGGTACGCGAGCGGCGGGAGCGGTGCGATAAGCCAGTAAAGGGGCAGGGCAAGGAGCGTGCCGAACGTTCCCGGCGCCGCGGGCACAAGCCCCGCGCCGCCGCCGAACGCTATGAGGCGCGCGGGATGGCGCAATATGAAGCGCCACGACGGACGCCGGGTAAGGCCGCTGCTCGAAAGATCGATCACTCACCGGGAGGATACCGGCCTCCGGCCCGGTTGGGGAAGAGGTCAGCGCCGCGTTTCGGCAGCGGACAGCAGGCCGAACGCGACGGCTGCCGCCATGATGAACGCGGTGAAGGCGTGGAGGTCGAACCCTATCGCCAGCACCCACGCCGCACCGAACAGCGCGACGATGCCGATCGCCTCGGTAATCCGCTGCGCGATCGTGGTCCGCCGCGAGAGAACGACCGCGATCACGGCCACGATTGCGAATGCAATACGCCAGATCAATCCGCCTACGCTGAATTCCATCGGCATCCTCCTTTCGGGTTCCCGCTCCCTGCACTTAGACCAGCCAGGAGACCCCGGAAGTTCACGGGAAACGGCGGGAACAGCCGGGTCAACGCGGGCTGCGTGTCCTCGGCATCGTACAGCGTGGTCAGTCGCCCCGGCGATCACGCACAGGACAACGATCAGGAAAAATGGTCGAAGCCTTTCCACTTCAAGCTCACTCTCCCGCCGGCCGCGTCGAGCACCGCCACCAGTGCAGCCCGCCGTCGCGGCTTGACGATGCCGCCGATGCGCTCGAGGCGCACGCCCAGCTTCCGCGACAGACCTGCCAGCGCCGCGCGCTGTGCGCGCCCCGCGGTGAAGCACAACTCGTAGTCGTCGCCGCCGGAAAGCAGCGCCGCGAACGCCGCCGGCCGCGGCAGGACCTTTCTCATCGGCTGCGAGCACGGTACACGGGCGAGCCACACCTCAGCCGCGACCCCGGAGCGCTCGCAGATATGCCCCAGGTCGGCGATGAGCCCGTCCGAAATATCGATCGCGCTGCGCGCGACGCCGCGCAACGCGGTTCCGAGCGTGACCCGCGGTGCCGGCGCGTCCAGCTTCGCGTCCAGCAGGGCGCGGTCGCCCCGCTCGAACTTCAGCTCGCCGCGCGCGGCCGCGAGCGCGAGCGCGGCATCGCCGAGCGTGCCCGACACCCAGACGTCGTCCCCGGCACGCGCGCGGTCCCGCCGCAGCGCTTTGCCCGCCGGCACTTCTCCCATGATCTGCACGGAGATCGCCAGCGGTCCGCGGGTAGTGTCGCCGCCGATCAGGTCCACGCGGTGACGGCGGGCGAGGCGCATGAAGCCGCGCGCGAACGCGGCGACCCAGCGCGCGTCGGCCCGCGGCAGCGCGAGCGCGAGCGTCGCCCAGCGCGGCGTCGCGCCCATCGCGGCCATGTCCGACAGATTGACCGCGAGGGCCTTGTGACCCAGCCGGCCCGGGTCGGCATCGGGAAAGAAGTGCCGCCCGGAAACCAGCATGTCGGCGGATATGGCCAGCTCCATGCCACGCCCCACGCGGACGAGGGCCGCATCGTCGCCGACTCCGAGCACGGCGCCCCGCGCGCGATGCGTGAAGTAACGGCCGATCAGCTCGAATTCGGAGAGAGGCATTTTACTAAAGTGGCCGGTGACCAGTGACCGGTGACCGGTGGCAAAAACCGTTCAGTTACCAGCCGGCTTCTGCCCGCCGCCGCCTTCGCCCGCGGCCGCCGGGCCGGCGCGCAGCCGCTCCTGGTCCGCGAGCCATTTCTTCCTGAGCGCGTGGGGAAACCAGAAATCGACGGCGGCGAATACCAGAAAGAAGGTCACGAGCCACATCGCCTTCTCGCGCGACATCAATGACGTGCCTTCTATGAGCACGTACAAACCGAGAAAGACGTTGATGACGCCGCCGAGATAGAAAAGAAAGATCCGCTTCTGCAGGTGCGCGGGCATCCCTGGAGTCATAAATCACGATGGCGACCGCTCGGCGGGTCGCATCTGCGCCGCGAGCTTGTCGAGCACGCCGTTTACGTATTTGTAGCCGTCGGTCCCGCCGTAGCTCTTGGCGAGCTCCACGGCTTCGTTGATCACCGCGCGATACGGGACGTCGGGCCGGTGGCTGAGCTCGTAGCCCGCCAGCAGCAGGATGCCGCGCTCGACCGGGCTCAGGCGCGAGAAATCGCGATCGAGGTGAGGCGCGATCGCCTGTTCCAGTCCGGGTGCGGCCGCGATGGCGCCTTCGAGCAGGATCCTGAAATACTCCGGATCGATTTTGTCGAAGTCTCTCGCCTCGGCGAGCTGGAGGACTATGGTGGCGACATCGGTCCCGGCCAGCTGCCACTGGTACATGCCTTGCAGGGCGAACTCGCGGGAGCGGCGGCGGCTGGTTTTCATTCAATTCTTTTCAGCAGGTTCGCCATCTCGATCGCTGCCAACGCGCACTCCTCGCCCTTCTGCGTGATGCGCGCAAGCGCCTCATCGTCGGTGTTGGTCGTCAGGATGCCGTTGGCGATCGGAACGCCGGTGTCGAGCGCGACCGTGGTGATCCCGGACGCGGACTCGTTGGAGACCACCTCGAAATGGTAGGTCTCGCCGCGGATCACCGCCCCGAGCGCGATCAGGGCGTCGAACTTCCCGGTATTGGCGAGCTTCTGCAGGGCAAGCGGGATTTCCAGCGCGCCCGGCACGGTCACTATGCGGGTGTCCGACCTGCGCACGCCGTGCCCGGCGAGCGCCGCGGTGCAGCTCGACAGCAGCCCCTCGCCGACGTCCTGGTTGAAGCGGCCCATCACGATGCCGATGCGCAGGCCGGCGCCGTTCAAGTCCGGCTCGAGCTCTTCGATGTCGTTGAACCTGGCCATGCCGTCAGAAAGTGACCCGTGACCGGTGACCGGTGACCCGTGAGAGGGTCGTTCCAAACGAGTCACGAGTCACGAGTCACTCCTTCTCCGGCTCGCCGGGATGCAGGTATCCCGTCACCTCCAGCCCGAATCCGGACATGCTGGGCATGCGGCGCGGTTGCGCCATGAGGCGCATTTTCTTCACCTTGAGGTCCTTGAGTATCTGCGCGCCCATGCCGTAGTTCCGCAGCGCGACCGCCGGCGCGGACTGGGTCGCGTGCGGACTCGGGCGGGCGCGCTCGAGCAGCTCCTGCGCGGATTCCTGGCGGTGCAGGAGCACGATCACCCCGCATTCCGCCCGCGCGATGGTGGCGAGCGCCTCGTTGAAGTTCCACGAATGGCTGGCGCTCTGCACGTCGAGCATGTCTATCAGCGATATGGGCTCGTGCACCCGCACCAGCACCTCCCGGTCCGGCGCCGGCCGGCCCTTCACCAGCGCGAGGTGTGTCTCCTGGCCGATGCGGTCGCCGTAGACGTAAAGGCGCATCCGGCCGTGCGCCGTCTCGATATCGCGGTCGGCGACGCGCGTGACGAGCGATTCGGTGCGGCCGCGATATTGAATGAGATCCGTGATCGTGCCGATCTTGAGCCGGTGATGCGCGGCGAATTCGATTAGATCGGGCAGGCGCGCCATCTCGCCGTTGTCCTTGAGGATCTCGCAGATGACCGCGGCGGGATTCAGGCCGGCGAGGCGGGCGAGGTCGCAACCTGCCTCGGTATGCCCGGCGCGGACCAGCACGCCGCCGTTCTGCGCCATCAGCGGGAAGATATGACCCGGCTGCACGAGGTCCTCGGGCCGCGCGTCGGCCCGGATCGCGACCTGCACGGTGCAGGCGCGGTCGGCCGCCGAGATGCCGGTCGTCACGCCTTCCGCCGCTTCGATCGACACAGTGAAGTTGGTGCCGAGTGGAGAACGGTTCCTGGAAACCATCAACGGCAGGTTCAGCTGGCGGCACTTCTCTTCCGTGAGAGTCAGGCAGACCAGCCCGCGGCCGTACCGCGCCATGAAGTTGATCGCCTCGGGCGTGACGAACTCGGCCGCGATGAGCAGATCCCCCTCGTTCTCGCGGTCTTCCTCGTCGACCAGCACCACCATGCGGCCGGCGCCGAGCTCGGCCATGAGATCGGCGATCGGGCTGATCGCCGTGTCCTGTCTGGAACTCATACTGTTATGCTACAACCTGAGCCGCTTTATTGAAAGTTGACAGGTCGCCATGAAGCCGATTTTCCGCATACGCTGGATGTTCGCCGCGCTCGCGCTCTACGCCGGCGCCGCCACGGCCCAGGCTCCGGGTCCGGCTCCGGCTCCGGGTCCGGCTCCAGGTCCGGCTCCGGCGCAAATCCTGGTCACGCGCGAAGCCCAGGACCTGTACCGGGCTATGGCAGGCAGCAACTTCTACATCAGGACCATCAGCTGCCACGAGCATGTGTACGAAGACCGGGCAGACTTGCGTGTAAACGCCATTACCAAGGGCGGCATGCTGAGCTTTCGCAACGGCAAGACCTGCGTCGTCGACAAGTTTCTCCAGGAGATCGAGCCCTCCAAGTTGATCTTGAAGAAAATATACTGACGGGCCTGGTGGCAACTTGCAGGATACGGGCTAGAGGGTAGCCGACAGCCGCTCTATGTAGCGCGCCATTACGTCAACTTCGATGTTCACGCGGTTTCCCGCTTGAAGCGCCCCCAGGTTGCTCGCCGCGAGCGTATGCGGAATCAGATTGACGGCAAACTCGGCTCCGGTAACTTCGTTCACCGTGAGGCTCACGCCGTCCACTGCGACGGAACCCTTGCGCGCGACGTACCTGGCAAGCTCGCGCGGCACGGCGACCACGAACAGGCGGTTGTCACCCAGGACGGCGATTCGCGACACGAGGCCGACCCCGTCCACGTGCCCGCTCACGAGATGTCCGCCCAGGCGGTCGGAGAGCCGCAGCGCCTTTTCGAGATTTACGGGAGCGCCCGCGGCGAAACCCGACGTTGAAGCGAGCGTTTCCCGGGATACATCGGCTTCGAATCCGCGGCCGCCCAGCGTCACCACCGTCAGGCATACGCCGTTCACAGCCACGCTGTCACCGATCGCGACATCCGCCAGATCGAGACCGCCGGCGTCCACGGCAAGGCGCAATCCGCCCGCTGTCGGGGTGACCGTGGATACCGTTCCGACCGCGGCGACTATGCCGGTGAACAAGTAAACCCCATCAGCCACGGACACACACGGACGTACACGGAAGGTTCAACACCACGACAGGCAACGCGTCTCATATCCGAGTAACTAACATGCGAGCGGATACACACTTCATCTTCCCTATGCCAAGGTATCCTTCATTTCAATAGGCCTTCCTGATTCTTCGATTTTGTCCGTGTGTTTCCGTGTGGGTCCGTGGCCAGGTTCTTTGCTCACACAAAGCGTGCCAGCACGCGTATGTCGCCGCCGATCATGCGCACGTCCCGTATGCTCGCCTGGCGCCTGCCGGACAGATCCGTCAGCTCCGGCAGGTTGAACATCCCGCGCGCGGCGTCGCCGATCACGTTCGGCGCGAGGTAGAGCACCAGCTCGTCCACCATGCCTTCGTTCAGGAGGGAGCCGTTCAACTTGTGCCCCGCCTCGACGTGGATCTCGTTCAGCTCGCGGCGCGCCAGCTCGCGAAAGAGATCGGGCAGCTCGACCTTCCCGGCGGCGTTGGGCAGGACTACCACCTCCGCGCCCTTCTCCTGCAGCGCGGCGATCCGGTCCCGGTGCTCGCTGGCCGCCGCGACCAGAACGTTCCCGCCCTCCAGAACGCGCGCCGTGAGCGGCGTCTCGAGGCGGCTGTCCACCACGATGCGCAGCGGCTGACGTGTCGTCGCCACGTCGCGCGCCGTCAGCCTGGGGTCGTCGTCCTTCACCGTTCCGATACCGGTCAGCACCGCGCACGCGCGCGCGCGCCAGTGATGCCCGTCGCGCCGCGCGGCCTCGCCGGTGATCCACTGGCTGCGGCCGTTCGAGAGCGCGGTCTTGCCATCGAGGCTCGCCGCGACCTTCATCCGCACCCACGGCCGCCCGCGCGTCAGGCGCGTGACGAAGCCGACGTTCAACTCGCGCGCCTCGTTTCCCAGCAGGCCCGATGCGACTGCGACGCCTCGCCGCTCGAGCAATGCCAGCCCGTCGCCCGCGTTGAGATACGGGTCCTTCATCGCCGCGACGACCCGCGTAACGCCGGCGGCGAGCAGCGCGTCCACGCAAGGCGGCGTCCTGCCATGGTGCGCGCACGGCTCCAGCGTGACGTAAACGGTGCTGCCACGGGCGCGGGCGCCGGCTGCCTGCAGAGCGTTCACTTCGGCGTGCGGACCGCCGGCTTTCTCGTGCCAGCCCTCGCCCACCACCTCGCACTCGCGTACGACGACGCAGCCGACGCGGGGATTGGGCGTGGTCGTGTAGAGCCCGCGCTCGCCCAGTTCCAGCGCGCGGGCCATGTAACGATGGTCGTCAGGTGTGAACATACAAGAAGTGACCCGTGACCGGTGACCCGTGCGTGGTACAGGAAGGCTAGGATTCTCTCGAGTCACGAGTCACGAGTCACCCGTCACTTTTTTCCCGCGGGCTCGCGCACTTCCTTGATCGCGTCCTGGAAATCGTCTATTCCCTGGAAGCTCCGGTACACCGACGCGAAGCGGATGTAGGCCACCTCGTCGAGCCTGTGCAGCTCGCGCATCACCATCTCCCCGACGCGCCGCGACTCGATTTCCCGCTCGCCGAGCGCGAGCACGTCCTGGGAGATGGTCGCGATGGCCTCGTCCACCAGCTCAGTCGCCACCGGCCGCTTGTGCAGGGCGCGCATGAAGCCGGTGCGCAGCTTGTCGAGGTCGAACTCGACGCGGGTGCCGTCCTGCTTGATCACCTGCGGCATCCGCAGCTCCACCGTCTCGTAGGTGGTGAAGCGCTTGCTGCAATCCACGCATTTCCGCCGCCGGCGTATCGAATCGCCGTCGTCGCTCACCCGGGAATCGATTACCTGGGTGTCGGGGGACTGGCAGAAGGGGCATTTCATGCCAAAGGGCGAGAGGGGTAAGGAGACAGGGGTGAGGCGTCACACCACTGCGCAACGCGCAGGCTCTTTCTCCTCTCTCCTCTCCCCTCTCTCCTCTCTTCTATCCATAAACGGGAAACCTGTCGCAGAGCTTCTTGACCTCGCCCGCCACCCGCGCGATCGCCTTGTCGTCGTCATGGACTTCGAGCACGTCGGCGATGAGATTGCCCAGCGTCTCGGCCTCCACTTCCTTGAAGCCGCGCGTGGTCATGGCCGGGGAGCCGATGCGCACCCCGCTCGTCACCATCGGCTTCTGCGGGTCGTTGGGAACCGAGTTCTTGTTGACCGTGATGCACGCCTTGCCGAGAGCGACCTCGGCCTCCCGCCCGGTCAGTCCCTTGCCGCGCAGGTCCACCAGGAAGAGATGGCAATCGGTGCGCCCCGACACGATGCGCAGCCCCCGCTCCTGCAGCACGCGCGCCATGATGCGCGCATTCTCCAGCACCTGCTGCTGATACTCCTTGAACTCCTTCGCCATCGCCTCCTTGAACGCGACGGCTTTGGCGGCGATGACGTGCATCAGCGGTCCGCCCTGCATGCCGGGAAAAACCGCCGAATTGAGGACTCTCTCGTGCTCCGCGTTGGCCAGTATGAAGCCGCCGCGCGGCCCCCGCAGCGTCTTGTGCGTGGTGCTGGTGACGAAATCGGCGACTCCCACCGGACTGGGATACAGACCGGCGGCGACGAGCCCGGCGTAGTGCGCCATGTCCGCCATCAGCAGCGCGCCGTTCTTGTCGGCTATCGCCTTGAACCGCTTCCAGTCGATGACGAGGGAATAGGCCGAGGCCCCCGCGATGATAAGCTTGGGCTTCTTCACGTGGGCGAGCTCCTCGACCTCCGCGTAGTCGATTTCCTCGGTCTCGGCGTTCAAGCCGTACGCCACGGCATCGAAGTAGCGTCCGCTCACGTTGACGCGCGCGCCATGCGTGAGATGGCCGCCGGACTCGAGGCTCATCCCGAGTATGGTGTCGCCCGGATGCAATGCCGCGTAGAACACCGCCGCGTTGGCCTGCGCGCCCGAGTGCGGCTGGACGTTGGCGTAGCCGGCGTGAAACAGCTTCTTCGCGCGGTCTATCGCCAGTTGCTCGGCCACGTCCACGTGCTCGCAGCCGCCGTAGTAGCGCTTGCCCGGATAGCCCTCGGCGTACTTGTTCGTGAGGACCGAGCCCTGCGCCTCAAGCACGCGCGGGCTCGCGTAGTTCTCCGACGCGATCAGCTCGATATGCGCCTCCTGGCGCCGGTTCTCCGCGTCGATCGCCGCCCAGAGTTCCGAATCGAATTTTTCGACGGTGTCTTTGGATGAGAACATGGCGGTCCGTGGAGGGATTGAGCGTTTGATTTTACCACCGTCATGCGCGGAAAGCGGTCTCGTCACGGCCGCGTGCGCCGTCATTTGTCGTGCGGCCGACCTACATTCTCGCGGCGGGTTCTAGTCGCCGGCGATGGTCATGCGCTCTATCAGTATCGAACCGCATTGACGGGAACCGCGGCGTATCACGTCGTTGCCGACGGCGGTGATGGCGCGGAACATGTCCTTGAGATTGCCCGCTATCGTGATCTCCTGGACCGGGTAGGCGATCTCGCCGCCCTCCACCCAGAAGCCGGCCGCCCCGCGCGAATAGTCCCCGGTCACCGCGTTGATGCCGTGACCCATCATCTCGGTCACGAGCAGGCCCGTACCGAGAGCCTTGAGCAGGCCCGCGAAATCCGATCCGGTATCCTTGACGAGAAGGTTGTGGTTACCGCCCGCGTTGCCCGTCGTCTTAAGCCGGAGCTTGCGCGCCGAGTAGCTTCCAAGGAAATATCCCTGCACGACGCCGTCCTTCACCACCTCGCGCGGGCGCGTCGCGACGCCTTCTGCGTCGAACGCCGTGCTGGCAATGCCCTTGGGCAGGTGCGGCGCCTCGCTCAACTGGACCAGCGGCGCGAACACCTGCTGGCCCATGCTGTCCAGGAGGAAAGAAGACTTGCGGTAGAGACTGCCTCCACTTACCGCGGAAACGAAGTGGCCGATGAGGCTTTCCGCGACGGGCGCCTCGAACAGCACCGGCGCCTGCCGGGTCGCGATCTTGCGCGCGCCGAGGCGCTGCGCGGCGCGCTCGCCGGCGCGGCGTCCCACTCTTTCCGCGTCCGGGAGGTCGGCCGCATCGCGGCCCGATTCGTACCAGTCGTCGCGCTGCATCTCGTCGTTCGTGCCCGCGATCAGGGCGCACCAGATGCTGTGGCGCGAGCTGGGATAGCCCGCCATGAAGCCGAGCGAGTTCGCGTAGACGAAGCGTGCCTCCTGGGTCGAAACGCTCGCCCCCTCCGAGTTGGTGAGCCGGCTGTCCGCCGCAAAGCCCGCCCCCTCGCAGGCGCGGGCAAGCTCTATGGCGCGCTCCACCGGCAATCCCCACGGATGCCATAGATCCAGATCGGGTATCTGGCGGGCAAGCATGTCCTCGTCGGCGAGCCCGGCGCAATCGTCCGACGCGGTAAAGCCCGCGATCGACACCGCAGCATCGACGGTGTCGCGTATCGCCTGCGGGGTGAAGTCGGTGGTGCTGGCGTGGCCGCGCTGCTTGCCGATGTAGACCGTGACGCCTATGCCCTTGTCGCGATTGTGCTCTATGGTCTCGACCTCGTCGCGCCGGACGGTGACCGTCTGTCCGAAACCCTCGCTCACCTCGGTGTCCGCCGCGCTCACGCCCCGCTTCGCGGCGTGGTCGAGGACGTCCTTCGCGATCTGGCGGAGCTTTTCGTCGGTGTGGGAGAAGTGCGTGTCGGGCATTTGGGTATGATATCAGCTTGCCGCAGCAGTTCCCCGGCCATGAGCGACGACGCCCCGATCAGCAAGACCCGCCGCAAGAAGGAAAGCCAGGCGCTGCAGGATCTCGGGGCGGAGCTCGTCGCCCTGAGCGGCGAGCGGCTCGCGGCGATCGATCTGCCCGATTCTCTGCGCGACGCCGTAATGGACGCGCGCCGCATCACCGGGTTCGAAGCGCGCCGCCGCCAGATGCAGTACATCGGCAAGCTCATGCGCAAGGTGGATGCCGAGCCGATCCGCGCCCGGCTCGAGGCGTGGAAATCTCCGGAGCGCGCGCAGGTTGCGCAATTCAAGCGGATCGAGATGTGGCGGGAGCGCCTGCTCGGCGAGGAGGGAGCGCTCGGCGAACTCCTGAGAGAGTACCCGCGTGCCGACAGGTCGCAGCTCGACGCTCTGATTCGCGACGCGTTGCGCGAGCGGGAGGAGAACCGGCCGCCGAAGAGCTTTCGCGAGTTGTTTCAGGCGCTCCGCGCCCTGCTGGAACAGCGTGATCCGTGAACCGTGAACCTATCAGAGCACAGTAGCTGATCACGGATCATCGATCACGATTCACGCTTTCCGCTTCCCGGGATCCTCACGATATACTCTCCATATGGCTGCTGAAGAACTGCTGATCGGCCTGGTCTCCATCAGCGACCGCGCGTCGCAGGGCGTCTACAAGGACGAGGGGATTCCCGCGCTTGAAGAGTGGTTTGGAAAAGCGCTGGCGGCCCCTGCATGGAAGACGGTAACGCGCCTGATTCCCGACGAGCGGCCCGTGATCGAAGCGACGCTGAAGGAACTCGTAGACAGGGAGGGCTGCCATCTCGTGCTCACGACCGGCGGCACGGGCCCCGCGCAGCGCGACGTCACGCCCGAAGCCACGCTCGCGGTCGCGGACAGGGAAATGCCGGGTTTCGGCGAGCAGATGCGGCAGATCAGCCTGAAGTTCGTTCCGACAGCGATCCTCTCGCGGCAGGTCGGGGTCATCCGCGGCAAGGCGCTGATCCTCAACCTGCCCGGACAGCCGAAAGCGATCAAGGAAACCCTCGAGGGTGTGAAGGGACCAGGCGGCGAGCAGGTCGTCCCGGGAATTTTTGCGGCGGTGCCGTACTGTATCGATCTGATCGGCGGGCCGTACATCGAGACCAACGAGGCGGTGGTGAAGGCCTTTCGGCCGAAGTCGGCCATCCGACCGAAGAAGTGACCAGTGACCAGTGACCAGTAATTTTCAGCTTGAGAGATAACCGTGTGCCGCAACATCAAGACGCTGTTCAATTTCGAGCCGCCCGCGACGGAGGCGGAAATCCGGGCCTCCGCGCTGCAGTTCGTGCGCAAGCTCTCCGGCTACAACAAGCCTTCCAGAGCCAACGAAGCGGCGTTCAACCTTGCAATCGAGCAGGTGAGCGATGCCGCGCGAACGCTCGTGCGCTCCCTTATCGCTTCGACGCCTCCGCGAGATCGCGACGTCGAGCGGGCGAAGGCCATGGCCGAAGCGGCGAAGCGCTTCAGCCATGCACGCATGACCCCTGACGCATGACCCCTGACCATGTCCATACTCGAAACCATCGAAATCGAAACCGGCGTGAACCCCACCGCTGCCGTCATCTGGATGCACGGCCTGGGCGCCGACGGCAATGATTTCGTGCCTATCGTGGGCGAGCTCGGCCTGGAGAAGGCGCCCGCGGTTCGCTTCGTCTTCCCGGACGCGCCGATGCGGCCGGTGACGATCAACAACGGCTACGTCATGCGCGCGTGGTACGACGTCCTGTTCGGCAACCTCGAAGGCACCTCGCGCAAGGTGGACGAGCAGGGCGTGCGCGATTCCGAAGGCCAGATCGGCGCGCTGATCGAGCGCGAGACGAAGCGCGGGATTCCCGTGGAGAGCATCGTGCTCGCCGGTTTCTCGCAGGGCGGCGCGATCGCGCTGCAGACCGGCCTGCGCTACCCGGCGAAGCTCGCCGGCATCATGGCGCTGTCGACCTACCTGCCGCTCGCCGCCGTGCTGCCGCAGGAAGCCACGCCCGCCAACAGGAAGACCCCTATTTTCATGGCGCACGGCATATACGATCCGGTCGTGGCCCACGTCATGGGCTCGACGTCACGCGTCACGCTCGCCGGGCTGGGCTACCCGGTGGAGTGGCACGAGTACCCGATGCAGCATTCCGTGTGCGCTGAGGAAGTCGCGGACATCGGCGCGTGGCTGCGACGGGTGCTGTGCGGCTGAAATGCGGACCGGATAATGCGGTCCGGACAATGCGGTTCAGGTAGAGCGGTCCAAATGAAGCGGTCCGAGTAACCCGCTGTATCTGCACCGCCGTATCTGCACCGCCGTATCTGCACCGTCCTATCTGCACCGCCCTATCTGAGCCGCTCTTAGGCAACAACACCTTGTTGCCGTAGAGCCGCGATGCGCTCTGGCGGCAGCCCGAGCAGCTCGCGCAGCACTTCGTCAGTGTGTTCCCCCAGCCGCGGAGCGGGGTGCGAAATCGCGGGTCCGGCGCCATCCAGCTTGATGGGATTGCCCGGCAGGCGCACTCGGCCCACGTCGGGATGGTCGTATTCGAGGATCATCTCACGCTCGGCGACGGGCGGCTCCGCGAACGCACCGTCCAGACCGTTGACGGGCGCCGCGGGCACCTCCGCGGCACGCAGCCTCGCCAGCCAGTCAGCGACGGTCCGCGTGCCCAGGATGGCCTCGAGCGCAGGGACGAGTGTTTCGCGATTCTCGAGCCGCTTCGGGTTGGTGGCGAAGCGCGGATCCTCCGCCATGGCGGGCTCGCCCAGCACTGCGCACAGCTTGCGCCAGAAATTCTCCTGGCGCGTCGCGATCACCACGTAGCCGTCCTGCGCCCGGAACGCCTGCCACGGAACGGTGAACTCATGGGCGGAGCCCTGGGGCAGCGGCAGCTCGCCCGAGCTCAGGTAGAGCGTGCCGATATAGGAGAGGAGGTTCAGCATCCCGTCGAACATGGTCGTCTCGACGCGCCGCCCCCTGCCCGTGCGCTCGCGCTCGTAGAGAGCCGCGAGTATTCCCTTGCACGAGAAAATGCCGCCGGACAGGTCCGCGAGCGGCACGCCGACGCGCGCGGGCGGCCGGCCCGGCTCGCCGGTGAAGCTCATGTGGCCGCTGATCGCCTGGATGATGATGTCGAGCGCCGGGTAGTCCTTGTAGGCGCCGTCGGCTCCGAACCCGGTGACCGAGCACTGGATGATGCGCGGATTCAATGCCGAGAGCGTCGCGTAGTCGACCTTCAGGCGCTCCAGCACGCCCGCCCGGAAATTGTCGATCACGACGTCCGAAATCCTGACGAGATCGTGGAAGAGCGCGCGTCCGGCGTCGGTCTTCAGGTTGATGACGACGCTCTTCTTGTTGCGGTTGAACGTGAGAAACAGCGTGCTGACGCCCCGGTACGGCGCCACGGAGGGGATGCGGCCCAGATCGCCTTCGGGCGCTTCGATCTTGATCACCTCCGCTCCCAGGTCCGACAGCACCTGCGAGCCGTAAGTGCCGGCGATGATCTGGCCGAGCTCCAGAATGCGCACGCCTTGGAGCGGATGCGACATTACAATCCGAGCCCGCGGGCGATGATGTTCCGCTGGATCTCGGACGTGCCCGCGCCTATCGTCGCCAGCCGCGAATCGCGGAAGAAGCGCTGCATCGGGTACTCCATGCAGTAGCCGTAGCCGCCCAGTATCTGCAGCCCCAGGTCGGAAACCGCCTTGTAGGTCTCTCCGGTGTGGAGCTTCACCACCGCGGCGTCGTGCCGCGTCGCTTTGCTCTGCGACATGAGCCAGGCGTAGCGGTAAACCAGCATGCGCGAGATATCGAGCATCACCTTCATGTCCGCGAGCTTGTGCGAGATCGCCTGGAACTGCCCGATGGCGCGGCCGAACTGCTTGCGAGTCTTCGCGTAGGCGAGCGCGTACTCGAACGCCGCCGTCGCCGCCCCGGTGCGCGCCGCAGACAGGCACAGGCGCTCGTACCAGAGATAGGCATCGACGGCTTCCCAGCCGCGGTCCACCGCGCCGAGGATGGCGGACGCCGGCACTTTGACGTCGGAATAGAACACCTGCGTCGTTCCGATCGCCCGCTGGCCGAGCGTCGCGATCCTGCGGACGTCTATGCCCGGCAGCTTCGTGTCCACCAGGAAATTGGTGATACCTTCCTGCTTGCGCTTTCCATCGGCCGTGCGTGTCACCAGCAGGCAGTAGTCGCTCAAATCCATGCCCGAAGTGAAGACCTTCTGGCCGTTGATCACGTAGTCGCCGTCCGCGGCGACCGCGCGGGTCGTCAGGGCCGCGGCGTCGGATCCCGCTTGCGGCTCGCTGAGTCCGAAGCAGAAGGACAGCTCCCCGCGCGCGACCCTGGGCAGGAGCCGCTCCTTCTGCTCGCGCGTGCCGTGCTCCATTACCGCGTAGCCGCCGTAGGTGAGCGTGCGGAACACCCACATTCCCAGCTCTTCGAAATGCCGGCCCGCCTCCTCCAGCAGGATGGCAAGCTCGATTGCGGAGGCGCCGGCGCCGCCATACTCCGCGGGCAGGATCAACCCGAACCAGCCGTGCTTCGCCAGCGCGTCGTAGGCCTCCCGCGGCGGGCGCGCTTCGCTGTCGCAGCGCTCGGCGTACTCGGGCGTGCACACTTCACCCAACAGCGCCTGGAGATGGTCGCGCAGCGCTTCCTGCTCGGGTGTGAACGAGAAGTCCATAAAACCCGTCATGCGTCAGGGGCCAGGGGTCCGGGGTGCTTGACTCGCATGACCCATGACGCATGACCCATGACGGCTGTTAACGATCCAGCTTCGCGAGCTCCAGCACGCGCTTCGCACGCTGGTACATCGCGTAATCGACCAGCTTGCCATCCACGACGATGGCTGCCGCGGCGCCGGTCTTTTCCACGGCTTCAAACTCGGTAACCACCCGCCTGTAGTAGATGATCTCCTCTTCGGGAACGGCATAGGCCCGCCGCACCGGCGCGATCTGCTTGGGGTGTATCACCGCGCGGCCGACGTAACCCAGGCGTGCGGAAAGGCGCGAGTCCTGAATCAGTCCCTGCTCGTCCCCTAGATCGCTGAAGACGCCGTCGAGCGGATACATCTTGCCCGCAGCCCGGGTGTCGAGCAGCACCTTGGATCTGGCGTAGAGCAGCTCCGTCCCCTCGATGGACCAGCTGCAGCCCAGGTCGGTCTGGAGATCACCATCGCGCGCCGAGCCGAAAGTGACGCTCGCGACGCGCGGCGAGGCGGTGACGAGGTCGTAGCATCGATACACCCCAGGGGCGCTTTCGATCGAGAGGATGATTTCCACGGAGCCGGGCGCGAGCTTCGCACGCGCCTCCAGTGCGTCCAGCGCGGCGGCCGCGTCCCGCACTTCATCGGCCGTCTCGGCCTTGGCCATGATTATCGCCGACAGGCCGGGACGGACGACGGCGGCGAGATCGTCGGCGAGCATTCCCGTTGCGGACGCATTGGTCCGCACGAACATCGCCGGCCCGCCGCCCTTGCCGGCCGCACCGTCCACGGTCTTCGCCACGAGCACGCGGGCCTCCGCCTTAGCCGTCAGCGGAACCGAGTCCTCCAGGTCGAAGATGACCGCATCGGCGCCGCTTTCGAGCGCCTTGCCCATCACGCGCTCCTTGCCGCCGGGTGCGAAGAGTGCGGTTCGTAGTGGCTTCACTCCGTTACGTCTCCTGTTAAATGCAAATTAGCCACGGAACCACACGGAAGTACACGGACGCGAAGAACGATACGGACGAATGCAACATCGAACTCGCACAAGCGCTGTTCCACCGACCTGCTCCATTTCGGAGGCCCTCTTATCCAAATTCCGTGTGTTTCCGTGTGATTCCGTGGCCAAAGCTTCTTACTTCTTCATTCCGGCGAGCGCCTTCGCCCGCCACGCCGGCCACGCGCGGTTGTAATTCTGCGCGGGATTCGACGCCTTCACTTCCGCGTCGTCTATGTAGGTGATCTTCCCGCCCGGGCCCGCGATCGCCATCGCCTGCATCTGCATGCGCGCGTTGATCTCAAGGTAAATGCTTCGGCCGACCGCGCGCGGCAGATTCTCTCCCACGACCGTCGCGCCGTGCCCGCGCATCAGCGCCGCGGGCGCGCTTGCCAGCGTACTCGCGAGCGCCCTGCCGAGGAACGGCGTCTTCACCAGCAGATCGGTGCCCGTCTGGACGTCGCGTATCTCGAAGTTCGGCAGCCCCTCGCCGACGAACGCCGCCATGTGGAACACCGGTCGCAGCCCCACCGTGGTCACGCTGAAGGGCACGACTGTGTGCGAGTGGCTGTGGACCACCGACATCACTTCCGGCCGCGCCTTGAGGACCTCGCCGTGGATAAAGCGCTCACGCACCGATTCGCGCCCCTTCGGGTCTATCGGGTTGCTGTCCAGGTCGTACTCGATGATGTGCTCCTCAGTCACGTTCTCCGGCGCGATGTGCCCCGCGAGAAAGTAACGGTTCGGATCGCGCTCGGAGCGCACGCTGACGTGCCCGTAGGCATCGATCACATCGTGCTCGGCGAGTATGCGGTATGCGGCGACGAGGTCTTCGATCTGGCTCATTCGTGCTCCTTCGGATCAGGATTCGGGATTCGGGATTCGGGATTCGCACCGGTCACTGGTCACCGGTCACTGGTCACTCAGTCGGCCTTGATCTTCGCGGCCGAGACCACCCGCGACCAGCGCGCGAGCTCGCTCCTCACCAGCTCGCCCAGGCGCTCGGGCGAACCGCCGCCGGGGTTCATGCCCTGCTTCACGAGCGCCTCCCGCGGCTCGGGCTGCTGCAGCACCGCGTTGACTTCGGCGTTGAGCTTCGCCACCGCCGCCGCGGGCGTGCCGGCGGGCGCGAATGCGGCGTACCATGTATAGACTTCCAGGCGCGGTAGGCCCTGTTCCTTGAACGTCGGCACGTCGGGAAACGCCGGCCAGCGCTCCTCGCTCATCACCCCCAGCATGCGCAGCCTGCCGCTCGTCACGTACGCCTGGGCGCTCTGCACGGCTGCGACCGTCGACTGCACGTGTCCGGCCACCGCGTCGGTGATCGCCCCGGCAAAACCCTTGTACGGCACGTGGACGATGTTGATCCCCGCTTCGAGCTTGAAGAGCTCCATCGTGAGGTGCTGCGGCCCGCCGTTGCCGGGCGATGAATAGTAGAGCTCGCCCGGACGGCGCTTCGCGAGATCGATGAAATCCCGCACGGACTTCACCGGCAGTTGCGGGTGTACGACCAGAGACAGCGAGCTGGTGGCGATCAGCACGACCGGCGCGAAGTTCTTCACCGGGTCGAACGGCAGCTTCGGGTAGATGGCCGGGGTCATGCCGAAGGACGTGGCGGTAAAGAGCACAGTGTGGCCGTCGGGCACAGCCTTGGCGACGAACTCCGCCCCGATGTTGCCAGTCGCGCCGGCGCGGTTGTCGACGATGACGCTCACCTTCCAGCGCTCGGCGAGCCGCGGTCCCAGCGTGCGCGCAAGGAGGTCGGCCCCGGTGCCCGGGGTGTACGGCACGACGATCTGGACGTTACGTTGCGGAAAGGCGGGCACCCCCTGCCCGCAAGCCAACGGATGCCAGCACGCGGCAGCGAGACCGGCCGTGCAGAGCCCGGCACGCCGCGTCTTCCGTACGAACGTCACGTGTCGCTGCTCCTCAAATGACGGTTCTTTTTTTCCCACCAGGGCACTATTATGCAGAAAATTGACAGGCCACAGCAGTCTTGCGAGGCTAGCACGATGAACGCGTCGAACTGGGTAATCAACGAACCGGAAGCGATGCGCTTCCAGGTCAACCGCTCGACGCTCATCGACCCGCAGGTACTGGAGCTGGAGCGGCGGCGGATCTTCGATGTGTGCTGGATCTACGTCGGGCACGAGTCGGAAGTGCGCGCCCCGGGCGATTTCCGGACCCGCATCGTCTGCGACCGGCCCGTCATCTTCTGCCGCGACAGCAAGAGCCGGGTCCGCGTCTTCCTCAATACCTGCCGCCACCGCGGCAGCATCGTCTGCCGCGAAACCGGGGGCAACGCAAAGAGCCACACCTGCTTCTACCACGGATGGACCTACAACTGCGACGGCGAGCTCGACGCGGTCCCCGGGGAGGACGCCTATCCGCCGCGCTTCAGGAAGAGTGATTTTGCCCTGAAGGAGCCGCCGCGGGTGGCGAGCTACCGCGGCTTCGTGTTCCTCAATTTCGACGCGGACGCGGTGCCGCTGGAGGACTACCTTGCCGGCGCGAAGGAATACATCGACATCATCGTCGACCAGTCGCCCACCGGGCAGATGGAGGTGATCCAGGGCCTGCAGGACTACGACATACGCGCCAACTGGAAGCTGCTGGCGGAAAACAGCTTCGACGACTACCACCTGATCAGCGTGCACGCCTCGTGGCTCTCCTACCTCAGGAACTCGGGGGTCGAGATGAAACGGCCCGAGAAAGGCCATCTCCTGCCCGGCCATGGCGTCGGCAAGCCCCTCGGCAACGGCCACGGCTGCACGGACAACGTGAACTTCCGCGGCCGGCCGGTCGCGCGCTGGATTCCGATCTACGGCGAAGAGGCCAGGCCCGAGATCGAGCGCATCCGCGCCGAGCTGGTGACGCGGTTGGGCGAACACCGCGCCTCGCGCGTTGCCGATACCAACCGCAACCTCTACATCTTCCCGAACCTGTTCCTGAACGACGGCTCGTCGGTGACGATACGGACCTTCTACCCCCTCGCGCCCGACCGCATGCGCGTGCTCGCCTGGGCGCTCGGGCCCGCGGAGGAATCGCCGACCGCGCGCGCCGTCCGTCTCGACAGCTTCCTGACCTTCTACGGCCCGGGCGGTTTCGCCACCCCGGACGACATCGAAGTGCTGGAGACGATACAGGCGGGCCTCGGCACGTACCGTGAAGTGCCGTGGATGGAGGTGACCCGCGGCATGGCGAAGGAAAGCGAGCAGTTGAACACCGACGAGTGGCACCTGCGGGAGCTCTGGATACAGTGGGACAAGCTGATGCGCACGGAGCGGGCGGCGTGAAGCTACGGGCTACCAGCTACCAGCTACCAGTTACCGGCTTCCGGGCCTCAAGCTCGCGGCTGGCGGCTCAGGAGCCAGCGTTATGACTACCGTCGGCGCTGCCAGCTCGATCACCCGTGCAGATGTAGAGGAATTCCTGTACGAGGAAGCCGCCCTGCTCGACGCGTGGCGGCTCGACGACTGGCTCGCGCTGATGACGGAGGACGCGGTCTACCGGGTACCCTCGAACGACAGTCCCGATGCCGATCCGCAGAACACGCTCTTCATCGTCGCCGACGACATCAATCGCATCCGGGCACGCGTCGCGCGGCTGAAGAAGAAGGATGCTCACGCCGAGGATCCGCGCTCGCGCACGCGGCGCCTGCTCACCAACGTGCGCATCGTCGGCCGTAACGGGGCGGCGCTCGAAGTCGAAGCGAATTTCTCGGTCACCCGCTTCCGCCGCAACGACGGCATTCGTACCTACATCGGGCATTACCGCTATGGTCTGCGCGTCGAAGGCGCCCGGCTGAAGATAGCGAAGCGCGTTGCGGTGATCGACTCGATGGAGCTGGGAGGGCTGGGGTCGATCAGCTTCATTCTATGAGAGAGGGAACAAAATCGCGGTCCTTCGTATCCAACACGGGCCGCCATGCCTTATTTCCGCCACTTGCCGCTTCTGACCACGCTGACGCTGGGGGTTTGCACCGGAATCGCGCACGCGGACATTTATCGTTACGTAAACGCTGAGGGGGTGACGAGGGTCACCACCACGCGGCCCGCGGGCCGCTACGAAGTCGTGGCAAAAGGATGGCCCGGCCCGGCTTCCGCTTCCATTGCGGGCTCGGAACTGCGGACCAGGCCCGTGCGCGGGTTTTCCCTGGAGACCCGCACACGCTATTCGCGGCAGATTCAAACAGCGGCTGGCGCGGCCAGCGTCGATCCGGCGCTGATCCACGCCGTCATTTCGGCCGAATCGGCCTATAACGCCACTGCCCGGTCGCCGGCTGGCGCCGTCGGCCTGATGCAGCTCATGCCCGGGACCGCTGCGCGCTACAACGTGACCAACCGCCTGGATCCGGACCAGAACATCCGTGCAGGCACGCGCTATCTGGGCGACCTGCTCCTCCTGTTCGATAACGATCTCCCGCTCGCCCTGGCGGCCTACAACGCCGGAGAAAATGCGGTGCTGAGATACGGCAATCGCCTCCCGCCCTACCGGGAAACGAGGGAGTATGTGCCCCGGGTAATCGCCTACTACAAGAGATACCGTGCCCCGCTCGTTCCTCTGCCGCACGATCGCGGGTGACGGTTCAGTTTTTCTTCAACGCTTTTCGCTTCCACGCTTCCCACGCCCTTTCCAGCCCGTAGCCTTCCCGCGCTTCGATCAGCCGCGCCTCCTCCGGGTCGAGGAAGTTGATCGCTCCGCCCCGGGCCATCAGCGTCGCCTGCATCTGCAGCGTCGCGTTCAGCGAGAGGAAGATGCTGCGGGCAACGAGCCGCTGCAGGGTCGGGGCGACGACCGTCGCTCCATGGCCGCGCATGAGCACGGCGGGCTTGTCCGCAATGCTCTGCGCGAGCGCCCGCCCGAGCGCCGGGTTCCGGATCAGGAGATCGGTCATGCCGGCTGCGTCCCGGATCTCGAAGACCGGCACGCCGAGGGCGATGAACGCCGCGCGATGGTACATGGGCCGCAACGGCACGTCCGTCACACCGAACGGGATCACCGGCGGCGCGTGGCAATGACAGACAGCAACGACGTCCGGGCGCACCTTGTAGATCTCGCCATGAAGAAAGCGCTCGGTGTAGAGATTGCGGCCACGGGCGTTCACCGCGTTGTTGTCGAGATCGAACTCGAGAATATCTGCGGGCGCGACGAGCTCCGGGGCGAGCGCGCGCGCAAGCAGGTAGCGGCCGGGATCGAGATTGTGCCGCACGCTCACGTGCCCCCAGCCGTCGAGCACGCCCTCGCGCGCCAGCACCCGGTTCGCGGCGACCAGGTCTGCGACCAGTTTCGGGTCCGCACGGCCAGCCGATCTGGGAGCGGACTCCGGTGCCACGGGTTTGCGCTTCTTATCGGAAGGCATCCGCTGAATCTATTCCAACCCCGGGAGTGCGGCAACCTTTTCTGGCTCCGCGATTGACGGCGCACCGGCCGGGCGATAGATTGGCGGCTCACGCCTAGGAGTCCCTACACCGGGGAACAGCATGAAACGCGTCGTCTTCAACCAGAAGGGCGGTGTCGGCAAGAGCACCATCACCTGCAATCTCGCGGCCATTTCCGCGGCGCAAGGCGCACGCACCCTGGTCATCGACCTCGACCCGCAGGCCAACTCCACCCGCTACCTGCTGGGCGAGAAGGCCGATGGACTCGAGCGCACGGCGGGCGGATTCTTCGACCAGATCCTCACGTACAAGCTGTGGCCCAGGCCGACGGCAGACTTCATCGCACCCACGCCGTTCGAGAATCTGTTCGTGTTGCCCGCAGATGCCATGCTCGAGGAGCTCCAGGCCAAGCTCGAGTCGCGCTACAAGATGTACAAGCTGAAGGAAGCGCTCGACGCGCTACAGGGCTACGACCAGATCTGGATCGACACGCCGCCGGCCCTGCACTTCTATACGCGCTCCGCGCTGATCGCGGCCGATGCGTGCCTGATCCCCTTCGACTGCGACGAATTCGCCCGCCGCGCGCTCTACACGCTGCTCGACAACGTCGCCGAGATCCGCGCCGATCACAATGCCGCTCTGGAAGTCGAAGGCATCGTCGTCAACCAGTTCCAGCCGCGCGCCAACCTCCCGCAGAAGATCGTGCAGGAGCTGCGCGACGAGGGTCTGCCTGTGCTCAACACGCCGCTGTCGTCCTCGATCAGGATCAGGGAATCGCATCAGCAGGCGAAGCCGATGATCTACTTCGATCGCGGCCACAGACTCACCCAGGAATTCATGGCGTTGCACGAGGAACTGGCCTCGGCGCACAGGGCGCGCGATACGAGCACCGCGCAGGCAGCGCTGGCGCAGAAACTCCAGTAGGAGGTCCGGATGCCTTCTTTCCGCCAGGTGGCTGTCATAGCCGCACACCTCGCCTTCGCGGGCGCGTGTTACGCAACGTGGGCCATGGGTCAGAACTTCGCGCCCGAGCTCATGGGGTCGGAGGTCGTCATCTACCCGCTCATCATGGGAGTCGCCGGATTCTGGATCTGGTTCGGATTCTGGTCGGCCAGCGTGTTTCGCGGGCCCGGGGAAGGCGGCGAATCGTGACTCCCGGGCTCTAGCCGATCGATGCAGGAACCAAAACCGGGCAGCCGAAGCGGCCGCAGATTCGTTTCCGCTCTCTTGCTTGTGCTGGCTGCCGGAGCCGTGGCAGCGCAGGAACCGGACTCCGCGTGGCCTGCGCGGCCGGTGCGGGTCGTTGTCCCTTCCTCGGCTGGGGGCGGCACCGACGGGTATGCCCGCCTGCTCGCGCAGGGACTCGCCGATGCGCTGAAGCAGCGCTTCGTCGTGGACAACCGGCCGGGTGCGAGCGGCGCGGTGGGCGCCGAGATCGCCGCCAGAGCCGCGCCGGACGGCTATACCTTCATGGTCGCATCCGGTTCGGCGCTCGTGATCAACCCCAGTCTCCAGAAAAATCTGCCGTACGACGCGGAGCGCGACTTCATCCCCGTGGCGCGCGGCGTCGTCAGCCCGAACGTCTGGACCGTGCATCCCTCGCTGCCCGCCAGAACGGTGACCGCGCTGGTGGCGCTCGGCAAGCGCGAGCGGGGCAAGTTGAACTACGGGACCGCCGGTCCCGGCAGCACCGGCAACATCGCCGTGAAGATGGTCGAGGAGGCAACGGGCGCGCGCTTTGTGCACGTCCCCTACCGCGGCACGGGCCAGGCTGTGCCGGCGCTCCTCGGCGGCGAGATCGGGTTCATGGTGTCCGAGATATCGGGGCTGCTGCCCCATATCCGCTCCGGAAGGGTGCACGCGATCGTGTGCTCGCACCGCACGACCTTGCTTCCCGATACCCCGACGCTCACCGAGGCGCGCTATCCCAACGACGCGTATCCGACGTTCAGCGTACTGGCCCCGGCCGGCACGCCGGCCGCGATCGTGCAGCGCGCCAGCGCCGAGATCGTGAAGACGATGAAATCCCCGGCGCTCAAGGAAAAGCTCGAGGCGCGGGCGCTGATCCCGGTGTTCGACACGCCCGAGGAGTTCGCGCTGGTCATGAAAAAAGAAAGAGCGCGATTCGCGGAGATCATCCGGCGGAACAAGATCATCGCGGAGTGACAAGAAGCACTCCCTCTCCCC